>ERZ807291.9993-NODE-9993-length-10106-cov-13.337678_pt1 | contig 10106 bp, 10 predicted proteins | sample MGYA00521257_ERZ807291 | MGnify/ENA primary metagenome ERZ807291 (study PRJEB31413, sample SAMN03169783) | marine metagenome | biome: Marine; feature: Water; material: Subsurface seawater | place: North Sea | collected 2011-04-28 | depth 1 m m ... | reverse complement strand
CCTACTAATCTGGATAATGATCCAGTGAATGAAATGCAGTCTTTGATCATCAAAGGTGACAGTTTATCCATCTCTGACGGCAACACCGTCAAGATTGATTTCCCAGTGAATTTGGATAATGATACTACCAACGAAATCCAAACTATTTCATTGACCAATGATACGATTAGCCTCAGTGATGGCGGAGGAAATATCGCACTGGAATCCATTAAAACTTATATCCAATCTGCCTCAAATTCATCGGGTAAAAATGGTACGGTTGACGATATGTGGTTTGGTGTTCGTCCTAACCAGGGTATTGAAGAGCCGCTACTTTATCTCGATTCAGATACCGTATATGTTTTGGGGATCACCAATCGATCTACCCCCTATGTGATTAAACTCTATCCAAATGGTACGCGAGATACCCTTATTAAACTCGCTAATTTTGCAAGCTCTACCAGGAATATGCGTGTGAGCCTTCCTTACCTTTACCAAACTGTATATGGCTCCCCAACACAAACTAAAATTTATCATATTGACACCGGATTTGTTCGTATAGCAAAAACAACATTTACCCTGAACAATCATGCTACCGATCATATCACAACTGACGAACACCACAACCTGATATATCTAGAGAGAGGTAGTAACAGTTACAATGCAGGTACGGTATATTTTTATAACTTTTTGAAAGACACTACATACGCCCTGACAAATCCCGATTATGATTACCGAGGGTTAACTCCTCCGCAGCTGATCAATGATTCCATGGTGCTTATCACCCCCAGAATTTGGAAAAACAGCTCAGATACCCTAATTCCTACATCCCAGGTAATAGATTTTTATTGGTATAGCTCCATCAATCAACTCTTTGTGCCCATTGTCATTAATGACCACAAAATTCTATACGAAAAACAAATCTATGAATCCAACGGAAATGCAGGGGCTGGCTGGCATACTGTACTTAAACTTTACAGCTTAAAAACCAAATCTTCGATGATTATTGACGGAAAAAACGGGACAGGTAGAAATTACCAAAATGGAGGAACCTACCGTATGTATAACTTCAAAGGAATCTCAGACAATAAACTATTGATTTCAGTAGACTTTTCTAAAAATTTTTTTTGGTTTGATACTGAAAAAAATTATATGAATCAATTTATTCCTGATGACGAACAAATCACGCTCAACACGGAAAATAGGTGTTATTATAAGCGAATTTCTCTTCGCTCTGGAACCTGGAAAGTAAATAATTTTACCCGCCTGTCCTTTCCAAATGTCAACTATACAAGACCCATTGAAGGAATCACATACTTGCATGAATAAGAATAGTATCCCAGGTATTTTCATTGGCTTATTTTCTACTTGAGTTGTGGATTCAAACGTTGGTTAAAAATACAATTCTTGAGCAAGTTCAAATGTATTGGAATGCGCATCAATAATTTCTTTTAAATAAACGGAGTACCCCCCACCCATACTAACCTGCAAAGGCAAACTATTGGCTTTACAGAATTCAAGGACAAATTGATCTCTTTTTTTACAACCCTCGATAGACACTCCTAAACGACCAAGCTTGTCATTCTCCAAGATATCTACTCCAGCTAAATAAAATATAAAATCAGGTTGAAAAGAATCTACGAGTTTGGGGATTGTATTACTCAATACTTTAAGATAATACTCATCTGTGGTATTATCTTCAAATCCAAAATCAAAATCACTTTTTTGCTTTCTAAATGGGTAATTCTTTTCTCCATGAAACGATAGTGTGAACACATTTGAGTTATCCTGAAAAATAGAAGCTGTCCCATCTCCTTGATGTACATCTAAATCAATGATCATTATTTTATTGGCTAGTTGGTTCTTGAGCAAATAATTGGCAGCAATAGCTTGATCGTTGAGCATACAAAATGCTCCTGGCTTAGTTCTATATGCATGGTGAGTTCCCCCTGCAATATTCATGGAAACTCCAAAATCTAAAGCAAATAAGCTGTTTTGAATAGTCCCTTGAGCAATAATATGTTCTCTCAGAATTAGATCATCTGTCAGTGGAAATCCTATCATTCTTCGCTCAAGTTTACCCAAAGATAAATTGACTAAATTATTATAATAATGCTCATCATGAGTATACATGATATCACTCTTTGAAATCTTCGTTGGTCTAAAAAAATTATTCTCATCACAAATATTTCTTCTCAGAAGTTGTTCTGGAATAAGTTCATATTTTTCCATTGGAAATCGATGTCCTGTCTTCAATGGATGAATGTACGATTGATCAAAGGCTATTTTTAGCATAAACAAAGCTATTGTATTCGTAAAACATATACTTATTCATAATGTTGGGGAGTTTATTTTAAGATCATCCAATATTACTTATGTTAATTTCTATGTGAATTTAAATACCTATATTGTGAAAATAATAAAAAAATAAAATGTCACAATCAAAAGATTTCATAGCAAAATGGTATCCAGTTATCATAGCATTTATATGCTTAGTTTATTCTGTTGGATTAGGTTTAACAGGCAATACAGAAGGGGCGCAATATTCAGCTCATTGGCCAGGAACTATATTATTATTCGCAATAGCAATTAGACAAAGAAGAAGGTCATGAATATCATAATGTACATTGTAGGTTTTATCCTATTTGTAGCATACTGCTGCTTTATGGCATGGAGTATTCATTACGGAAACAGAAAACAAGAAGAGACAAATAATTATGCTAATTTATCTGATCCAACAGATATGGATGGGATGGGTAATTTCAGTCGATTCCCTAAAGATATTGAGGAGAGAAAAAAATAAAAAAAACCATTGAGATCAATGAGCCTGAATCTAATCGCTTGTATTTCCCATGTACTGATACTATAAATGGTGGAATAAATCACCAGAAGAACTCAGCTGGAATAGCTCAACTAATACGACTTGATATAATATTCTAAAACAAAGAAATACCGGAGCATTTTTCCTTTTAAAATATCATTAACTCATCTCAATAATTCAATAAAGCCTATGGTTATCGGTGGTGGTTGAATGATAAAAGTAAGTTAATTACACCTGGATTGACCATACAGTTGAATCGATCTTTGGTGCCCAATCGTCCTTCATATTTGATTGCAGGTTTGGGTAAAAATGGTCCATTTATTGATGTAGTAACCAACAAAATATGGTTGAGAATCCTGATCATTCAATACTACCATCTCGCTTCCACAATAAAATTTAGGACTATTTGAACGGAATTACATTATTAATCCTAAGAAACCCTCACACCTATATTATTCGTGTAATCACTACTGAGTAAAATAAAGAATCCTACGAAATGAAAATAGAACTACAAGAAATCTACTTTACCTGAATCAAGGTTGTAGTATGCTGGTACTATTTTTACCGCACCAGAGGCTACCGCATCGCCAATAATAGCTGAACGTGAAGATAGAGCCTCTACATTTTTGTGTGCATTTATCTTAACAACATCATTCACACTAGAACCCTCGGGTGCACTCGCTATAGCTGGAGCCACGTGAGCCAAAAGATGATTTAGATTATGGCCATTATCCCCTCCAGCTAATGCGGCTGTTACCGCTCCACAATTTTGATGCCCTAAAACAAGGATCATCGTGCTACCACAATGAGCTACAGCATATTCTATACTTGCTATGGTGGATGTATTGGCCACGTTACCCGCTACTCTTAATACAAATAATTCTCCCAATCCAGCATCAAAAGCCAACTCAGGAACTACCCTACTATCTGCACAGCTTAAAACAATCGTGTGAGGTTGTTGCCCCTGAGTTAAAGCATCTCTACGAGCACTATCCTGTAATTTACCTTCTAATTTATCCGCTACAAATCGGTTGTTCCCTTCTTGAAGTCTATCTATTATTTCTTGATGATTCATGATAAGCAAACATACAAAAAATAGTGTCTAATTATTTTATTAATGTTTGAAATAAAACTTCAACATCTGTTTCTCCAGGTTCACAAGTTCCGTCTTTAACTTCAGGTTGGTGCTTCAACTGAACCAAAAGGCTGGTATTCTCACTGTCAAATGTCGTTACAACAGCTTGTAATCCTAAATCTAACCCCTGATTATCTGTATCCGTAATACGAACCGTTACATCTCCCGGAATGATATAGCAAACCCGGTGTTCATTAGCCTCCTCTTTCACTTCTTCAGTAATATTTTCTACAGAAGATGGATCACTTTCATCCAAGAATCGAACCACTAAATCATAGGTACTTGTCGCACGCAATTGGATAGTATCTGTAATTTCGGGTGCATTTCCTCCAGCTCCATCTGGATCGCTGAATTTAAATACGCGAACATCGGAATCGTCTGTGGTATTCGTAAAAGTTAGTTCTACGGAAGTAATCAATTCTTCTTCATTCATTTGAGGTGGATGATTAACTGGTTGATCATCACAGGCTAAAAAGGTGAATGAAATTAGGGTTGAAAGTAGAAACAGTAAAATAAGGTTAATTTGGATTTTTTTCATTTGAATTGGATTATAAATTGGTTTAAAATATATAGTTTATTGTAATGTAAAAGTCTCTTCCTAAATCATCAGCATAATATCTATATCGGTTCATATAGTCTCTGTAAGATGTATTCCATAAATTGTTGATTCCTGTACTAAAATATAGGGGTGTATTTTTATAATAAGCCCCTATTTCGGTATGAAATAGGACAAAGGATGGCGGACTACCTGCAAAGTCTTCATCTATTTCTACCCGATCTTGTCTGGCCACATACTGTACCCCAAGTTTAAAATTCCCATTTCGAAGGCTCATCTTATCGATAATCGTATACTTTAGTTCGCCCTTGATTCGCTGTGAAGGTATTCCATAGACATACCGATCATTTTGAATATCCTTTACATATAAAAATGATGCCACACACTGGGCGGACCAGTGGCTATTCAGACGATATTGTACATCCAAATCACTGCCTAAAAACCGAGCCTTGGTCTGCACATAGTTGAATACAGGAAATGCACCACGAATACTCAATTGGGTTTCACCACTGGGTTTTAGATAGATGAAGTTTTGGAAATAATGAACATAAGGCTCCCATTGAAATCGCAGTCTATTGTGCATGTAATGCACAGCAGAACTTATGGAATATACCCGTTCTTTTTGCAGGGTTAAACTTCCGAATTCCAAGGCAGCTGAACCGTGATGAAGCCCATCACTAAACAATTCATTGATAGCTGGACTTCGCATACGTGTGGCTAGAGAAAAGTAGGTTTTGATATCTTCATTTACCTTCACCCATCCACTCCAATTTGCCGACCATCCGCTATATCGAAAGTGCTCATTAAGTAACACATCTTTTTGGTACCTAAATGTGCTTATATTTTGATTATCGTACCTCAATCCCGCTTCCATAAAATATCGCGGTTTATAAAGCGTAAGCAAGGCGAAAATACCTGACTTGTATCGTACATAATTCGGTATAAAATACCTGCCTTGAAAAGTATGTTGTTGCCATTCGCCCATCGCTCCGAAGTGTAATTTAAATTGGTGTACAGATTTTACAGACCAACTATTGAACTGATGGGTCCATAGGTTCAAATCCAAGGCAGCCTCATCTTTTCCCCTGTGGTTATCAAACTCTCTCCTTTGATTATTCTGAATGGTATACGAGGTATTGATCTCCCCTAAAAAATTCGATGTGTATTTCCATTTAAGTTTTGCTGTGTAGTGATATATCTGTTGCGATGGTGATGCTATAGTATACGTAAATGGTTTAATAATCAAGGGGGTATCACTGGCCAATGCTTTTTTGAGATCTGTTAAATTACTGCTATGTGAGGAAAATAATATTCCCAGTTTTTGTTCAAAATAAGAGGCATTCCATGACCATTCGTGCTTCGCTCTTCGCAGAAGCCCATAATAAGAACCACTACGTTGGTGAAAACCAGTATTACTTAATGTATAGATGGGAGTCTGCCCATCTCCGTTGCGTTTAATATTGACAACAAAACGTTGACCCAATGCCCTTTTTTCGTTGTAAGTATCATATTTAACCCCGATTAAACCTCCATTTGTGTTCGTCGTCAATTTGGTCAAAACCGATAAACGGTGATAGCTTGAATCATCAAATATAGCCGGCAATAAACGGATAACACCGCCCATGGCATCCCCGCCAAATTGTAATGTTGAAGCCCCTTTTAGTACTTGTAAGCTACCTGCACTTAGTGGGTCAATCTCTGGGGCGTGTTCTCTCCCCCATTGCTGTCCCTCTTGTTTACTATCGTCATTGATAATCGATATGCGATCACTATGCATCCCATTGATAAGTGGTTTGGCAATGGAAGTACCCGTTCTCAAAAAATGAACCCCATTTACGTCTTGCAATGCATCTGCTATACTAACTGCGGCCAGATGTTCTAATTTTTTTTGACTTACCTCTTCTTCTAAATGTACATGGATATTTTTATGAGTGCTTGCTCTTGTCACAATTTCGGTAAGGCTATGCAAATGGTGCGGTAGATAGATCGTGATGAGGGTATCTATGTTGAGATATACATCCAAATAAACTGCATTGCACCCAACATGATGAATATATAGGGTATGCTTACCTAACGGAAGATTAGGGATCGAAAATTCTCCTTTTTCGTTGGCAATGAGTGAGTTATTTCCCAGTGTGATGAGGGTATTGGGCAATGGCTTATGACTGGCACTGTCTTGAACGATACCAAATATGGTTACTTGGGATAAAGCAAATTGGCCAGTACCCATGAGTACAAGCATTGCGATCAATTTTCGCATGTGTGGTTTTTATTAATTATTTAATGATAGTGTAAATTGAAAACGAGGTGTTTAATTTAAACCATTGGGGGTGCTCGATCTGAGCTTGCTTGAATCTGAATTGAATGAAGCCAAGTGTTGGACCTGGACATATAATCATCCTCTCCAAATAGTACAGATGTCATTTCTGTATCATGAGAAAAATCATTGGGATGAATTACCACATCACATAGCGAACAATCCATATGAGCCAAATCTGCACAATAATGGGTGGAGGTTTCATGGCAAACTTCTTCGTCATGATGATGGAAAATACCCATTCCACTTGCAAAGGCAAGAATTATAAAAAAGAGAATGGATGTGATGCGTCTCACTCGAGCAAAGGTATCATTTATTCAAATGAATAGAAAAATCATTTTATTATTTTAAGGGATTGTTTATTCGCTGGTGTATATCATTCACTTTTTCCTATTAAAAATATATGCCTATTTTTGGTTTCGCAATCCAAAACCATGAAGTATCTCCTTTCATTCTTATTGTTGATCCCCATATCGGCATTTTCACAACGAGTATTTTCTACTTCATATCGTAACCAAGCTGATGTAAACATTTTTGTAGTTGATTATGAAAATCAATGCGATTTGAAAGTATATAAAGTCGATTACGCCAATCAAGCTAATGGGAATAATGGACTCTGGCACTTTGTAGATTATGCCAATCAAGCCGATAAAAAAATATTCTTCACTTCCTATGCTAACCAAAGCGATTTAAAAATATATTTTGTCAAATATCGCAATCAGGCTGGTTGGAGGAATAAATCCAAACAGCATTTGCTATATTGAGCCCCTCATTTTTAACGCCGTAAGCATTTTACCAAAAATACCCTTCCCGTGATTGCAACAATTCTATCAAATTGCAAAAAACTTGCTGGGTTTAAGTTAATATTGTCATTCCAAATAAATTATGATTGAATTATTAAACAATCCCTGGCCTTGGTATGTGGCAGGACCTATCATCGGACTCACTGTTCCGTTGTTACTTTTATTGCTCAATGAATCTTTTGGTATATCTAGCACCCTACGCGACTTCTGTGCCATGTGTATGCCGAATACCAAAATTACCTTCTTCCAGTACGATTGGAAATCCAGAATGTGGGCCCTCACTTTCATCCTTGGTGTAGGATTGGGTGCTTTCGTCGTTGCTCAATTTTTTCCCAATTTAGAAGCCCCTGATATCCATGGTGACACATTGGCTCGACTCCATTCCTATGGAATCACTACCTCCCAACAATTGCTCCCATCCGAAATATTTAGTTGGGAACATCTTACTTCACCTAGAACCATTATCATGCTATGCTTGGGTGGATTTTTAGTAGGTTTTGGAACCCGATACGCGGGAGGTTGTACCTCAGGACATGCCATCATGGGACTCAGTATGATGAAACTGGCTTCGTTGGTTGCAGTAATTGGATTTTTTGTAGGTGGGTTAATCATGACCTGGTTTGTTTTACCTTTTATTTTATCCCTATGAAAAAAAATATATACGCCTTACTCGTTGGGATGTTATTTAGTACTGCTTTGGTCAAAGGAGAAGTTATTTCCTGGTTTCGTATCCAAGAGATGTTCATGTTTAAGAGTTTTCATATGTATGGCATCATTGGGTCGGCGATTGCCGTGGGAGCATTATCCCTGTTTCTCATCCGTAGATTCAATCTAAAAACGATCGACGGAAAATCAGTAGTATTGGGAGATAAAGTCCTCAAGCCAAAGGCTAATTTTATGGGAGGAGTCCTCTTTGGTTTAGGATGGGCGATGACTGGATCTTGTCCTGGTCCTCTATATGCACACTTGGGATATGGCCACACCATCATGCTCATCGGTATCGTCTTTGCTATTTTAGGTGTTTATGTATATGGAATAATCCGAAATAAACTTCCCCATTAAATCTATATCATAGTTTACTCACAAATATTGTCACACATTAAAACTATTGGTTAGATAGTGTTGTTGATACTCATATAAGTTAAATTAAACAACATGAAAAAAATTATTCTATCTGCCACTATTTTATTTGCAATTGGTGCTTGTAATAGCCCTAGTCCAAGTACAGAAGCTCAAGATGCTCAAGCTCCTGCAGCTATTTCTGAAAACAGCCAAAGTTACACCATTGACCCATCTACTAGTGAGGTCCTATGGAAAGGAACTAAACCCACAGGCGACAGCCACAGTGGAACTATTTCAGTTAAAAAAGGTACTCTATATACCGATAAAGGAAGCATCAATGGAGGTATATTTAGTATTGATATGAATACCATTGAGGTGACCGATGAAGGAATGGACGAAGAAACTAAAGGTAAATTAAAAGGACACCTGACGACCGGAGATTTTTTTGAAACAGAAAAATACAACGAATCACTCTTTGAAATTACTTCTGCTACAGCAAACGAAATAACGGCTAACCTGACAATCAAAGATGTAACCAAATCGATTACTATTCCGTATACCTTGTCCGAAGAAAATGGAATTGTTATTGCAAAATCAACATTTTCGATTGACCGAACTTTGTGGGGTGTTACTTACAATAGCGGTAATTTCTTTCAAAACTTAGGTGATTATTTGATTGATGACGCTATACAATTTGATTTAACAATCCAAGGAAAAAAATAATCTTACAGATCATTCCATTTAAGCTGCATGAATTATCTCATGCAGCTTTTTTATGTCTTTTGATTTAAGAAAAATCAAAATAACCCATGGTTTGTTAAGTTGATAATACCTTATCCAATGATGAAACTACTTTTAGCACTCACAGGCACCCTCGTTCTTGTATTTGTCATCATTCAATTGTATGCTAAAAAAAGTCAGAAATCAATAGAAACCTATCCCTATTCTGTAATCAAAACCTATGATGATTTTGAAATCCGTCAATATGAATCCCGATTATTCACTGCTGTAACATTACCATCTAACGAATATGAAAAAGTATCGAGTAAAGGGTTCTCCATTTTAGCAGGCTATATCTTTGGGGGAAATGAAAACCAAGAAAAAATTGCTATGACATCTCCTGTAGCAATGTCATTAGAAGACTCGATGACTATGATGTTTATGGTGCCCAAAAACAACGAAAATTCCCTTCCAAAACCTAACGATAATCAAATTCAGTTCAAAAAAGAACCCGCAAAAATGGTAGCGGCTGTAACGTTTGGAGGATGGGCTAACCAATCCAAAATAGAGCAACATAAAATAAAACTGATAGCGTTATTACAAAAGCAGCAAATTACGCATTCAAACCAATTTTATTTTCTGGGTTACAATGCTCCTTTTGAAACCTATAATCGTAGAAATGAGGTGATTGTTGTGTTAGATGATTTTTCTTT
>ERZ807291.9991-NODE-9991-length-10110-cov-7.978518_pt1 | contig 10110 bp, 7 predicted proteins | sample MGYA00521257_ERZ807291 | MGnify/ENA primary metagenome ERZ807291 (study PRJEB31413, sample SAMN03169783) | marine metagenome | biome: Marine; feature: Water; material: Subsurface seawater | place: North Sea | collected 2011-04-28 | depth 1 m m ... | reverse complement strand
ATATTGACGCTGGATGATCCAATTACACATAAAGAAGGTGGATCAGATAGTATTTTTAGCATTGCTGTAGAAAATAATCTAAAAGAAGTTGTTTTGGTGGAAGATTCTCTTACGGGATTCCTACAAGCCAAGAAAAACGCCGAGAAACTGAATCTCAAATTGATCTTCGGATTGAGAATCAATATGCGAGAGGATGCAAAACTTGATCCCAAGCAAGAATCAGTAAGCTCTGCTCATAAAATCATCATCTTCGCTAAAAATTCTGAGGGCTGCAAGATTCTCAACAACATCTACAGCGAAGCATTCACACAAAATCACAATTGTGTTGACGAAAAGATGCTCAAGAAACATTGGAGCAAAGAGAATCTATTGTTAGCAATTCCTTTTTATGATAGTTTTATATACAACAATCTATTGAAATTTGCAAACTGCACACCCAGCTTCAAATTCTGCGATCCAACCTTCTTTGTTGAAGACAATTCGCTACCATTTGATTGCTTTCTTGCGAGTCGAGTAAAAGAATATGCACAAAATAAAAAATACAAAATCGAAACAACAAAAAGTATATATTATAAAAACAAAAAAGATGTAGCTGCATTACAAACATACAAATGCATAACTAGTCGCAGCTTTGGCGGCGGCAAAACACTCAGTAAACCAAACCTCGATCATTTCGGAAGCAACGAATTTTGCTTCGAAAGCTGGAAACAAAATCATGAAAGAATCACTGCTTAGATTTCAAAAAAATAAAAAGTATCTGTTGTTCGATTACGAAACCTGTAATCTCAATCTCATCACTCACAATAAACCTTGGCAACTTGCATTTCTTGTTATCGAAAACAACAAGATTGTTGAGCAAAAAGATTATTGGCTCAAATGGGACGAACTCAATGTTTCTCCTGATGCCGCGAAAATCACAGGCTTCACAAAAGAAAAATACCAAAAGCGCGCGACTTGTCCAAAAGCTGCACTCGAGCATTTCGAGAAGTATCTTTACGACGACAGTTACCTCAAGGTTGGACACAATCTGCTAGGATTTGATGTTTACATGCACAACATTCATCGCAAGCTTGTTGATCCAAATGCTCAAACAGATTATAGTTATACCGAACATCTTGTGGATACATTGTGCCTCGCAAAAGCCTTAAAGAAACGTATTCGGTTAGACAAAGATGACAACTTTTTGGCATGGCAATATCGCCTCAATCATCTTGTGGAACGCGGATTAAGCTGCAATCTAAAACAGTGCTGCAAAGATTTTGATGTTGACTTTGACGAGAAAAAATTGCATGATGCATTGTATGACATTCGAGTCAATTATGAAGTATTTAAAAAAATGATATGGGAAGTAGAAGTATGAGTTTCATTGAACAATTTTCAAACTACGAAGGATGTGTTCCTGCGGGCGTTCGATTGCCCAACATTAAAATCGAAAACAAGTATTACAAAATGCTTGATTGCTCACCCGACGTAAGCAACTATGAATTTCTTCGCAAACTGTGCCACAAGGGCGTCTACGACCGCGGAATCGATAAATTCAAGAACAAGAAAGAATACTTTGATCGCGCCAAATCAGAATTGGTGATTCTCGAAGAACTTGGATTCATTGATTACATATTATTAAACTGGGATATCATTAATTTTTGTCACGAAAATGATATTCCAACTGGCCCAGGAAGAGGTAGTGCCGCAGGATCGTTGGTGCTGTACCTGATTGGAGTAACCAATGTTGATCCAGTAGAATACAATCTGTTCTTCGAGCGATTTGTTTCGAAAAGCAGGGCGCGAAAAATAGAACACGAAGGAATCACCTATCTTGATGGCAGTTTGCTTGCAGATGTGGACAACGATATTGCTTATGAACGACGTGCAGAAGTTATTGATTATATCGAGCGCAAACATCCTGCTCGAACCGCAAAGATACTAACATTAAATACGCTCAGCGGCAAGCTTTGTGTTAAAGAATGTGGTAAGATTGTTGGTGAATTCACCGAACAACAAGTGAACGAAGTGAGTGACACAATTCCAAAACGCTTTGGCGTGGTGGTTCCTTTGCGAAATGCTATCGAAGAAAGTGAAAAGTTTACCGATTGGGCTGCACAAAATGCAGAAGTATTTAATGTGGCACTGAAACTCGAAGGTCTCAACAAAAATACAGGTGTTCATCCAAGTGGAATTGCAATCTCGTTTGACACCATGACCGACATTTGCCCTGTTCAAACATCAAACGATGGAGCACTCGTCACAGGATACGACATGAATTGGGTGTCTGAACTGATGGTCAAGTTTGATATTCTTGGATTGCGCACATTGAGCGTCATTTATGATGTGTGCAAAAGTCTTGGAATTGACTGCAACGAAATAGATCTTCACAATCCAGATGTATTCAAGCCATTGCAGACGCTACAAGCGCCCCACGGGCTGTTTCAATTGGAATCTGATACGAACTATAGGGTTTGCAAGAAAGTCAAGCCTGAGAGCCTTGAGGAGCTTAGTGCGGTGGTCGCAATTGGCAGACCAGGTGCATTAGAATTTTTAGACAGTTATGCAACTTATGTGGAAACCCGAGAAGCTCAGGTGATTCACGAATTTTTTACAGATGTGCTTGATTATACTGGAGGAATTCCGCTTTACCAAGAGCAGCTCATGCAAATGGCAGTGAAGGTTGGCTTTACACTCGATGAAGCGGAGCAACTTCGCCGCATTGTGGGCAAGAAAAAGGTAGACCAAATGCCTGCATGGAAAGCAAAAATCGAAGAGAAGGTAAGCGAAAAAGGATTGTCTCCAGATATTGGAACCATATTATGGAGTGTTGCAGAAGATAGTGCCAACTATTCATTCAACAAATCACACTCGCTTAGTTATTCGGTTCTTGCTGCATGGACAACATATCTAAAATTCAAACATCCACAACAATTTTTTCTATCTTTGTTGAAGATGACAAAATATGAACCTGCTCCACAAGAAGAAATAAGCAAAATTACTAAAGAATTATCTCATTTTGGTATAAAATTACTTAGTCCAGATCTGGCAAAATCAAAGATGGACTTTTCGATTGAAGGAAAAGACATACGTTTTGGACTCAACAGCATCAAGGGAGTAAGTGAAAAATCGCTTGAATCGTTGCAAGATTTTCGCTCAAGTGAAACGCCAACAAAATATGACATCTTTCTTGCCGCAAAGCAAGCGGGACTGAATATTGGTATTCTTGGTGCATTGATTCAAGCTGGCGCACTGCAAAGCAAAGGAGACAATCGTTCGCTGATGGTGCTTGAAGCACAAGCATTCAATCTTCTTACCGATCGCGAGAAACGCAATTTTATACTCTTGGGCGATAAATATGAATACAAACTGCTCAATTGTATAGCTGATGCAAAGAAGGGCGAATTGGTTGGAGATGATGGTAAACCGCTGATGAAAGAATCACGCTTCAAAACATTCAAGAAAAAATATGATGTTTACAAATCAATTTATGATAAAAACAAACAATACGAAAGTTTTGCAAATTGGTATTTTGAAACTGAATTGCTTGGATACAGTCACAGTTGTAATTTGAAAGATTGTTTTGTTGATTCACATCAATCGCTGTGTGATTCGCGCGATCTTCGCTTGATGCAATCAGATGACAGAGGAAAATTCATTGGCGTTGTGGAAGATTGTATAAAAAGAACATCTCAAAACGGCAACAAATACATGAAATTATCTCTTGCCGATGAATACGGAAGATATGATGCAATGTTATTAAATTCTCGCCGCGGCAATTATTATGATAGATATTTCGAAGCAAACAAGAAAACACCTTCTAAAAAGAATATAATAGTAGCATATGGAAGAAAAAGTGAAGATATTATTTTTCTTGATTCTATCAATATAATGGATGAAAAGATCTACATGAAAATGTCGGACGTTAAGTAAATTAGCGTGTAAATCAATGAAGATGATACCAAAACCTAACTTTACGCCGCGTGCGCAACAAGCGATCAGTGAAGCGAAACGAGTTGCCACAAAATTTGGAAATGAATACATAACTATAGAACATTTGTTTTATGGTATGGTCAATCTTAACGCTGGTATTCTTAGCGAAATATTATTTTTACTTCAAATCGATCAAGAATTATTGAAGGACGAAATTGAACGAACATTTTATGAAGTCTCTGAAGAGGGCATAGAATCATTTTCTCCAGAAAATCCTCAACCAGAATACGACGAACATTTTCATCTTATATTAAAAGTTGCCGCAAGCATAAGTGACAAACTTGGACACGAATATGTTGGCATAGAACACATATTGCTGGCGCTATTAAAATACGAAAATTCTAGCATTCCCAGCTTTTTTGTTCAATTCAATGCGACCGAAGATGATATCATTGCTGAGGTGCGCGAATATCTACATCTTTCAAAAGATCACAAGCCACCAAAAGAAGATAGAATAAAATTCATTGCCAAAACAAAAGCCACTCCACCCAAAGAAACAAAGTTGCAAAATCTAGACAAATTTGCTACCAATCTTAATATGCTCGCAAAACAAGGAAAATTCGATAAAATCATTGGCAAAGAAAGTGAAATATATGATGTATCAGAAATTCTTTGTCGTCGCACAAAAAACAATCCCGTATTGCTTGGTGAACCGGGAGTTGGAAAAACTGCTATTGTTGAAGGATTGGCGCAAAAGATTGAGAAAGGTACATGCTCTGATTTTTTATTAAACAAAATAATTTATTCGCTTGACTTGGGATCGTTGATTGCAGGCACAAAATATCGCGGTCAATTTGAAGAGCGACTCAAGGGTATAATCGACGAAGCAAAAAAGAACAAAGATATTATATTGTTTATCGACGAAATACACACGCTTGTGGGCGCTGGAAGCGCCGAGGGAAGCATGGATGCTGCAAATCTTCTGAAGCCCCTTTTGGCTCGCGGAGAGCTAAAATGTATAGGCGCTACAACTCAAACAGAATACAAAAAAAGCATTCTCAAAGATGGCGCACTTGATCGACGCTTTCAGGCAGTCAAAGTGATCGAGCCAACAAAAGAAGAAACTCGTCAAATACTTGATGGAGTAAAAGAAAAATACGAAAGCTTTCACAGCATATCGTATCCACAAGATGTGCTCGATTTGATTGTTGAATTGTCCTCAAAATATATACTCGACAAACAATTTCCAGATAAAGCAATTGACATCATGGATCAGGCTGGCTCGAAGGTAAAGATTAAAAACATCGAGCGACCACAAGCCGCAAAAGATATCGAACATCAGCTTGAACAACTCGCACTCAAAGAATCGAAACTTCAATCAGTTGGATATTCATACGATCACATAGAAGATGAACAACTAGATCTTCTCGAAAAATATGATTCTATCATATCCGAATGGGCAGCAAAAACAATGAAAAATAAAATATGTGTCAAAAAACAAGATATATATGAAGTGTTGTCTGCTAGAACAGGAGTGCCTGTAAAAGATATGAGCAAAAAAGATAGCGAAAAAATGCTTGGATTATTCAAAAATTTAAACAAAAGAATTGTTGGACAAAAAGAAGCATTGCAAGAAATCTCAGAGTCTATTTTAAGATCAAAATCTGGACTACAAGATGCAAACAAACCAGTAGGCAGCTTTCTTCTTGTTGGTGCAAGTGGAACGGGTAAAACATATACCGCAAAATGCATCGCCGAATTTATCTATGGCAACAAAAATACGCTCATTCAAATTGATATGAGTGAATACAGTGAAAAGATTGCCGCGACTCGATTGATTGGTGCCGCTCCAGGTTATGTGGGATACGAAGAAGGTGGCGAGTTGACTGAAAAGGTTCGCCGCAATCCGTATAGCGTTGTTCTTTTTGATGAGGTAGAAAAAGCGCACCCAGAAGTGCTCAATATTCTGCTTCAAATTATGGAAGAAGGAGTGGTAACTGACAATACAGGTCGTAAGATTAATTTCAATAACTGCATAATTATACTAACTGGTAATATCGGTAGTGAAAAAGCAGCAAAGCCAAGTATCGGATTTGGTCAGTCAGATAGCGATACAGTGGCGCGCGACAAATTGATTGGAGAGCTGAAAGGTTTCTTTCGTCCAGAATTTCTTAATCGTCTCAATGAGATTGTATTGTTCAATAGTTTTGACGTTGAGCAATTATCGAAAATTACCAAACTAGAAATACAAAAAGTTGCAGACAAACTACAAGACAAAGGAATTTCTATGAGTGCAACATCAAATGTATATCGCTGGCTTGCACAAAAAGCAGTCGACGAAAAGATGGGCGCACGACCAATCAAAAGATTGATTCAAAAGAATATCGAAAACGAACTTAGTCGCTTGATACTCAATAAATCTTTACACAAGAACACATCAATAAAGTTCTCGATCAGTAAAGACGAATTGAAATATAAAATTACGGAAGAAGAGGCTTAACAGGATTCGGCAATTCAGGATCTTTAGTTTCCATTGGATCTTCAAACTTTTCTCCGGGATTGTTGTGAAGATCCTCGGAAACATCGTCCTTTTTAGAATTGAAAATTGACATGCAAGCATTAAAGCGGTCTCCTTGTATAGGATAACGCTTTTTCATATTCGCATCAAGAATACAACGAGTAATAAATTGATCACCACTTTCTTGAGCAGCAGGAGTTGGATAACGCTTATCTTGATTGCTAAGATAATTGTTTTTGCTTTTTTCGTCTTCTTCTGCTTGTTCTGTTTTGTTTGGAAAGATTTTTTCGTACTCTAAATATTGTAATGCGCGATCAATTGCTTCATATGCTTCAGAAACATTTTTGCGCACAACATCTTCAAGGACTGTATCATCTTTTACCATCTCATACATTACTCGCGCTTTTTTCCAAACGTGAAATAATTGAGATTTTACTAGCTTGTTGGGTGTGTTGTTTGAGTTGCTTTCGGATAGTTCGCTCATAATAATAGATTACACAAATTTAATTGTAATAAGCATCTACAGATGGACTTTGTCCGCTTGTAGGAGCATCTCCACCAGATACTTGATTTGGTCGCGCGCCATATAAATTGTATGCATATACAAGTGTTTTTACTCGTTCTTGAGAATCAAGATATGCTTCGCGGTAACTTTTTGCAGTTACATTTTTGTTGCTTTTTTGAATCATTGAATCACCTTCGCGAATAACCTGAAAGTCGGGACTTCCATCACTGCCATCAATTCCGCGTAATACTCGACGATGAGCTTTACGATTGTATTCGCTTAAATAGAGCTCGCGAATGATACTTTGTTCTTCCAGATTGAATCCTTCTGGATTGTATCCGCTAAATTGAGTATATATCAAATTATTTAATTCGCCAAGATGACCCTCAAGCCAGTTTGCAAGCAATCCAATTTCTGTTGTGCGTGCACTTCCACTGGTATGAAAGCCAATTTCTTCGTCGTATATCTTCGTGGCCAATACACCGAGCGTGGTACCATTGTATTGTCCAGGAACATAAGAATCTGCGGCATCGCCTATCGAATGAGATCCAATTACTTGGGCACTAACATTCAAATTGTAATCATCGTTACTTAATGCGCCACCAAAGTTGATATAAAATCCACTAGTAGATACATTAGATAATATGTATGGTACAATTTCTGATGTTGTATCATTTTGTAATGATGTTGTAACCAATGGTTCGGTTGCAAAATAGCTTGGAAAATCAACAAAATAACTTGTTGACCCGCTCGGTAGCGGAGTTACAAACGAAACAATTTCTGGATCTCCAGCCATATTATCCCTTCAAATAGTCGATGACTTCTTTGTGTTTTGGATTGTTTGGATCAAGCTTGATTGGCTCGCCCATTACCTGAACACTTCCTTTGCCATGCAAACTACTTTCGAATGCACGTTTGATTTTGTTGCGCAGCACAGTTTTATTGCCTGCGGGAAATACTCCAACCTTGACTGCGAATGACTGTAGATCTGTAAGATTCATTTCTTGTAACATTTCTGCGAATACTCGCTTGTCGTTGGTTTTAAATGGATTGATTTTTGCGATGCCTAGAATCTCTTCCAATTCGCGCGCCTTAGCGACTTGGTCTTCGTAGCTTTTACCATTTGTTTGCTGTAAACTGTCAAGACTAACTTTCTTCTTTGCGGTTGATTTTCTTGAAGCAGTTGACTTGCTCGTTGTTGTTTTTTTGTTTGCCATAATTTATACCTTTTACCTTGTAAAAATAATACACTATATTGTGTGTTATATATAATAAATAATTAAAATAAAAAATCCACCCCAGTTGCCTGAGGTGGATTTTTATAAGAAACGTTAATTTTAGTAAAATTAAACGATAAGACCAAGCAATACGCGATCGTCGATGATCATACGGCCTTCTTCAAGAGAACCGTAGTAACCAATCTTGGATTGACGTGTTACGAATTGGTCGTCGGATACGAGAGAAAACTCATCTCCGGACTCGGAATCGGTAGCTACTGCGCGAATCATCGACTCACGGCTGAGATCAACACCAACAAGAATTTGTTCTGGCTTTGTAAGATCATCGTTGAATTTGTTAGCGCTATCTGTGACAGCATAATGACCATCATACTCGATCTCTCCTGCAGCTGTATCAAATACGCTATTCCATTTTTGGCTAGCACCCATTTCATTGTACTCTTGAATGGATACGCCATAGAACTCAGGAATTCCAGCGCTATTGAAGATAGCATCGCGCATTGTGTCTGTACCAGCAATGCCGTCGCTTCCGTTTTGAAGTGGGGTTCCGTTAGCCGCAACAGTATTGATTGGATTGTAAGCCAAACCACGAATTTCTTCTACGATTTCAGGAGAAACCAAGATGTCTGTGATTCCGCGTCCACGACGATCAGCAGGTGTTCCACCAGTCCAAGAAGTGTTGATTCTTTTGGCCTTGGTGAACAATTTGTTGAGGTCGGAAAGCAAGAAACGTCCAGCTTGAGCAGAACGAATAACGTGTTGCTCTGTGTTTGTTTCTGCTTTAGCCAATGCAGTCATGATCATGCTGGCAGAAGTTTTTTCTTGTTTAAGAAGAATTTCTTGAGCCATGCGTGTGAATGTCTTGCTAACAACGTCAAGTCTGGAACGAGAAGCATAACGCTTGTCGAAACTCAATGCACTGTCGAGAGTATAAGTTGTGAACTTAAGCTCGCTTTGTGAAGGAGCAACTTGGTTGGTAGGAAGTCCGCCAGGAACTGATTGACTCCATACTTGGATGTAATCTTCGTCAGTAATGTCGTGATAAAGATCCAAAGGAATACTTGGGCTTTCGTCACTGTTGAACTGAAGACTAGTAAACATGTTGCTTACTGTAGGAGCTGTGTTAACAACTTCTGCCAAAACTGGACCGATAAATTCAGCCAAAGCAGTTTGAGCTTCATAGGCAACATCGCGATTCTTCGAAGCCATAGCTTTGATAAGCTCGACTTGCTCGGGAGTATTTTGTAAAGTAATTTTCATTATATTAAATTTCCTTTCTTAGAAGCTTACCTTGCAAAGGTATTTTAGTTGGCTGCCTGGTGCATCATCAACAATGTCTGTACCAGTTGCGAGAACAGTTCCAACAATGGGATTTGTTCCGTCCCCTTTTTGAAGCTTGCCTCCGTCAGCGATTTCTAAAGGATCGCCTTTAACTGGAGTACCTGTGATTGCATCTCCGCTAAGCAATACAAGTCCGCGAGTCAAAACAGGAACTGTTTGACCAGGAAGAACTGCTTGAGCTTCGTCCAATTTTTGCTTGTAATAAAGCATTTTTTCGCCGTTTTCATCGAAAGCCAAAGTTTCACGAAGTGTGATTCCAAGGCCTCTTGATGTGGCGCCTTCATTTGCAGGGACAACTGTCATACCTGTATTAGCGGGGTATCCGTTGAATCCAATATGCGCACTGCCGAAGCTAGCACCAAGATAATCTCGAAGTGCATCGGGACTTGCTTGGGTAGATATTGCGCGCAATTTGGAAACCTCACCAGGTAGAGTTCCCGCGCTTACAGAAACAACAACGCCTGAGTCAAATGCATTTCCTGAAGCAGCGTTAGACTTCGCGTCTGCGATAGTATAAGCGCTGGTGTCAAGAGAGAACAAATTAACAACGTCATGTTCACTGTAGTCTCGGTATGGTAGTATTCTTTTTGCCA
>ERZ807291.9988-NODE-9988-length-10114-cov-5.964112_pt1 | contig 10114 bp, 6 predicted proteins | sample MGYA00521257_ERZ807291 | MGnify/ENA primary metagenome ERZ807291 (study PRJEB31413, sample SAMN03169783) | marine metagenome | biome: Marine; feature: Water; material: Subsurface seawater | place: North Sea | collected 2011-04-28 | depth 1 m m ... | reverse complement strand
GAGTAAGTTGCTACAAGAATAATGGAATTAAAATCCTCTTTTGTTGTTAAGGTAATAGAAGCAGGGTAAGGATTAACAGAGATTAGTTTTTTGCTGAAGGACTTTTGCCTCAGAGAAAGTTCGCGCTTGGTAATCTCGCGTAGCTGAATGCCCTTTGGCCATTTTGCACCCGTCGCAATCCATCGGTTCAGGATATCCTTTTGATTTTTGGATAGAGGACCATTTTTGGGGGGCATGATTTCATCATCATCAACAGAAAGGTGAATCCTCTCGAGAATGAGACTTTCTGACTTGTTGCCCAAGGTAAGAGCTGGACCTGAATCTCCTCCTTCTAAGGTAAAAGCTAGGGTGTCTAAACGAAGCCCGCCCTTCTGGGATTCTGACCCATGGCAACTAATGCAAGAACTTTCAAGTATTGCCCGAACTTCACGCTGGAAATCTGGTGCAGTTACTGCCTGTTTTACCGAAACTGGTTGAGTGGGAGAAAATGTCGGAGCGGTAGAGGGGACTGGTTGAGGTTTTGGTGTTAATAATTCAGATGAATTTGTTTCACTGGCCCAAACAAAGTTTAAAGAGAAAAGAAAAATAATCGAAATCTTCATGAAGTTATTAATTTGTTCCTCCTTGGGCTGCTAAACGAAGTTGTTCGAGCCTGCTAAGAGGTTTTTCTTTTTTTACAACCGTTTTGGGGGCCGTGTCTTTGGGCTTTTTGCTTACGACCTTGGGCTTCGGCGGAGGATTATCGAGTCGGATTTGGCCACCCTGTCCGACCGAATGAGTTATTAAGTTTCCTGAGAATGGAACCTTCACATAACAAAATAAGTTTTTAGTAAGTCCTGCCCGTGCTTTTTCCTCACTTAAAATTGGAAAACGAATTTGAGTGGCGTTTGTATCGAAATCGACCTGTTCAGTTTTACTAAATGGAGGCAGCCCTTTCAGTTCAGCCTTAGCGAAGCCCTTGAAAGGGCGGGCAATCTTTACATCGCAAACCATTTCCCCATTTTTACCCCTTTCGATTGCAGCCATATTTATTTTGAGTGAGAGATATGGTTCTTCTACTTTCAAAGTAATGAAATTAGATGCTGCCAGCATTTGTCCACCCCCTACGGCTGCGGATTCACCTTGTACTCCAATTTCCCATTCCCCCAGAGGGGTGCCGTTATTCGCAGTTAGAGGGTAATACCCTATGCTGTCCTTTGCTAAAATCTTAACATTACTGCGGGCACCTATTCCGGTTGGCTTACTCAATATTTTGACGACAACATCCTTGGTGAAATTCGCATCTCGAATTACTTCTACTTTTAAATTTATTGATCCCCCTCGAACGATTGGGGTACTCGGGGAATGCAGTTTGATCCGGAAGGGTACTGGTTTGACCACCGCAATGGGTAATACATCATAGATTCCACCGTAATAAGAACGGTTATTGGGTGGACCATAAACGAGTTCAACTTTGTGATTATATTCACCGGTAATCGTTGTATTTTTATCGGAATCGAGATGGACGAGGTCAAACTTTGTAAGTGTTTTTTGTAAAGGTGCATCTTCGGTTGCAGAGAACAGGATAGGGACTGAGTTAAAATTAGAGGCTGCTTTGGGAGCTTTCATTGTCACTCCTTTTGGTAAACTTTTAGCAATGAAATCAAGTTCTCCACTAAAGTTTCTACGGGTAAGCGTAAAACTCGTAGCTGCCCTGTTTCCTTGGGGGACCGGAATCATTTGCCTGGTTTGGGTGTCTCTATTTCCAAACATTGGAATGGATGCCGTAATTTTAGGTCCCAGTTTTTCAGTTTCTATTCTGTAGGCGTGCAATGGACTGCCTTTTCCTAAATGGTCAGTAATACGTAAAATATACTCTCCATTTTTGGCAAAAGTTTGAGTCAAAAGACTATCCGGTCCATTATTCGCATCATCATTTCCACGAATTGATTTACCGTCGCCGTAGTAAAGATTAAGTACGGGATCAAGTGGAGAAGCGACAGAGCGAGCGTGGGCTTTAATATAGTATCTATCTCCTTTTTTTGCCTGAAAGCGAAAGCAATCAATATCTCCATCTTCTTCGATTACACCATCAAAACCTAAAGGTATAGCAAGGTCTGTTTTGGTTGCATTGCTAAATGAATTATTTGGCTCGTTTTCCTTCAGAGATGGGAACTTTGAAACTCTGATTTTATTTGGACTCGGGGAGCGAATACCGTTTTCTTCATGATGGTACGCAAAGAATTCCCTGCCATCCGTTGGCAATGTAATTATCTTAGTGAATTTTCCTTTCGGATCTCCGAGAAACGTAAACTCTATGGGTTTGCCAGCTTCGCCCCCGGATGGAGAAACAACTAAAGGGCGAGGGAAGGTTCCTACATGCAAACGGTAGCGGTAAGAAGAGCCTCCACGATAGGAGGATTCTCTGATTTCAATAAAATACTTTCCGTTTTTTGGCGCGACAATGCTAACCGTGGCATCCTGCAGTAGGAGTTCCGTGTCGTCAGATGTAGCGAGTTCAAAACGATTTTCATCTAGAATTGCAATGTAAGGATCAAATAAAGGACCTGATAAGCGGATCGCTTCAACTTCTGCACTAATTCTTTGCCCCCGAGTTGCATTGATTTCGAAATAATCAACATCTTCATTCAAGGAAACACCATTAACGGTTGAGTTCAGAGTGACGGGTTGAGCTTCATCGAAGGATGAGTTTGGTTCTTTTTCATCAACATTTGGGAATGGTCCTACCCAGAAAGTAAAGAGCTTACTGATTCCTCGAGTTGTACGAATTCTTAATTCGTGTTGTCCAATCTTGGCATCGGGAGAAATGGTAAAGGTAGAAGTAAGCTTTTTTGCTTTTTCAACTACAATATTACTCGCGGTAATGCCTTCCTCATAAAAGAAGATTTCTTCCGCATCCGTTAGACGTTGTCCATTGATAATGATTTCTTGCTCAGTACCTAATTGCCCACCTCGAGGAAGGAGAGATGAAATAATTGGTTCGGTCGCGTGTAGAAATGATGAAGAAAAAGAGAGGAGAAAAAGGCTAAGTTTTTTCATAGTCGAAATCATTAAAAAGAGGTCGCCTCAAAAATGTTTCTCGAGGCAAAGCAACCGAGGTGGAAGAGATTATTTAGACGCAGAGTTCTTGAATGACTTTCCCGCCATCCACGATTTCCATGGGACGATCGCCGGGTGCCATTAATTCTTTATCGGCGACAATTCCAATACGGTCGTAAACCGTAGTAGCTAAATCTTCTACAGAAAGAGGATTCTCTTCAGGTGCAGTGGCGAAGGCGTCCGATGCACCGTAGACTTGTCCGCGGGTAATACCGCCTCCTGCCAAGGCAACACTGAAAACTCTTGGATAATGATCGCGACCGTTGTCCTTATTAATTTTAGGTGTACGGCCAAACTCTGAAGATAACATAACAAGCGTACTGTCTAGAAGCCCTCGTTCATCTAAGTCATTTATTAAAGAAGCGTATGCTTTGTCGAGTTCGGGACCCTGTTTGTTGAATCCTGATTCGATATTTTGGTGCATGTCCCAACCGCCATAAGTTAGCGAGACAAATCGGACACCTGATTCAACAAGCCTACGAGCGAGCAACATACGCTGACCTGCTTGATTCTTGCCGTATTGTTCTTTTGTCTTATCTGACTCTTTGGTCATATCAAAAGCTTCGCGTGCCTCTTTAGAACTGATCAAAGAGTAGGCATCATTGTAAAATTTATCCATCGCACCCAATGCATCGGATTTTTCGACCTGTCGGAAGTGGTTATCCACTGTGTTAAGTAAGCTGCGGCGTTTAGAAAAGCGATCATTGGAGATTTCACTGGGGAGTGACAGGTCGCGAACTTTGAAGTTTCCTTGTGAAGGATCTGATCCCAAGCCGAAGGGTCCATATGAGGAACTAAGGTATCCACTTCCGGCAAATTCATTGGGAACATTTGGCACGCAAACATAGGGCGGAAGGTTTTGCCTGGACCCGTACTCGTGAGAAACTACTGATCCAAAACTAGGGAATTTAATGGCTGGACTTGGTTTATACCCGGTGAACATATTATGTGTTCCACGCTCGTGAGCAGCTTCCCCGTGAGTCATCGAACGACAAACAGTTATCTTGTTTGCTATTTTAGCAGTTTCTTTAAAATTCTCGCTGAAGTGTACTCCGGGGATGCTTGTCTTGATGCTTTTGAAAGGCCCCCTATATTCTAGCGGTGCGTATGGTTTAGGATCAAACGATTCTTGGTGAGCCATGCCACCAGGAAGATAAATATGAATGACGCTCTTAGCTGGCCCTTCTTTTGTCTCGTAATACTTCTGAGCTCCGTGAGCTTTTATTCTCATGAAATCAGCGAGTGTTAATCCCAGCCCGCCAACAAGACCGACATGCATGAATTCACGGCGGGAGAAATGTTTGGGCAATTCAAAGCAAGAGTTTGTTTTCATAGGCAATTATTAGAGGAATATTACATTTTACTTACTTCTAATGTCCAAACAAGCATGAATTAACCCTAAAAAATGAAAAAAAAATAAAAGTGCAGTGCAATACTTTGTAATTAATATATATAAATAATTTAAAAATAATAAAAAGGTTGCATTCAATTGCATTTTGGTGGTAGCAAACTTTGATGCCTAAAGGTAAGACTATAACGATTCGGGTGCCTGAGGATACTTTTGATCAAATCAAGGGTGTTTGCTCAGATTTAGGCGAAAGTTATAATTTTAATCAGTTTGTGAATCAAAGCCTTGGTGCCATCCTTGAAGTTATTAGGCACGATGGGGAGAAAATTCCAATTCCACGATTTGCGATGATGGCTCGCTTAATGCGTGAATATGAATCCAAACACTTTTCTGAAATGACCAAAGAAAAAGGAGGGTAAGGAGGCATGGTGGACGGGATTACAAGTGATGGTAAGATGGGGAAGTCAATCCTGAGGATTTGGTTTCCTTTAATGGTGTTTGCTATTTTTATGACGATGGTGATTGGAAGAGATGAGCTTTACAGTCGCTTTCTTTCCAATTTTTCCGGAGTGGGGAGAGTGATTTTTGAATATGGATCGCAAATGGGGGTTTGGTTCTCTGGGGCGTTCTTAGCTCAGAGGTTTATCTCGGTTTTTGTCTGGGATGGGGTGGTTGCGGGCATTTCTGGAAGAACAGTGCCTCGATTGCCGAAGGATTTTACAGGAATATTATTATTTGGGATCGCATTTATGGGAGTGTTAGCGACTGTCTTTGATCAATCCATAACCGGGATATGGGCGACTTCAGGAGTTTTTGGAATCGTTTTAGGAATCGCACTTCGAAACATTATCCTCGATGTTTTCATTGGATTGTCTATGCACATTGAGCAATCTTTTCGGATTGGGGACTGGGTTATGGTCCATCAAAACCGAAGAGAGACTCATATTGTGGGGCAAGTTATTGAAATTAACTGGAGGACCACACGTTTGAAAACTACTGAAAAAAATATGGTAGTTGTACCAAATAGTCGTATGGGTGAGGCGATTTTAACTAACTACATGCGGCCTAAGCCATATTTTCGAATCGATTTGGAGTTTGTTCTGGACTACAGCGTGAGCCCAAATCGTGCAGTACGGCTTTTACTGGGTGCTGTAAAATCTTTAGTTGACGATTCCCGTATTATCGACGATCCAGAACCAGAGGTTCGATTAGACGAAGCCCTTGGTCATGGGCAAAAGTACGAAGTCCGGTTTTTTATTTTACCAACTGGAGTTTCCCCCAAGGAATCTAGGCACATTGTTAATCGCCGTGTCATAGAGCACCTCGCGAGAGCAGGAATCACACCTGCGATGGAGAAAGAAATTATATACATTGAAAAATCTACCAGTGAGAGGTCGAAGGTTTCATCTTCTTTTTCAGTGCGGGGATTTCTTCATTCGAATTCATTATTTTCCATATTACAAAAAGAAGAAGTGGACCATTTAGAAGGGTACTTTATTAAGCGGGAATGTAAGGCAGGTGAGACTCTTTTCAGACAGGGTAATAAGGGAAGCTCCATGTACTTGCTGGTGGAAGGGCTTTTGTCTGCCGAAATACAATATGATAAAGGAATCGGAGAAAATTTCCGGGAGCAGATAGAACCATCAGAGCATTTCGGAGAGGAGTGCGTTTTGGGTCCGAATTCAAGATATGCAACGGTTACAGCTGTAACGGATTGCCTTGTTCTTGAGCTTGCTGCCGATCAAGTGATGGAAGTGGCGCGGAAAAATGGGAGCTTCCTATCCATGCTTAATCAAGAGACCAGTCTTTCAAGGTTTAAAACCCTCGAGGGTAAGCGAAAACTGATCCAGTCCTCACAGGAAAAATTTAGTAAAGAAGGATTTAAAAAACCTCTCAGTTCATCGATTCAGACCTTTTTTACCGATCTCTTCCCGTCGGTACCTTCAATCAAAAAATAATAGAAATGAAATTATCTAATTTGCTTCGCCCATCATTAACCATGGGAATCTTTTTTACACTTTGTCTTTTTTCCAAAACTTTGGACGCACAAAAAGAGAACGAGGAAATTGTAATTTCCTCTGAAAGATTACGACTAAGTTATGTGGATCCAGGGCGTTGTATTGAACTATTAAAACTCTATGGCGTTTCCATTGGAAATTCCAATCAGGCGGTAGATCCCAAAAAACTTCCGGTAGTAGTATCGATGCCGGAAACGAAATATCATGAAACGATTCCTGATCATACGAAAGTGTTTCCAAAAACCGAGACAGATCCAATTAATGAAATTTTATTATTTTATAATGAGCAAAAACCTGAGGAGACGGGTCGTGTCAGAAGGATTATTCGTGAACAAATCGATCTTCCTGCACGCAAGATAATGATTGAAGCCATGGTATTGGAGATTTCATCTCAGGCACTAGATGAGCTTGGTGTACAGTGGGATTTTAACTCTGATCAAGCAAGCTCAGGTAACTTTATTAATCAAAAGCTGGATGGTGCTAGCGATAGTCTAGTGGTGGGCAGGATAACTGCACCCGTTACGACCGCGGCCCAACTAGATGCGACAGTTACAAATGTTTTTAGCGAATTCGATATTAGATTGCAGGCACTCGTTGAAAAAGGGTCTGCCCAAATTCTCTCGAGACCGAGCGTACTTACTCTTGATAATCGAATGGCTTACATTAATGTTTCTGAGAAAATTCCAGTCGCCAATACAAAATTTGTAAAAGATTATGTGAGTGCCGTGGATTTTCGTGAGATTACCGCAGGAATCGAGTTAGCAGTGCGTCCCCGAGTAAATGAGGACGGCACTGAAGTCTCGCTGCAAATTAACGCTTCAGTTTCTTCACCCGTTCCGGGTAAGGATCAAATCGTGAAAGGCATGAACAATATAGAACTTGCGCGCTCGCCCACATTATCGATAAGAGAAGTAAAAACATACGCAAGGATAGCGAATGATACACCTTTCATTGTTGGAGGATTAATTGCAAAAGATTCTGAGCAAACAATTAAGCAGGTTCCGATTCTTGGTGACATTCCAATCCTCGGAAACCTTTTTCGTTCTAAGACTGAAACGGGACTTAAACGCGAGGTGATCATTGTAATCACTCCATCTGTTCTTCCCGAGGATACTCCTGTACATGCGGGGATGCCAAAAGATGAGGATGCTTTTGATAGGTTTGGCCACCGCCTCTTTAGGGATGCTTACAGGATCAGGTCAGAAGATACTTTCGATCTTCGATACCTTACAGAGAACCAGAGCTTACAGAAACTTCAAAAAGTAGCAGATCGAATTGTACAGGATCATTCCAAATATCGAAATATCTATCCATACAATAAATTTTCTTCAAGTTCAGTACCCGGGGAGGATGCTTTGGTAAGACGTCAAATATATGAGGTACTGAAGAGGCAAAAAGCTTCCGAGGTTTTAGATTCTGAAAAGCTGATTTTTTTTAAGTCTGACGATAAGATCGGTTCGGGTTTTAATGTGCAATTTCTGTCTGAATACTTGGAAAAGGAAGCCCCGTTTGTGTATACTGAGGATGGTGACGGTAGGGCTGTAGGATTATGCTTTCGTCTAACCCGTACATCAACTCAAGCAGAGGAGTTGTTACGCGAACCAGTTCCAGAAGTGATGATTGTTAATTGCCCCGATGAGGACACCTGGAGAAAACTACTTTTAGAATCGAATGCCCAGAAAAATGGTGAGACAGAAAAGCAAGTCATTTTTATTCGTCATCGAAAAGATTTGGAGCGTTTAAAGACGGCCATTTTGATGAAGAAAATCATTTCTTTAAATGCAGCAGATTATATTTTGAAACTTAAAAATTTTACCCGCGGTCGCCTTTTGCGGATGCCAACCATTCGCGAGGAAGATGTTGAGTTAATTGATGCGGATGTGGCCACCTGCTTTTATCATTCAGAACTTTACTATTCGGCCCTCCGGGAATCTTTGCAAAAAGATTTTGTAGCTTTCAGGCAGGCCTTGTCTGGTACAGGTTATGAAACATTTTTACAGTAAAATTTAAAGGTTCGAATTTCTTAGTTATTGATCCGGTTGTACGGGTCGGAAATGTTTGATGTTTTCTTACAGAGTTACTCCATGCGAATGTTTTATTTGATGAACGGGTAATTTTTTCCTTTATTTCATCTACATAGGTTTACAACTTATGATTTTAATCCCTGATCCTGTGCCCCATGAAATTGTATTCGATTCTGTTCTTTTGTTTATTAAGTTTCCACTTTTTACACGGTAAAACCAAACCAGTTCAGGTTTTCATCCTTGCCGGACAATCAAATATGGAAGGGAAGGGAGGTATTGATCCACTGCTCAATCATCAGATACAAGCACCGGGCACGAAAGATTCCTTTGCTCATTTACATAAAGACGGGGAGTATATTGAGCGAGATGATGTATGGATCAATTACCTGTCAAGAAAGGGTAATCTGACTGTCGGGTACGGTTCTCCCGGTAAGATTGGTCCGGAATTGGAATTTGGGAATACCATGGGTAATCATTTCTCAGAGCAGGTGTTTCTGATCAAAACTGCCTGGGGAGGGAAAAGCATTGCCCGCGATTTCCGCCCGCCCAGTTCAGGTCTTCCATCCGGGAAAAAGCTCGATGAATTTGTTCTTAGCCTGGCCAAGCGTGATTATAACAATGCGGTGAAAAAGGAGTGGAATTTATTGAAGAAAGAAAACCCTGAGGCTTCCCGTAAGAATGCGGAAGCAAGAGTATCATTAAATATGGATTCCATTTTGGCAGACAAAAAAGATGAGTTTCGTAAAATGGTTATTGAAAGTCATGGTCATTATTACCGGTTAATGATGGAGGAAATCCGAACGAACCTTGCTGCACTTAAAGAGCGTTTTCCCGCTTACGAAGGACAAGGTTATGAGATTTCGGGTTTCGTATGGTTTCAGGGATGGAACGATCAATATAACGATTTCCAAAATGAATATGCGGAAAACATGAAAAATTTCATCAAGGATGTCCGCAAAGATCTTAACAGTCCAAAACTACCCTTTGTGATCGGAATTATGGGACAAAATGGATTCAAGGAAGCCAAAGGTAATATGGCGATCGTTAAAGCTGCTCAGGCGTCGATGAATGACATTGATGAGTTTAAAGGAAATGTACGGGCTATCCCAACGGATGTATATTGGGACAAAAAAGCCGATAAGGCGTACCCCACTTGGCGGCAGAATTTCGAGGAATGGAAAAAAATCGGATCCGATCATCCATACCATTACCTTGGGAGCACGCTTTTCTTTTCCCGTGCTGGTAAGGGATTTGCTGAAACCATGTTGGCATTGATTACAAATTCATGAAATATTTATTCCTCTTTTCCTACCTTCTTTATTCATATTTTTCCTATGGGGATAAACTTCCAAATATCCTTTGGATTGTCGGGGAAAACCTGAAGTTGGATCTTGGGTGTTATGGAGCTATGAATGTAAAAACACCCAACTTGGACAGGCTCGCTTCCCAGGGTGAAATGTATACCAAGGTTTTCTCCACATCTCCAGTCTGTGCTCCAAGTCGGAGTGCCTTTTTTGTGGGTATGTACCAGACCACGACAGACACTCATAATATGCGTTCTCATCGCGAAGATGACTACAGGTTGCCTGAGGGAGCCCGTCCGATTACACATCGGTTGAAAGATG
>ERZ807291.9984-NODE-9984-length-10115-cov-29.768489_pt1 | contig 10115 bp, 10 predicted proteins | sample MGYA00521257_ERZ807291 | MGnify/ENA primary metagenome ERZ807291 (study PRJEB31413, sample SAMN03169783) | marine metagenome | biome: Marine; feature: Water; material: Subsurface seawater | place: North Sea | collected 2011-04-28 | depth 1 m m ... | reverse complement strand
TCTTTTCAAACAACGAGACAAATTTACCGTAGAAGAATGCGGCTACTACGGAAATACATGTCTCTAAATTCAAAATATTACGGATCTTGGCATCTTGGGTACGAATTGCCTCAATAAAAGTAATAGTAGCCGTAGTCATTAAGAAGACATAGGTAATGTAGAAACTCGATTCTACTAATTTTGTATTGATCTGTGTCATTGTTTTTTCTATATAAATATAAATTATATAATATAAATTATATAATATAAATTATAAATTAGATAATTATAAAAATGGACGATTATAAGTGTGTGCTAAGTATTGGAATAAGATGTTTTACAGAAATATTTTTGAAAAAGTTAAACTTAAAAAAATTTAGTGGTCCATTTGATGCTATGTATTCTTCTTCTATTTTGAATGTAATAGATATTCTAGAAAATAAAATAGATAAACAAGATTTAATTTATACAGAGAATATAAAAAATATTCCGCAAATAGATGTTTTACATAAACTTCATGGATATAGGACAATTAACAGAAAATATGATAATATTGACTATAATAAAATAGTGAATACGTGGCATAAATCGTTTTTACCACATCATAATTTAAATAAAAAAGATGATTGGGAGCATTTTGAAAGGTGTTTTAATAGACTAGAGATTATAAAAAAGAATAAAATAAGGACTTTATTTTGTTTATTTTTTCATCCAAAATACAGTGATGATGGGGATGTTTCTTTTAAAGATATACAAAGGGTAAGTAATTATTTAAAAGAACATTATAATTGCCATTTGCTAATATGTAGATTTTTATATATAAATAATGATTTTAAATGGAAAAAAATAATATCAAATGAAGAATTAACTTTTATTCATGTAAATAATTCTTCTTGGGAGTTTGAACTAAATAAAGATGTATTAAATGAAATATTTTCATTTATGAACGTAAATGAATACAATTTATTAAAATATGAAGATATGAAGATATGAAGATATGAAGGTATAAAACATATTACACCGATACATTATTTAGTTCAATCCGGTAAAACAAGATATTTGTCCTAAATAAAAACCCAATTCAAAGAAGAAAACAATGGACACACAAGCTAATCAAGTCCAAGACGGTACACTTATTAATGACATACGAAGTAGTGCGGAATTCCGCGGTATTACCTTTTCGGGATACAAAAAGGCCGATGTAAAGAAACAATTGCTACTCCATTTATCCAATGGACGAATCGAACCGAGTTGCTATTGGTCGGCTGAAATGGTATGTGCATCGCATTTTATGGATTTATGGGAAGCATTATTGTTCTATTTAGGCAAATATATTCATTTAGCCAATCCCAAATTGGCGATTTATTTACACAAACGATTTGTCGTATTCCGGAATATTATGATACAAGGTGAAGATGAAATGAATATGCGAAATAACAGTACAATACGAAATATGTTTGTGGAAATCGTATCCATTTTCTGTATATCGCCGAAAAAACCGGCCATGGAACCGGTCAAAATCAAAACAGCCGAAGAATTCGATATGAGTGTCATGACCGAAAAACTCAAAGCCCCGAATGCCGACTTTGCCACGCCCATTTGGAAACCCAAAGACCCCAAGGAATTAACCATTGCTATGAATGAATTTTGTTTTCATATTTCCAAAACAAACAATCACATTCCCAATATGATCCAGGCATGTTATTGGGTACAGTGGATCATTGAGTTTGAAGCGGCCTGTAGAAAACGCAAACGTCCTTGTTTAGCGGCAACCCGTGAAAATATACCTGTAGAATACAAGTATCAACAAGAAGTCATTTGGATTGTATGGGACGCATTGTTTCACGAATGCAAAGATGACCCTTATTTACAGTCATTATTACAGTCGATTTTACCGCTATTTTGTCTCAAATTCTCACCGCCATGTATTAAGAAACGCAATTATTTATTGTACTTTGCCATTTCAGTTGTTACCGAGCCTTTTGTCCGGAATTCGCAAATGATATCGGATAAACGTGTAGTAGAACACGCATTAAATCAGTGTTCTACAGTATACAAGCAAATCAAGAAAAATGAAGTTTCACCGCAAACCGATTATTTATTTGCCGGACTACATGACCCGAATGCCGCGCAAAAATCACTTCATAAACTCGATATGGTTTATTCGGTGTTAGACGGTGGTGGTCCCGTAGACCCGGCCCTCATTGATCAAAGTGATATCGACATTTCTACGATCGAGTAGTAGCAATAGACTGTTTTGTCCAATCGTATACACAAAAGCCTATGCTATTGACCAGTATTCCCCGTAGAGCACAAACCCCGAACCCTCTCCATAAATTCCCCATATGAATGGCTTTTTGTATAGTAATATTTTGACTGGTTTGCCTATTTTTGATTACATCGACCGGATACGTACATGTCCAACTCAATAGACCGGCCACGCCACCCGAAAATAGCGGTGTATATTGCTTTTCGCGCAATGAATAATACGAACCCAAATATACGGACACGCCCACACTTTCTCTACAGGCAGTCATCCAATAGCCCGGTGTAGTCGCAAAATCAGTCCACTGTAAAGGTAAATTCATTTGCCGTTTGATTTTGCCTACTTCAAAGGCAAAAACCACCGGTGAAGTAATGAGTCCTGTACAGAATCCATTTATGAAATGTTGGCCTTGTTGTTGAATACAACAATGATCGTGATAATTATTTTGACGGTTACTAGTTAAAATAAAATGATTGGAGAGAAAAGCATTGATTTGAAATGTAGATCCATTGATGAGCATGGATAATGCCGTAGGATACGCAAACCCACGGTAATATTGTTTGAAAGATGATTGTACAGTAGAACCGAGACAAAATGTCTTTTTATTTTGAATATACACTTTGAGAGTATCAAATGGATGGCCGATTATATTTTGAGCCAATCCGGAAAAACAACCGGCATAAAATTCAACCGATGGATCCATTGATGTGATGTGTCTCCAATGTAGATTTGAAAACCATAATTTTTATATGGGTAATCTACAATAATTAAATATATATTCAAAATAAAAGATTCCGAGACAAATATACATAAAAATTTATTTATTATATCATACCATAGACCCTATGAAAACGATATTTCTATATGGTGTAAGACGATCGGGAAACCATTTTATCATTTCCGTGATATTACAGCATTTCTCTAATTATGTACATATTAATGATTCTTACATCTCCTACGACCAATACATGAAATATAAGGATATTGAAAAATATGAAAACCATTGTGATCATAAATGGACTGGATTTAAAAATGTAGACTGTGTTCTTATTAGTATCGAGAATAAACCAATAGAAAAGGACGAAGTTGAAAAGTTCAAACATATAGAAGACTGTCATTTTTTGTCTCTACTGAGATGCCCTTATACTCAGTTTTCAAGTGCTTGGAAAACATATGATCGAGATAGTAATAGAATGCGTGAAATGTTGAAATTATGGAAATTATATGCCAATCATTTCGTAGAAGATGACAATCAATTTATAAAAATTTTATACGATGAATTTGCTAGCAATGATGATTATGTAGTAGAGATTATACAAAAACTGGGATGCATATTTAACAAAAGCATCGATAAAAACAAAACAATCAAATGGCAAAGAAGTTCATTTGATGCCAAATCAGATAAAAAGGCACAAGTATACAAGACTTTGGAAGATTGTATATACAAAGACGATAAAGCCTTTGTAAGGTTAGCAAGTGACCCGGAAATAAAGACTTTATGGGAAAAATGCATTGCAAAAATAAAGTAACCCTTACAGAAATAGATTTGAAAACCATAATTTTTATATGATTATAATTCAAAATCAACAAAATAATAAAATAATAACCAAATGCTTGTATTGCCATCCATAACGACATTGTACACCACATTAACATCCGCCATTTCTTCTACAGTATTACCCGCATTGCCGACATTTGTTATGAATACTTGGATTGCTCCCCATGGAGCCACTGATTTAATTCACGCCATTCATCATAATACAACTGCTTTATTGGCTACTACTTATTATGGTACCATAGGAATAGGTCAATTATGTCATGCTGTCCACCAAGATCAGTTCTTCTACAGTCTTTTTATGGTGGCGTCGTTTATCCATTTTTACGACGATTGGAAATGCCTAAAGAATCCTATTTTAGCCACTATTTTGACCGGTTCTCTCCTTTCCACTTTTGTTCAAACATCTTGGTTACCATTTTATTTGTACATGACCTTTCATCATGTACCGAATCATTATATGCAAATGTGGCCTACTTTGCGTAAACATAAAATCCCTACTGTATTGTTATTGGCTTATACCGGATTTTCATTTTGCTTTTTCACCAATCAAGTAGGAACCAATATGATTTCTATATTAGATGATTTAGGCATTTGGATTGCTTCTATTGTGATTGGACACATTGCTTACAATGTAGCCTTTTCGATTCAAAATAGTAGTAGTGGCAATCGTAAATATGATCCATATGACATACCGTCTACTTTTTAGAGACAAGACAATAAGAAAAATACGATTTTGTTATTGTAGAGAATAATAATTAGAAGACCCTTACGTGGATACACGATTGGTCGGGGCTTCGCCCCGACCTTTCACCGAGCGTAGCGAGGTGATTGTGGTTATTACGTAGAATTTAGAAATTGGAAAACCCTCCAAATGCATTGGCCGCTACGGGTTCCATAATACTGGGCAGTTGAGGAGCAGCAGTAGGATTGCCTCTCATCATAGTATCATAGGTAGGATTGGCTTGTGTGGTCGCCATTGGGGCAGGTGGGAAAACATCCGATTGAGAACTGCCTAAATGATCTCCTTGACTGGGTATATGATTACTTTGTCTACGGACATTGGGCTTTGATTCGATTTCTCTTGGCCCTGACCCTGACCATAGTTCTTGGACACGGTCGACTAATATATTGACCTTGATGCCCAATTTAGTCTGTAGACTCAATACTACCACCAAAAAGGCTAAAATCACATTGGTCAAGGAAAGGCTTTCGTATTTGAATTCACTGTAGGTAGGAACATAGGTAATAATACGGTGAATAATAACAATACCGACAAACATGATAATCAATTGTACCAATACTTCGACCAATATTTCTAAAGACGATTTATCTGAATCCGCATCGGGAATCAATCGCTGGAGGGTTTTGTTTAAAATAACAATAGGCACTACACCTAATAATGAATATTGTAGAACATTAAGCACTTCACCTTTACCTTCTTCAGTAGTAGAAAAAACATGGTTGAAAAAGGATCGACGTGAACCACTGGATTCTAAAGTGATTTCATTTGCTAAACTCATCTTTCTATAGGAATTTTTCTTTTTATGAAATGAATGGAGAAATTAATACCGATGGTGTTGTTGATGTTGGTGTTGTTGGCGTATATTCCATGGATTCCAAGAACTCCGCAATCCATCGATCTTCTGTTGTTAAAGACAAATGTATAGTGGATAACATTTTTTTCACCGTTTCTTTTACTTTCATATTTATCATTATATTAGAATGATCTATCCATACTACATTGCTGTAATCCACGAAATCCATTTTCATATAATGGAAATACAATGTCATCACTTCGTCAAAATATGTTTGAAGCACAAAGTCATTGATTTTATAAGTGATATACAAATGTTTTCGGGTAAATAAAATGGGATCCTCTACATTTGCTAAAGCATTTAAATCCACTGATCCCGGTATAGAGAAATAATTCGGTTTATGATGTTTTTGAATGAAATCGTCAGTTAAGGAAACTATATTAGTAGGCTGTATCCCCCAATCCACTTTTTCTACAGTCATTTTCACCGTAGATCGGACTATGAGCGTAATATTATATGGCTTTAGTGATTGATTCGTCTTGTCTATATTTAGCATTTCGTCGACCCGACATAGGACTTCTTTCGATTGCAATACAATGTCATTATCGAGTATTATAATAGTATGACCTGGATAAACAGAAGCCATCATAAAGGCGGTAAATAAGGGTAAAAATTGGTTTACATCGAAATGATCCAGTCTACAGTACAAGACTTGATTTTCAAGCCGATTTTCAACCAAAGTGGTATATGTTTCTTGTTTATAGGTTGATTCATATAGGTTGTACAATTCCAATACTGAAAAATAGTCCGTACAATATTGACGGGTTCCAATAATGAAAAACTCGGGGTCGAATTTATCTTTCAATCGACTAATATCCAGACGTGTTATCATATAAGACGCAGTTGTCCACCAATAATTACCAGAATAATGGGGTGGATTACCAGGACTCAATACACTCATCTCATTTGGCCCTACGGTATTGTAGACATCGAGTAATTGGAGACAAGTGCTACATTTATCTACTGTACAATATAGCATAAAATCCATCCAACTTCTTACTGGATTTCTTGTTATGCAGTCCTTTGGACGGGAAATACCTTTAGTATGCAAATATAAGAGTTTGTAATCCGGATGAAGTTTAGCAAAAGAATACATTTGACGAATCGTAGAAATTTCAAAAGTCGAAGGATCTGTACTGTAATTCACCACGCGAATTTTCGGATGAAGACTTTCGATTTTAGGAATATTTAAGTGGTTCCCGGTATTGTTAATGAAAATGAAATCGAGACAATCTATAATTGGTCTTTGAATTAAATAGTCTAGCAAATAACATAATATTTCATCTTTCCATGTTGGTAAAGTAGTACTGTGGATGAAACACGCAGCCTTTACCATATTTTTTGTTCTATAGTATACATAATAAAAACTCCTTATATTTATTATGTATAAATTGGTAAAAAAAAATTGAATACTAAATAGAAAAACAATGGAGGTTATGGTAAAATACTTGTATACATTATTTGAGTCTAATAATAACAACGACGTAAATATGGAGTCAGAAATGTCTTGTCCGATTTGTTTTGACGAAATTGCGGCAGATTCATCGAATTCTTTGCAAACTTTGTGTAATCATAGATTCCATACCGATTGTTTCTTAAAACATACTTCTGTCAATGGATATACGTGTCCTTACTGTAGAAAGGTATTGGTTGAAACTGGGAATGCAGATGAAACGGAAGTGGCTAATAATAATCGTGCTGGTGAAATATTTATTCATAATCATTCTCTTTTAGAAGAAGGCTTTGCTTACCGAGAGCCAAATACTGAAGACACAGATGACGAAGACAATAATGAAAATTCAGATGATGATGATAATGAAGAGGAAAATAACGATTTATATGAAGTCGACCCGGAAAATGCAATGATGGCTCCCATGCGTTGGATGTTTCAACGTGCTAATGATGAGCCTTTGGAAGAATCCAACACGAATTTACAGCGTTACTATCAATATAATGATTCAAAAAATCGCAGTATGACTGTAATGAAAGAGGAAAATTGGACGTATATTAAAGATATGTTACAACGATTGAAAAAACAAAAAATAACCGAAGAACAAATATTAGCAGCATATTTATATCAAGTATCACATGATTATCGATTCTGTACAGTTGCGTTCGATGTCAATGTAGATTTACAAAAGAAAATACATTATTTACATACTATACAAATCTACGCGGCTGATGCGCGCAACAACCGAAATACCTTTTCTAACGGTGGTTATTATAGTTATGATGGTGAAGAGGATTAAGCACGCATTGCTCCTTTCAAAACTGAATGATGTTGATAATTCTCAATTACAAAATCTGCCACTTGATAGTCCTGTATGGATTCTCTTTTTTTCACAATTTTTAATTTTGGAAATGGATAGGGCGTTCGGGTCAATTGCTCGCGTGCTTGTTCATAATGATCATCGTACAAATGACAATTTCCGGAATAATGAATAAATTCATAGGGTTCCAATCCACAATGATGAGCCACTAAATGAGTCAGCATACTATATGACGCTATGTTGAAAGAATTTCCTAAAAATTCGTCAACTGAGCGTTGATATAGACTGCAACTCAGTTTGTTTCCATCTAGTACATTAAATTGGAATAATACATGACAAGGGGGCAATGCCATTTGGTCTAAAAACGACGGATTCCACGCACTGACTATCATACGTCTACTGTTGCGCTTTACAGGATCCTTCAAACAATCGATCACATCCTGTAACTGATCAATACCCTTTTTGGAATAATCGGCTTGACAGCCGTGGTAAGTAGCATTGAAATGCCTCCATTGAAAACCGTACAAAGGGCCTAAATCACCCGGTGGGTAGTGGTCTAGTCCACGTGATTTCATAAATTCAGGAGTAGCATTGCCGTCCCATATATGTACATTTTGTTGATTTAATAGATTGTTGTCCGTATGTCCGGCAATAAACCACAGTAATTCTTTTAAACAAGTTTTCCAAGCCACTTTTTTCGTCGTTAATAGAGGTAATGTATTATCAGTCAAGGTAAAATGCATGGCTGCACCGTATACGGCTTTTGTTGTTCCATTTCGTCCTACTACTTCAGAACCATCTTCTAATATATCGTGAAGTAAATTCAAATATTGATATTCTTCGTGTTGATCACCATTGATATCTTGATTTTTGTACTTGTTGAGTTTTACAGCGTTTTTCAACATGGTTGGTTAATACTAATAGATATTCAACTAAAATATTTATATAGATATTTTTTGTATATTGTAATTGTATAACAAAACTCAATATGTATCGCGTTGTTTCACAAAGTTTCGTCAATAATCTTGACAGACAACCCCAAATTAATATGAAAGGGCTTTTAGAAGATGTGAAAAGGCTGAAAACCAAAGAAGAAACACTTAATATTTCCAATATTGAAAACGCATGTAGTACCATTTACATCAAAGAGATTATCACACCTGAATACAGCAAAGAGGCAAACGGTTCAGGTTGTTTTTTCACCATGGGTAACGACTTAACAAAAGGATATTTCTTGACTGCAGCACATTGTGTATTGAAAGCCAATTCATACACAAAAATGGACGAACTATACGTAACTAATCCAATAAACAATACATGGCATAAAATTAACCCAGATTTCATTTACTTGGATGGAGTGGCCGATGTAGCATTAATTCAAACTAATATCAATTTCACTTCCCATTCCCATTTTTGTCTACAGTTATCTACTGTAGAAGGCAGTGCTGGTGATACTTGTTATGTGTGCGGAAACCCCGGTGGATTGGATACCGATTCTATAAGTAAAGGTATTGTACGGGATGGACATCACGCACTGAAGTCCGGATTATATATACCCGATACTATTTTTATTGATACAGCCGGTATAGGAGGGAATTCGGGTAGTCCTATTTTAAATATTAACGGTAAGATTATTGGTTTGTTTACATTTGGTTATACCGCAAATGAAACCTTAAATGGTGGACCCAATTTAGATACTTTGCGTCGTTCATTACAAGTTTTACGCACCGGTATACACAATAGATCCGAGAAGTTATATTTAGGAAATAGATCCGAGAAGTTATATTTAGGATTGAATTGGGAAGTGCCAAACGCATTTACCACTCAAAGTTATTATAATGATAATACTGGGTTCCCAAAACAAGGTTTACTGATTACTGGCGTTGATGGCAATACTGCAAATATACCATCCAATTATTTTAATCGTTACGATCTAGTGTTGTCCTATGTTATTCAAAACAAGAAAACTGATTTAGGAGCCTTGCAACATCAAAGAACTTTAGGACAATTAATTTATGCTCTTCAGTCATACCCTTCGTCTGAATCAATAAAATTCTATTATATTCGTAACAAGGATACTGGTGTACAAGAAATGACTGTTCTTATTAGTGATCTGAAACGTTATATTGATGTATCCGATACAAAAGACTTGGCACTCATTGGTGGAGGAGGAGACTTGCCACTCATTGGTGGAGGAGGATAAAAGCCCCAATGTAAAAAATTTCAATACTATTTAGGAAAAATTCTATTGAAAACAATTTTGCCTAAAGAATACAAATTTGGCGGTGGCAAAAAATGAAAATCCCATTTTCCCTTTTTTCATTATCATCATTATCATCATCATTGTTTTTATTCTTGTCTCATACAACCATCATTCCTGTACAGTGTATGCCTATTAATAAGCCATGGAATACAGAATCATTTTATCATATGACACAAAGGTTCAC
>ERZ807291.9983-NODE-9983-length-10116-cov-4.563662_pt1 | contig 10116 bp, 6 predicted proteins | sample MGYA00521257_ERZ807291 | MGnify/ENA primary metagenome ERZ807291 (study PRJEB31413, sample SAMN03169783) | marine metagenome | biome: Marine; feature: Water; material: Subsurface seawater | place: North Sea | collected 2011-04-28 | depth 1 m m ... | reverse complement strand
TGGTATGTAAAAGGAAAAAAAGCACGTAAGAAAAGAGGACAGAAAGCAAATGTTGTACCTCAAATTGATTGGGCTCGTCCTGTATTTGCAAAATCGGCAAGTACCAAATTCAATGAAGGTGGCTTAACATTCAACAGAAGATTTTCTGAAATGTATATCACCCAATGCGGTGGGCTTGATGGTAAATCTGAAAAATGTGCGATTTATCAAATGAAAAAAGTAGGTCCAGACTGGCAAATGGGTGAACCTCTTGAAATATGTAGAAAGGACTCTATTCATAGTTACGGGCATCCCGCCTTAAGTCCTGACGACAAGGTGTTGTATTTCTCCTCAGACCGCGAAGGTGGTTACGGTGGATTTGACATTTGGGCCGTTACTTACAGCCGTCGTTCTCGTTCTTGGGGAAATCCAGTAAACTTAGGTCCTACAATTAACTCTCCGGGTGATGAATATTATCCTTATTTCAACTCCCACGATAACCGTTTGTATTTCAGTTCTAGCTGGTGGCCTGGTTTAGGTGGAATGGATATGTTTGCGGCAGACCAAACCGATGACATTACCAAATGGGAAAATATGGAAAACTTGCGTGAACCATTAAACTCAGGCGGTGATGATTTTGGTATCACCTTCACAGGGAATAACGCAAAAAAGGGATTCTTTACATCGAATCGCGGTACCCGTCGTAACGACGACGATATTTACGAGTTCGACGTATTACCATTGGTTATCTCTATCCGAGGCGTTGTAACCGATTGTAATACAAACAAGCCACTTGCAGGTGCCACTGTTACCATCACCAACGATCGCGATACTTCAAAAATCATCATGAAGTGTAACGAAAATGGCGAATACCTTGCAGACTTGAGTCCTCGCACGAATTACGAAATTACAGCCACTTATCCTGAGTTGTATTACTTCGAAAAGCCTCCTGTAAATCGTACCACTCATGGTATACGCTTCTCAACACAATTAGAGCAGGATTTCTGTTTGATAAACCCATTGGATCAGATTTATTCTCTACCTATATTCTATGATTTAGACTCTGCTGCTATTCGTCCAGATGCTGCAAAGGTATTGGATACATTTGCCCAAGAAGTGCTAATTCGCTATCCTAGACTAATTGCGGAATTGGGTTCTCATACGGACTGTCGTGCATCGGTAGATTACAATACCCGTTTGGCTCAACGTCGTGCCGATTCAGCCCGTACCTATTTAATGCGTCGTTGGAATATTGATTCTTCTCGTATCGTGGCCGTTGGTTTTGGTGAAACAGAACTCATAAACGATTGTAAATGTGAAGGCGCTGAAAAAGCCGGTTATACTCCATATATAGCGGGTAAAACGCGCAAAATGGTTATCGAAAAAGACAAACGAGGGAACGTAATCAGCAGTTATTACGATTCCTATAAAGCAAACGAAATCGTCACCCTGGAAGGTAAACCCTTTGTGGCTTGTGATGAATACCAACATCAACAAAACCGTCGTACTACGGTTCGTTTTGCTTTTGAAGATAAAAAATCACGTGTAAAGGTAAACCAAGATGTTGATTTGAATAATACCAATAGTGGCTCATCGACACGCGATTCCATAGCCAAGTCAGATTCTATTGCAAATGTAGTTGCTGCTAAACCTGCGGTTGATCTTACATACGCCATCAAGTTGCCAATTACCATGGACGGTGACAAAGTTTCTGTTCCTGTAATGATTCAAGATACCGAGCCAAGTATGCTCGTAATTGATGATAAAGCGCGAGTAAATAGCATTCCTCCAGAACTTGCTGCAGAATGGTATACCAAGAAATTGATTAAGAAGAAAGACTTTATCAGCGGCGATAAATTCAAAGTTGGCAAAGTAAAACTACCTGGTAATCGTTTCACAGTAGATTTGGTAAAAATGGGACGCTATGAAGTAAACGGTATTCAATTTAAAATTGACGAACGTGCAAAAGCACCTACTGTAGGTACCCGAGTATTACGCAAATACTTCAAATCGGATTCTTATAAAACCGATACAGAATACATTCTTATACCAAAACGTGTTCCACGTGAGTGGAAAGCAAAACCGGTTAAAGAAAAACCAAAGCGCGAGCCGAAAGGCAAGAAAAAAGTTGAGAATAAAGACAGTGAAGATTCATCGAATTAAAACTGAACTTTCTTCGGAATAAAAAGAAGGCCCTTTGCGTTGCAAAGGGCCTTCTTTTTTTATAAATCACAGACGTACACTTAGCACGTTCGAATTTTACTTTTTAAATTACAGCTTGACGCAACCGTACCAATTTTTCAAGTAAAGATTTCATTTCAGATAAGGGCAACATATTCGCTCCGTCTGACTTGGCTTCACTTGGATTGGGATGCGTTTCTACAAAAAGACCATCTACCCCTACAGCGATAGCTGCTTTCGCTATTGTCTCAATTAACTGCGGCTTTCCCCCAGTAACACCAGAAGCTTGATTGGGCTGCTGCAAACTATGCGTAATATCCATTATTACCGGAGCCCCAAAAGTTTGCATTTCGGGAATATTGCGAAAATCCACCACAAGGTCTGTGTATCCGAAAGAATTTCCTCTATCCGTTAGTAACACTTTATCATTACCAGATTCTTTACATTTAACCAATGCATGTTCCATAGCACCTGCAGCGGCAAATTGTCCCTTCTTAATATTGATATATTTTCCAGTTGCGGCAGCCGCTACCAATAGTTCCGTTTGTCTAAATAAGAACGCCGGTATTTGCAATACATCTACATAGGCCGCTGCCATTTCTGCTTCATGAGATTCATGAATATCGGTAACCACCGGAATATTAAATTGACTTCTAACTTCTGCAAGAATTTTTAGAGCCTTTTCATCGCCTATACCCGTGAACGAATCCAAACGAGAACGGTTTGCTTTTCTGTAGGATCCTTTAAAAACCAAAGGAATTGAAAGTTCGTCACTCAACTTCACCAGTGATTCTGCAATGGTCAAAGCCATGTCGCGACCTTCTATAGCGCAAGGTCCAGCAAGAATGAAAAAATTATCAGAATCGGTATGTTTCAATAAGGGTATTTGAGGAATCATAGTACGCAAAGATAAAACTTAATAAACGAGGACCGCTCCACAATTATTTTAAGGTTAAACCTAATTGATAATCCTTTTAATATCTAAAGAAAGAAAAGGATTGTTTGTTCCCTCTAGCATCCATACCTTCAATTTTCATACTTCCACTACTTCCTTCCATGGCCGCAATTAAATCTTCCGGCGCGTCATAAACCTTTCCGTTATATCGCAATACCACAAAACCTTCAGCCAAGCCCATTTGTGAAATAGCTCCACCGCGTTTAATATTTAAGATTCTAATCCCCGCCGAAATTTTGAACTTTCCTTTTTCAGACGCATTCAAGGATTGAAAATCAGCTCCTAAATATTTGCTACTCACAACCCCTTTCATCATCAATTCCCGTTGTGTTTTTCCATCAATCAAACTCAACTTAAACGTGCGTTCTTTTCCTTCATGCAATATTGTAACCGGGATTTCATTATTAGGCCTTTGGTAAGCTAGAAACTCATCATAACTCGATCTTCCATCTATGTCGGTATTCCCCAATTTTATAATTATATCGCCAGATTTAATACCCGCCTTGTCCGCTGGACTGTCTTCAAGTACCGACCTCACCTTTATTGGTTCTTTTTCCAATTTCAATTCTTGCATTTCCTGCGCACTAATTGAGGATACTTCAAAACCAGTAAATGCACGTAGAACTTCACCCTTTTCGATAAAATCCTTGACTATTTTTTGAACAATATTACTGGGTATAGCAAATCCATAACCGGTGTAACTGCCTGTATTTGATTGAATGGCGGTATTAATTCCAATTAATTCTCCTTTCAAATTAACCAAGGCACCACCTGAATTTCCAGGATTGATTGCGGCATCGGTTTGAATGAAACTTTCAATAGGGAATTGATTCTTCACTATATTGATATTTCGGCCTTTTGCACTTACAATTCCTGCTGTGACTGTACTTGTTAAATTAAATGGATTGCCCACTGCTAATACCCACTCTCCTACGTTTAATTGGTCTGAGTTTCCAAAAACAATCGAGGGTAAGTCTTTCTTATCTATCTTGATTAAGGCTAAATCCGAACTTGGGTCGGTTCCAATAATTTCCGCTTTGTACTCTTTTTTATCTTTATTCAGAACAACGGTTATTTGCTCAGCGCCTTGAATAACATGATTATTGGTTACGATATAACCGTCGGGATTAACAATTACCCCACTTCCCGTTGAAGAAGCCTTACCTCTACTGCCAAAAGGATCAAAATCCCAAAACCATCCCAACGGACTTTCATATCGTACCGTAGAAATCGTTTTAATAAAAACCACGGTTGGAGTAGAAATGGCACTTGCATCCTCAAAGGATGTTAGTGCGAGTCCGGAAGAGGCCACTCGTGAGGGTATAGAATTTGTTTCGGAAGCCACACGGAGCGTGGGATTATCAGACTGTGATTGCTGTAACCACGAACCGGCATATCCTGCTAAAAATGCTAATAATACGACCAATATCCAAGCTGATTTCTTCATAAATAGTACATTTATTGTATCAAAAATAGCAAAAAAGGCTCCTAAATCAGGAGCCTTTCGATAAATCTTGGTTGGATTTGGTTAGGATTACATACCCACTCCTGGGAGCCATCCACGCGCGATTCCATCTGCCATAAACGGCCATGGAATTCGAGATAAAATCAATAATAAAGCAAAAACATACAACCACTTTGCACTGCTTTTGCCCTTGCGAACAAAAACACCGCCCATCGTGATTAGTACCGTTGCTATGATCATGGTTAAAGCATGTTCAACCGCAAAAAAGCGTTGCGCTGAATTCTTCATCACCTCACCCATACCATTAGATTGGATTAATTTCAAACCCCAATTTCCCATAAACCATTGAAGCAAACCTATCAATAACATTATATGGGTCACGATGGTCAGATAACGAGCTTCTTTGCCTGCTTTAGCTTGAAATGTACGAATGATGGTTACAATGAGTAAGATTAAAATCACCCAACGTAATAGCGAGTGCATGTGTGTTAGTCCGGTTATCATAAATATAAGTTTTGGTGTCTGATAGCGAAGTTACGGAAATTGCAAAAAAGTCTTGAGCGAATTTTTGCAATTTTCATCAAAACGCACATCTCCATCTTATTTAAAGTTCCTTAAAAAATGTATTTTCGTTGAATGATGAAAAAGTGGTTAATTCGCTTTAGTGGCCTGATAGTGGCATTTTTTATTATCCTAACAGTTTTGCCTTTTGCTTTCAAAGGCAAGATTTTGAAAGCAGCCCAAGATGCCGCTTCAGAATCCGTAAATGCCAAAATCACTTTTGATGAGGATTTGAGTTTAAGTCTAATACGAAACTTCCCGAATCTTTCAGTTGGGGTCAATAACTTAAAAATAGTAGGTATTGATTCCTTTGCTAAGGATACCTTATTTCAGGCTGAAAACATCAAATTAACCCTTGATATTGCGTCTGTTTTTTCTGAAACCGAACCCATTGGTATAAAGAAAATTTACCTTAACAATCCTAACATTTATGTTCATGTTTTAAAGAGCGGTCGTGCCAATTATGATATTGTACCGTATGATAGTACTGCCCCGGTTGAGGCAGTAGACACAGCTTCAGCCCCGATATCCTTAAAATTAAATCATATTGAAGTGGTCAACGCCCATATCCGATACAAAGATGTGAGCATGGGAGTGGATTTTGAATCAATCGCTTCGAATTTTGATGCAGAGGGTGATTTTCAAAAAGATATATTCACTTTAGTCAGTCATTATACAGCGGAATCATTGAATTTGTCATACGAAGGAATGACATTGGTTTCCAAAGCCACATTGGATATTCAAAGCGATATCCAAATGGATCTAGAAAAATTCAGATTTGGTTTTGAACCACTTACAGCGAAACTAAACGAATTGCCTTTAGAAATGAAGGGCTGGGTGCAGATGAACGATGAAAACATGGACATGGACTTGAATTTTGATGTTCCCAACTCTGAATTCAAATCCTTATTATCCGCAATACCTGGCTGTTTCACATCGGATTTCTCTCAAGTAAAAGCATCAGGGAAAATGGCATTTGACATGGCTATAAAAGGCACTGTGGACGAAGTTCAGATGCCACAAACCAAGATCAACTTAGTCATTGATAATGCACAATTCCAATACCCGGAATTACCAAAATCTGTAAGTGGCATCAATATGGATCTGCATGTTTTAAACGAAGATGGAAATCCAGACCACACCACGGTTGATTTGAAAAACTTCAGTCTTATTTTAGGAAACGATCCCTTTAAAATGGCCCTGTTTACTAAGAATCCGATTTCAAATCCCTATGCACGCGGTAACTTATCGGTCAACATGGACTTAAAGGATTGGCAAGATTTTCTGCCCTTGGATTCGGGTATGAATCTAAGTGGAAAAATCAAAGCAGGGCTCGTGTTTGATGGCCATTATGCTTCCATTGAAAACCAAACATTTAATGATTTAAAACTGGAAGGAAGCCTTGGATTATATGGCTTTCAATATGCGGCCCCAGGATTATTAAAAACCGATATTAAAAATCTAGAAATTATAGCATCGCCCAATGCCTCTTTAATCAAACCGTCTCACATTCGTTATGGAACATCAAACATTGAGATATCCGAAGGTAAACTTAATAATATGCTGGGTTATGCCCTTAACGGCGAAGCATTAACGGGCACCTTAAGAATCAATAGTCCGCGTATTGACGTCAATGAATTAATGCCCGCAACATCAGAAGAAACCAAAGAAGGAAGTACGACTGATTCTTCACAGTTAACGGCTCCCCAAATTCCAACAAATTTGAACCTGTTTTTTGAAGGAACAATCGGGAAACTATTATATGACGATTATCAATTAAATAACTGTAAAGCAAGCATTCATATAAAAGATGGAAAGTTGAACATCGATCCAATTCGAGCAGAATTATGGCAAAGCAGTATCTCCTTTACTACTCAATATGCGTATTTTGAAGGTGGCAAACCCCATGTTGACTTTAGCTTTGCCTTACAAAATCTTATTCCAAAGAATATCGGAAGCAATCTCAAAATAGTCGAAACCTACGCCCCTATTGTTAAGGATTTAGACGCACCCTTTAACCTGAACATGAATATGTTAACCGACCTTGATGAAGAATTAAATTTGGATATGAAAAGTTTAGTTTCTGAAGGATTGATGTCGGTAACCAACGCACAACAATTAAAATCTCCGGAATGGCTCAGTCAAGCTTTCGAACAGTTGAAATGGAATAAGAGCAAAATTAAGGATGTGAAGATCAAACCCGGTAAACTGGGATTTTCAATTAAGGATGGAAAACTATCGTTGAAAGACAGCATCCGATTAGACGTTTACGAAGGATCCAAAATGTCATTCAGTGGAAACGTAGATCTTGATCAAAACTTAGATTTTAATGGGTATTTCTACACACAAGGGAAAGCGGTACCCATGTCTATCAAGGGCACGACAACACAACCAAAATTGCGTATCGATTGGAAAAAATTGGGAATGCAAGTGGTAGATGAATACAAAGAAAAAGCCATTACAGAAATCAAAGATGAAGCCAATAAAGTAGCCGATAAAGCAATCGAAGAAGCCGAAGCCCAAGCCGCAAAGTTGATTAGCGAAGCTAAAGATAAAGCCAACCAGTTAAGAAAGGAAGGCCAATCATTGGCAGAGAAAACACGTTCAGAAAGCGATAAACTTGCACAGTCCGTTATCGATAAGTCAAAACAAGAAATTGATGCACTCATTGCAAAAGCGCGCAACCCACTTGAAAAGTTAGCAGCTGAAAAAGCAGGAAAGAAAGCCAACGAACAAGCCGTTAAAAAAGCGGAATCATTGCGTTCAGAGGGTTACGCAAAGGCCCAAGCTATTGAAAACGAAACAAACGCAAAAGCCGATAGCTTGGAAAATGAAACCAAAGCTCGAGCCGAGAAAATAATCGAAGAAGCCCGCAATAAACAAAACTCCAAATTGAAATAATACATATTACTATGAAAACGAACATTGGAAAAATAGATAGAACATTTCGCATAGGTGTAGCCTCCATTTTAGCCACTTTAATTGCCACATCCAAAGTAAGCGGTGGAACAGCCATTATCTGTGGGATCTTCGCTGCTGTTTTCTTAATTACGGCTACAGTTAGAACCTGTCCTCTTTACTTACCTTTTGGAATTAGTACACTGAAGAAGAAATAATGACCCAATAAAATCTTCAACAAGCAATTCGAATTTACAAAGGCCAGAGAAGAGAGAGCACTCTAATTTTTTTGTTCTTTTTTGGTAAGCTTCAGATTCCCACACATACTGAAGACTAGAACGGTAGGCCAATAATTTTGGTTCTAATTCACCTCTTGTACTCCATATTTTTATTCCCTTCGAAATCAGTATTTTCTACATAACACAAAACTCAAACAAAATTGCATCATCCGAAAAAAAGGAGTTGAAGTGTTCAATCACTAAAGTTTTATCGTAAATTTGATATAATTTATTTATGACATCAATCAGATTTGAAGGCAGAAATGCCGAATTTTTCGCTACTTTAAGAAATAGAATTAATGCCTATTTCAGCGAAAATAACTTGCAACCTACAGGTAATTGGAAGCTTTATTGGAAGACCATCATTCTATTTGCTACCCTAATTGGTTCCTACTTAATGGTTATTTTACTACATCCAGAAAATTCTTGGATTTATTTAGGTTATACCATCATGGGATTGTCTTTTGCGGGTATCGGATTCAATGTAATGCACGATGGCGCGCATGGAAGTTATTCAAACAGTCCGTGGATTAATAAGTTAATGGCTAATTCGTTGAATTTATTAGGTGGTAACGCATTTTTATGGGCCGAAAAGCACAACATTGTACACCATAGTTTTACGAATATCGAAGGTGTTGATGACGATATCGACCTGTGGCCTCTGCTTCGTGTCAATACCGCCAAAAAGAAACTTTGGTTCCATAAATACCAACACATTTATGGTTTACCCTTGTATACAATTGCTTATTTAGCTTGGATTTACATGCAAGATTTTAAAAAGTACTTTACTGGAAAAGTAGTAGATCGTCCATTCAAAAATAAATTAAGCGCCTGGAAGCATATTGAATTTTGGGCGAGCAAATTGGTTTACGTTTTCATTTTTGTTCTTATACCTGCCTATTTCATTGGGATCAAAACCGCTCTCTTAGGTTATTTTGCGATGGCCATTGTAACAGGTATTTGTATCACGATTGTATTCCAGTTGGCTCACGTTGTTGAAGACATCCATTTTGTAACGGATAAAGCAGAAGCTGAGAATGAGAATAAAACGATAGAGTCCATCAATGTAGAAGACGATTGGGCTACACACCAAATTCGTACTACTTCAAATTTCAGCACAAAAAGCAAAACATTAACCTGGCTTTTGGGCGGTTTGAATTTCCAAGTTGAACACCACTTATTTCCTAAAATAAGTCACATTCATTATCCTAAATTAAATGAAATCGTTAAGAAAACATGTGAAGATTTCAATGTTAAATACAATGAAATCCCCACATTTTTCGAAGCAGTGCGTTCGCACTTTATGCATTTAAAAATGATTGGTCAGCTCGCTTAATGCGATGCCCATAATCCTGCGAGGTGTACCAACACTTCGCGGGATTTTTCCATATCCTGCACACTTACGTATTCGTGCTTTCCGTGAAATGCCATCTCACCGGTAAATATATTCGGACATGGCAAACCCATGAAACTCAATCTAGAACCATCGGTTCCACCTCGAGCGCTGCTCAAACGAGGTTCAATTCCTGCCATTTTAATGGCCTCGATTGCATAGTCTGAGATTGCCGGGGTGAGTTCTACCACTTCTTTCATATTTCGGTATTGCTCTTCTACCGTCATCTCTAACTTCGTTCCAGGATAATCGTTTATCGTTGCTTCCGCAATTGATTTTAAACGTGCCTCATGCTCGGCTAATTTTGCTGTTTGAAAATCTCTTACAATAAATTTAACCCAGGCATGTTCGGCAACGCCACCCATTGTAACGGGATGCACAAAACCTTCCCTTCCCGATGTGGTTT
>ERZ807291.9978-NODE-9978-length-10120-cov-5.179036_pt1 | contig 10120 bp, 12 predicted proteins | sample MGYA00521257_ERZ807291 | MGnify/ENA primary metagenome ERZ807291 (study PRJEB31413, sample SAMN03169783) | marine metagenome | biome: Marine; feature: Water; material: Subsurface seawater | place: North Sea | collected 2011-04-28 | depth 1 m m ... | reverse complement strand
TGAAAAACCTATTGAATTTTCAAAAAACTCCTCCACTGAAAAAATTACTAGAGATCTAAATAAATTAGAAGGTGTTCAAGTTCGTAATCCATACTTTGAAGCTATAAAAGATATAAATAAAATTGTAGCTGAAAATAGAAACACAAGTTTATCTGATGGTGAAGTTAAGTTTTTTGAAGATAGCGAGCCACCAGTCATTGAACAAGAACCACGGATCACAACTCCAGCATTAACATCACCTGCATCCGTTAATCCAGCTGTAGTACAGAGTCAAAATGTTAGCTCGACATTGCCTGCTAACTTTGCTAGTTTACCTACTGCTGATAGAGCAAAAATAATAGAGGATTTTTTAAGATCATGATAAACAAAATTAAAAGTTTGGGCGGTATGATGGGTCTATCCTATCGGGTTTATTTTGTAGCGGGGGCTACAAACTAATGGCTAGAAAATCTGCATACGAGAGAATCGATTCTCATGAAAAGCTATGTAAGATTATGCAGAAACAAACTTTTACAGAAATCAGAGAGATAAAAGAAAGAATACTTAGATTAGAAAAAATGATATTGGGTGCAGCTGGCGCAATTATAATTGCATTACTAATTAACAATACATAAAAAATGGATCTTACTAGAAATTTCTCTCTTCAAGAGTTGATTAAATCAGACACTGCTATACGTAAAGGGATTAATAATAATCCTAATGGCGGTCAAATAGAAAAACTAAAAGCACTATGTGAAAATGTATTACAACCAATACGTGATCATTTTGGTAGAGTAAAAATAACTTCAGGTTTTCGTAGTGAAGAACTTTGTATAGCTGTAGGTAGTTCGATTAAGTCACAGCATGCGAAAGCGGAGGCCGTTGATTTTGAATGTGTTGGAGTGGACAACGCTGAAGTCGCTGATTGGATATATAAAAACCTAGAGACAGATCAATTGATCCTTGAATTCTATACTCCTGGAGAACCTAATTCGGGGTGGATACATGTAAGTTGGGTGCCTGAAGGTAGACGAGCACAATTTATGCATGCCTATAAATGGGAAGGTAAAACTAAATACAAACCCATACTTGGAAAAGCTAAAGACCTAATTTAGTTTTTTTAAAACTTATATCCAATCTCTTAGTTCTTCTCCCAGAACTTCTGATGCAATATCAATTTTCTTACGCAAAGCTTTAACAATTTTTTCATCAACTGTTTTTTCTGAGATCAGATCAACATATGTTACAGATTTTTTCTGACCGATACGATGTGCTCTATCTTCTGACTGTAATCTTTTTTCAAGGTCGTACCCGTTAGAATAGTAAATTACAGTGTTTGCGGCTGTTAAAGTTATCCCATAGCCGCCCGTAGAGGGGGTTCCAATAAAAAACCGACACTCAGGGTCACCCTGAAAACGCTTGATATTAGGCTGTCTTTCATCTTGTGGAGTTAATCCATAATAATCAACAACAGACTCTTCACCGTATTTTTCAATAATAGTTTTTTTTATTTCTGACATATCTTTTTGATAGTTGGCCCATATGATTGCTTTACCTTCCACCTCTTCCAATACATTCATCAACTCATCGATTCTGTTACTCTTTACAATTTGAGTGCTACCATCATCTGCAGTGAAATGACCACAGGTGATTTGATGTAGTCTCATTAGTTGAGTTAGTACAGTGACTGTCGTTGTTTGTTTACCATTTAAAACAGCTAAAGCGGTGCTCTTCATTTCTTGGTAAAGTTTGGCTTGTTCTGGTGTTAGAACCACATTTCTTTTTACATAAATTTTATCAGGTAGATCTAAACAATCTTCTTTTAAAACTCTATATGAAAATTCTTTTAATTTATCAGACAGCTCGCCTATATTTTTAAAGCAACTTACTATCTGTATAGAACGACCTCTAGCATGGATAGTTTTCATTTCAGCATATCTGTTTCTAAAAGCATAGAAGGACTGAAAGTTCAATAGCCATGGATCAAGGAACTCACATTGGCTGTATAAATCTAGGGGATTTTTAGTTACAGGAGAACCTGTCATAATTCGTTTGTATTTTGATAATTTAGATAGGTCTAAAATATTTTTAGTTCTTTTTGCAGCAGAATTTTTTATAGTTGTAGACTCATCTATAGCCATCATAGTTTTATGAGTTCTTAGAAATGAAGCTGCAAATTCTGTACCTTTAGATGTACTTAATGCTTCTACATTCATAATTAAAATATGAAGTTTCGAATCACTTTTAAATAATTGATCTAAATTATTTTGTTGTTTTTTATTTATTAAGGGTTGCCACAATACGGACACATTTTCTATATGGTCAGGTAGGTGTGTGGGAATTTCTTGATTATACCAAGTACCAACAACACCTTTTGGTGCAATAATTAAAGCACCATCTACTTTACCTTTGTCATAAAGCATGGCTAAATTATCTATTAATACTTTTGTTTTACCAGTACCCATCTCCATAAAATAGGCATAGCTTTCTTTATTCCATGACTTTTCCAATGCAGTCATTTGATGTGCGTATGGTTTTGTTTTAAATTTATAATTCATAATATTTTTCTTCTTTCTGTATTGACTTCTATATAATCGATGTTATATCTTTTGTCAATGTCAGAAAGCATAAAATACGAAGAAATAAAAAACACAACTGATCCAACAGTGTATGTTGTCCAGGAGATTGCTGGAACACAAACAGGCAATCCGAAAATAAATATTATGGGCGCTTCTCACTATGGTAAGTTTAAATTTTTATTACCTGAGTTTTCTCAAATGATTTTTTCTCCAGGTCCTTTAATTTTTAAATTAAGGAAAGGTTTAAAAGATTTTAAGAAAAAAGATTTTTTATTGCTTACAGGAGATCCTGCAATAATAGGTGTTGCATGTTCGATTGTATCTGATATTACAAATGGTAAATACAATTTGTTGAAATGGGATAAGCAAGAAAGAAAATATTATTCTATTGAAATTAATCTATACGAGAAAGGAGAAATAGATGATTAACTTTGAACAAGACCAAACTAACGTTCTAGATAAAAGTGATAATATAAAATTACTATCTGATGAGGTTAGAAAAATGGATACTCTAACAAAAGAAATAGAGGACATTGAAAATAAACTAAAAGAAAAGAAAAAAGATTTAGATATTATATCTGGAGAGGTAGTTCCTACCATGATGTCTGAGATGGGTTTATCTCAGCTCAAGTTGATGGACGGCTCCATGATAGATGTCAAGCCATTCTATAATGCCACTATTACACAGGCAAATAAAGAAGCGGCTTTTAACTGGCTTCGAAAAAACGGCTTAGGAGATATCATTAAGAATGAAGTAGTGGTATCTTTTGGACGTGGAGAAGATAACAAGGCAGCAGAATATGCTGAACTTGCAAAAGGTCAGGGTCTTCAACCTGCGCAGAAATTAAAGGTTGAACCCATGACCCTAAAAGCGTTAGTCCGTGAACGTATAGAAAAAGGCGTAGAAATGCCAACGGAAATTTTCAGCATATTTGTTGGAAATAAAACAACAATCAAAAGGAAAAAATAAACATCACAAAAGAAGTAATAAAAAAAGAAGAAGGTGCATTGGCTACAAATATGTTTGAAGCTGACGCAAACGGTGGAGCACAAAACATAGAGCAAGAAGATCTTGCCTTACCATTTCTTAAAGTTTTAGGACAATTATCTCCTGAGATAAATAAGAAAAACGGTAGGTATGTTGAGGGTGCGGAACCTGGAATGATATTAAACTCAGTCACTAAAAAATTATATGATGGTGATAAAGGTATAGATGTAATTCCTTGTTCATATGAGAGAAAGTATCTAGAGTGGAAACCTAGAGAACTTGGAGGAGGTCTTGTAGGAATGCATTCAATCGATGATCCTATTGTAAGAACAACCAAGAGAGATCAGATGAATAAAGATATATTACCTAATGGTAATTATCTGGAGAACACAGCAAGTCATTTTGTTGTAACTACAGGTGAAGACGCAGGCACTGGATTGATATCAATGACAAGGACTCAACTAAAAGTGAGTAGAACTTGGAACTCTATGATGATGTCAATTAAGTTACAAGGCAAGAACGGTTTGTTTACTCCGCCAACATTCAGCCATATTTATAATCTAAAGTCAGTTCAAATGACTAATGATAAAGGAACTTGGTTTGGTTGGGACATAAATAAAATTGGTCCTGTTACAGATAACAATGTTTATTCTTTAGCTAAAGATTTTGCTGAAAAAATTGGCAAGGGTGAGGTTGAAGTTAAACATGACAGTGATACTGTAGCAACAGAAAAGTCACCGTACTAAATAGAATCCTAGGTAGTGGGCGTTGAAGCTAGCGTGGATGCGCCCGCTTATTAGACAGATATATGGATAAATTTAAAAAAATATTCTTTGGGTTAGATCGTGCACATGGTGTCACTTACGTAGACAAAAAAGGTGAGGACGGTCAAAAAATAAAAGGTAAATCATTTGTTCAAAGAAAAATGGTTACCGATGATATGTGGAAAGATCATCTAGATGGAAACGAACCAAGTCTAGGTATTATCCCAATCAATGATGACAACAAATGTAGATGGGGTTGTGTAGACATAGACTCTTATGCAGGGTTTGATCACAAAAAATTAATAGATAAAATTAAAAGTTTACAGTTACCTTTATTAGTATTTAGATCTAAGTCAGGTGGTGCACACGTATTTTGTTTTACAACAGTTCCCGTTGAAGCAAAACTAATGAGAGATAAATTAGTTTCTGTTAGTGCAGTATTAGGTTATGGTGGATCAGAAGTTTTTCCAAAACAAGTAGAATTAAAATCGAAAGATGATACAGGAAACTTTCTAAATTTACCATACTTTAATGGTGATAAAACAACAAGATATTGTTTTAATGATCAAGGTGAAGCTGTTACACTAGAACGTTTTTATTTACTACACGATCTATATAAACTTACACCAGAACAACTAGAACAGTTAACTGTCAAAAGACCTGAATCAGAATTTAGTGATGGTCCTCCTTGTTTAGAATCAATAACACAATCAGATATTAAAGATGGTAGAGATAGAATTATTTATCAATACATTCAATACGTTAAAAGAAAATTTCCAGATAGTTGGCAGAATAAAATTAATGCTTTCAACTATAAGTATTTTGAAAAACATCCAGAAGGACCTTTAGATGATAGAACTATTCAAGGGAAAATAAAATTTAATGATGGTAAAGATTTAGGTTTTAAATGTAATGAAGATCCGATGTGTAATCACTGCGATAAAAATTTATGTCGAACTAGAAAATATGGAATTGGTGGTGATTCAGTTTTCCCAAGTCTAGATGATTTACAAAAAGTTGAACTAGATGAACCTTATTACTGGGTTAATGTAGATGGAGAAAGAGTTAAGTTAGACAACATTGATTATCTAATGGAACAAAGATTATTTAGAAGAACAGTTGCAAAACAAATAAATAAAAAACCACCACGAATCACTGTTAAAGAATTTGAGAAATACACAGATCAACTATTGCAAGGTGTTGAGATAATAAAAGCACCTACAGGATCCTCTATTGTAGATCAATTAAAAGAACACTTAGAAGAATTCTGTACAAATAGAACTGCAGCACAAACAACTAAGAAAGATATTTTAAATGGAAACGTTTACACTGAAGAAGGTAAACATAAATTTATATTTCATAAGTTTTATCATGGACATTTGCAAAGAAAAAAATGGCCTGAGAAACCACAAGTCACACAACAGATGTTAAAAGAATATTGTAAATGTAGTGATGACAGAATTATCATAGGTAAAAAGAGACCCACTATTATGGTGGTAGATGCTTTTGATAAAACAGAAAGCACTCATACACCTAAAAAACTGAAAGAAGAATCGCCTTACTAATGAAAACTATTGTACTAGGACCACCAGGAACAGGAAAAACTCATACACTTTTAGAGAAGGTAGATGAATATTTAAAGACAACTAGTCCAGATAGAATTGGATACTTTGCTTTTACAAAGAAAGCTGCAAATGAAGCTAGAGATAGAGCAATGAAAAAATTTAATCTAGAGGAAGATGACCTTCCATATTTTAGAACTCTTCACTCACTGGCTTTTAAATCATTAGGAATTAAAAAAAATCAAGTGATGCAGAAAAGACATTACGAAGATTTAGGTAGAAGAGAACATTTATTTTTAGACTACAATGATTATGATGAGGAAGAGACTGGATTGTTTACAACTAAAAGTGACTATCTTAGAATAATTAATTTAGCTAAACTTAGAAACATAAGTATTGATGAGCAGTATAATTTAAAAGAACATAATCAAGATGTTGAATACGAAACATTGATTCATCTATCTAATCGATTAGCTGATTATAAAAAAGAATATGGACTGATAGATTATAATGACATGATCTTAAAATTTATCAAAGCAGGAAAATCACCAAACTTTGATGCAGTCTTCATTGACGAGGCTCAGGATTTATCTTTAATGCAATGGGATATGGTAAAAAATATTACTGATAAAACAGTTGATTCTTATATTGCAGGAGATGATGATCAAGCAGTCTTTAGATGGGCGGGAGCAGATGTTGATTCATTTATTGCTCAAAAAGGAACTATCATACAGCTAAAAGAATCTAGAAGAGTACCAAGAAAGGTACATGAATTAGCTAACTCAATTATTGGAAGAGTTGATAACAGAATAGATAAGAGTTGGAACCCAAAACAACATGAAGGAAAACTATCTGCTTACGATAACTTTGAAGATATAGATATGTCAGAAGGTAAATGGTTAGTATTAACTAGAACAAGATCAATGTTAGATGCACTAGAAGAAACACTTAGAGAAAAAGGTTTTTACTACGACAATAGATTTAAGAAATTATATGAAAAAGATATTCAAATTGCTGCAACCAACTGGGAACATTTAATCAATGGTCAGATGTTAAACTTTAAACAAATAGAAGATATTTCAAAATACATTAGTACTGAAAAATGGAACAAGAATAAACTTAAATCAATAGTGAAGAACGCTTTGTATAGCTATGATCAACTGCACAAGGACTATGGACTTTATACTAATGAAATTTGGTATGATGCTTTTGATCAAGCGGGAGAGAAAAGAATTAATTATATAAGACGTATGAAACGTAATGGAGAGATGTTGAACCAAGAACCACGGATAAAACTATCAACCATTCATAGTGCTAAAGGTGGAGAAGAAGACAACGTAGTTCTTCTAACTGATCTTACATACAACACTAAGAAATCATATGACAAGAATCAAGATGATGAAACAAGATTATTTTATGTAGGTGCAACCAGAACAAAGGAACATCTTCATATCATAAGACCTAAAGATGATAATAAATGTTACCCAATGGAGGAAATAATATGACCAATAAAGATATATTTAGTGACTCATTTCCACAAGATAAACAAATCGGTGGATCTCATTACAAAAAATTTAAGATTCAACCCTATGAATTTATTTCAAAGAATGATCTCTCGTTCTTTCAAGGCAACGTAATTAAATACGTTTGTAGGTATAAGAACAAAGCAGGGATACAGGACCTTGAGAAGATTAAACACTACTGTGATCTAGAAATATTAAAATTAAAAGATGACAAATGAGTGTAGGTAAAAATTGGAGTCTACATTACAGGGAGTTATATGAACCAAGGATTAAAAGACTGACAGAAAACTATAATAAAATTTATGATGAGAACCAAAATATGAAAAAACGTTTAGAAAAATATGAAAAGTCAAGACGAATGGTAAACTATTACAACAAAAAGGAGAGAGTATGAGTTGGGAAGAGTTTAAAAGACAAGGTAAAATAATTGAAGAAAACTTTGCTAAGAATTTAGATAACCCTGTATGGGCCACTAGAGAAGAAGATATGTTTGAGCATTGGGATTTAAAAGGTTCTCTTGAGGGTAAGCTTTTAAAGTTTGATGTCAAAGGAATGAAGAAGAAAAATAGATCAGACAGTAAATTTCAAGATGATATTGCTTGGGTTGAAGGAACGAATGTTAGAGGTAAACCTGGTTGGGTAAAAGGTAAAGCAGACTACATAGTATTTGAAAGAACTGACCATTGGTTGTTAGTTCAAAGACAAGAACTACTTGAACATGTTGAATCTAAATTAAAAGAAAACAATTTTCAAAAAGGAAAAGGTGTTTATCAAATATATCAACGTGAAGGTAGACTTGATAAAATTACCATGGTTCCATTTGAAGACATAGAAAAAATAAACAATGTGAAAAGGATAAATAAAAATGCAGAAACTAGTATTTAAACCTCAGACAGAATGGTTACCACCAGAAGATTTTCCAGATCTATCAAAATACGATGAGATTGCAATTGACTTAGAAACTAGAGATCCTGATCTAACAAAGATGGGGTCAGGAGCAATCATTGGTAAAGGAGAAGTTGTAGGTATTGCAGTTGCTGTAGAAGGATGGTGTGGATATTATCCAATCGCTCATGGTGGTGGCGGAAACATGGATAAAACTATGGTCCTTAAATGGTTTCAAGATGTTTTAAATACTCCATCTAAAAAAGTATTTCATAATGCAATGTACGATGTGTGTTGGATTAGGGCCATGGGTCTAAAGATTAATGGACAAATTATAGATACGATGATTGCAGCAGCTTTATGTGATGAGAATCAATTTCGTTTTGATTTAAATACTTGTGCTAGAAGATATGTAGGTACGGGGAAAGATGAAGCAGCTTTATACGCAGCAGCAAAAGAATGGGGTATCGACCCTAAGGGAGAGATGTATAAATTACCTGCAATGTATGTAGGTCAGTACGCAGAAAAAGATGCAGCTATTACTTTACAATTATGGCAGTATTTAAAAACAGAAATAGTTAAACAAGATATACAATCTATCTTTGATTTAGAGATCGAACTATTCCCCTGCCTCGTTGATATGCGGTTCTTAGGAGTTCGTGTAGATGTTGATGGAGCTCATCAATTAAAACAAAAATTAGTTGGAAGAGAACAATCGTCATTGCTAGCAGTGAAAAAAGAAACAGGAATAGAACCTCAGATATGGGCAGCAAGATCCATTGCCAAAGTTTTTGAGAAATTAAATTTACCTTATGATAGAACTGAGAAAACATCTGCTCCTTCTTTTACTAAAAATTTTTTACAGAACCACCCACATCCAGTGGTTCAACATATTGCAAGAGCCAGAGAAATAAATAAGGCTCATACAACATTCATTGATACCATATTAAAGTATTCACATAAAGGAAGAATTCATGCTGAAATAAACCAATTACGGGGAGATAATGGAGGAACGGTTACTGGAAGATTCTCATACTCAAACCCTAATCTTCAACAAATTCCCGCAAGAAACAAGGAACTTGGGCCTATGATTAGGTCTTTATTTATCCCTGAGGACGGCCATACATGGGGTGTATTCGACTATTCTCAACAAGAGCCTAGGTTGGTAGTGCATTATGCAGCTTTACAGAATCTATATGGGGTTGATGATGTATTAGATTCTTATAATAATGATCCTGATACAGACTTTCACACAATCGTTGCTGATATGGCTAATATTCCAAGGAGTCAGGCTAAAACAATTAACTTAGGATTGTTCTATGGAATGGGTAAAAATAAACTTCAAGCTGAACTAGGGGTTGATAAAGAAACATCCGATGATTTGTTTAAACAATATCATGATCGAGTTCCATTTGTTAAACAGCTAATGGATAATGTAATGCAACGATCTCAACAACGAGGTCAAATAAGAACTCTGCTTGGAAGATTATGTAGGTTCCATCTATGGGAGCCGAATATGTTTGGGATGCATAAAGCATTACCACATGATGCAGCGCTCTTGGAACATGGACCAGGGATTAGAAGAGCTTATACTTACAAAGCTTTAAATAAATTAATTCAAGGTAGTGCAGCAGACATGACAAAGAAAGCTATGATTGAATTATATAAAGAGGGCATCATACCTCATATACAAGTACATGATGAACTTGATATATCAATCAAAGATCCAGCACACGCTAACAAAATAAAAGAAATTATGGAAAATGCTGTTAAACTGGAAGTACCTAACAAAGTGGACTATGAATCTGGACCAAATTGGGGTAATATAAAATGATAAATT
>ERZ807291.9976-NODE-9976-length-10121-cov-14.653686_pt1 | contig 10121 bp, 10 predicted proteins | sample MGYA00521257_ERZ807291 | MGnify/ENA primary metagenome ERZ807291 (study PRJEB31413, sample SAMN03169783) | marine metagenome | biome: Marine; feature: Water; material: Subsurface seawater | place: North Sea | collected 2011-04-28 | depth 1 m m ... | reverse complement strand
ACGTGCTTCCTAGAGAACCACCCAGACATCGTGAGGCTGTTCCCTGACTACATCACAATGGAGGAGGTTTACTTCAAAGAGACCGGTATCTGGCCAATCATGCACATCTTGGCGATGAAACGCTCTGTCCACGATGAGCATCCCTGGGTAGCCCGCAATCTCTACAATGCGTTCCTCGAATCGAAAGAACAAAGTGTTTCGAGACTCCTCGATCCAGCAATCTCTCGATACCCGCTACCCTGGCTCGCAACCTACGCGAGGGATATGCGTGATTTCATGAATGGTGACCCCTTCCCCTATGGGATAGAGGAAAATCGAAAAACCTGGGAACAAATGGCTCTCTACTCTTATCAACAGGGTATCGCCCACAGGCAGTTCACACCCGAAGAGATTTTCCCTTCGAGTGTCTCGACTAAAGTTATTATTTAAAGAGGCATTTCATGGCAAATAAACACCCCCCATCAGCTGGCGTAGTCGACCCAACAATTATTGCGGATCTAGCGGCGGCTGCCCGCATACTGGCTGCTCGTGGGGTGGTAGACGGATTCGGGCACGTGTCAATGAGGCACCCGGCCGCACCAGACCGTTACCTGATGGCTAAGTCGCTGGCGCCAGCGCTCGTAAAGCCTGCGGACATTATCGAGTACACACTCGACAGCGACCCCTGCGAGGATCTTGGACGAGGATCATTCTTGGAACGATTTATACATGGCGAGATCTACAAGATGCGCCCAGACGTGAATGCGGTAGTGCACTCCCACTCACCGTCAGTGATTCCTTTTGGTTTAGTCAAGAACCAGATGAAGGCGATGTTTCATAACGCAGCGTTCCTCGCCAAAGGCGTCCCAGTGTTCGATATCCGGCATTCGTTTGGAATGACTGATATGCTTGTCTGCGACTGCGCGAAAGGCTTTGCTCTCGCCGAGACACTTGAAGATAAGCACGTCGCCCTCATGAGAGCCCATGGTTCGGTAGCCACAGGTGATTCTTTGCAAACAGCAGTATTCCGTGCCGTCTACACAGAGGTCAATGCCCGAATCCAACTGTCTGCGATCTCCATCGCAGAAAATGGTGGGATTGAGGCACTTGAGCCGGAAGAAGGAATCTTGGCTGACGAGATCAATAAGACCGCAGGAATGCGTGCCTGGAACCTCTGGCGAACAGAGATTCGTTCACAAAACAACTGGTAAATATTATGGAAGCGTTAAAGCAAGACCTTGTTGACTGTATCCGGATGCTCGAGTCATCCGACATCATTGATTATAACGGACACGCGAGCATCAAGCTCGACGATAACCGGCTGCTGATCAATATTGGCTCTTGCCAGAGGAGTTGTCTCACGACAGCAGATATCTGTGAGATTGATTTCGATGGTAATGTCATCTCGGGTAACGGTAAGCCACCGCTGGAGTTTCATTTGCATGTGGGAATCTATAAAGTTCGCCCGGACGTCAAGGCAATCGTTCACGCACACCCTAAGTGGTCTACCTTCCTGACTATGACAGGAAATGATTATCAACCCGTCTATGCCCAAGGTACCTTAGTTTATCCACTACCACTTCTCGATTCACCGAATTCAATCAACAATCCAGTGATGGCCGGCAGACTGGCAGATACACTCGGTGATCGCCCTGCGGCGTTGATGAAAGCTCATGGGGCAGTGACCGTCGGCGAAACGATCCAAGACGCGTTCGTGCTAGCGAACTATTTAGAAGAGAACAGCTACCGACAGTACATGGCGATGCAGATCGGGACTCCATATGCCTTTAGCACGGAAGAAATAGAGAAGTGTCGAGAGAAATTATGGAACCCGGCTCTATTTGATCGAACCTGGAACCACTTTAAGTCGAAACTTGCTCCGATCAGTCTTTAGGCACTGACAATGACAAAATTGACACGCGATACCGAAATTAATCTCGCGGGAGTGATGGGATATCCCATCACCCACTCTAGAAGCCCGCTGATGCATAACACCTTAATGCAAGAGAATGACGTTCGTGGCGTCTATATCCCTATCGAGATTAAACCCGGAACCTTAGGTCCAGCGCTCGAGTCATTACCAAAACTTGGATTTAAGGGCGTGAACCTAACGATGCCTCTTAAGCAAGAGGCAATCGCAACAGTCGATGAACTGGATCCAGTAGGAAAACTTATGGGGGCGGTGAGTTGTATTGTCGTTAGAGAAGACAACTCGCTCCTTGGAGTCAACAACGACTGGATCGGATTTAGGGACAATCTAAACTCAACTGTTCCCGGATGGAAATCAACTACACAGTCTGCGTTAGTACTAGGCGCTGGTGGTGGCGGTTTAGCAATCGTCTACGCACTGGCTCAAGAAGGTATCAAAGAAATCGTAATTACCAACCGGTCTCAGGAGCGGGCGGAACAAGTCGCCGATATATTCAAGCACCAAAACATCATAGTAAGACCATGGTCTGATCGCCACTCACTTGTCGCTGAAAGCGACCTCATTGTGAATACCACCAACCAAGGAATGGCTGGACAGACACCCTTGGATTTGTCACTCGAGTTAGCCAAACTCGATGCGATCGTCGCCGACATTATTTACGTCCCTCTTGAGACCGCTCTGATTCGTGATGCAAAATCGAGAGGACTTCGCACTGTTGGGGGTCTCGGGATGCTACTGCACCAATCACGTCCAGCTTGGCAGCTTTGGTTCGGCATTGATCCGCAGATCACCGATCATCTGCGATCCGCCATGGAGCGAGACATCAATGCTGACGTTTGAAACACGTTGTTTGAAACAAGCTGTTCACGGTTTCGATATTCGAAGAAAGTGAGTTGTCTGGGTATTAGCCCTCAAAAATATCCTTCTATGAAGACACCCTTGTAGAGCTCCTTCTCAAGTATAAATTCGAATAAACCGAAAAGTATTAGGCCAAGAACAGCACTAGTCCCCGCCGCCATCAGGAGCTTCTTTCCACCGAAGAAGTACATCGAAAAAAATGTGTAAGCAACTGCCGCTGGTATCATTCCTACAACATAGGCCATCACTACGTAGACAGTAATCCACAGGCCTGAAGCAAGCACATTATGGTTGTCTGACTCCCCTTTCGCGGCCACATGGTCTTCCCCATCATCTACCGCTTTATCCATGCCTAACAGCACGAACAAACAGGTGATCAACATAAAAATAGAGGCCCAGAACGGGATAAAGGCAGAGACTGGACCATAGTTTGACCCGATATAAAGAGTTCCGACAGCGAAAGCCGTCAACGGGAGCAAAAGCAACAAATTATCTTGATCAAGTCTAATTTTCATGCTGATGTTTCCTTACCCTCTGAACTCGTTAGAAATCCTTTCAAATAGTAGGCAACACACCCAACAATCAAGAGCATGATAACAATCGATTGAGGCCTATCGAAAAGAATACTCAGCGTGCCGTCACCGATACGCAAGGTTTGGAAGTAGCTTGTTTCCATCAATGGCCCGAGCACAATAGCTAGAGGAAACGCAATCCGGGGGAATCCAAACCGCATGAAAATAAAGCCGACAAAGCCAAATGCTAATGTCGTGAACACATCATAAATTTCATTATCAAGTGAATAAGATCCTATCATCGCAAAAGCTAATACGATTGGCACAAGAGTCCTAGAATCAACAAATGTTAATTTCGCGATCGAACTGGCCGCAGAGATCGTGATTATTGAAGCGATTACTCCAGAGGCAGCAGCCGCAGCTATCAATATCCATATGATATCCAAACTCTCGGTCATAATAGTGGGACCGGGGACCATTCCATGAAGGACCAGCACACTGAGGAAAACAGCCATTTCAGCACTTCCTGGTATGCCAAACGCAAGCGTTGGGACTAACGCCCCGCCTTCTTTTGCGTTATTTGCGGACTCAGGTGCGATGACACCCACGATGTTACCTTTGCCGAACGAATCTCTTTCACTAGGCTTCGCAGTGGTTACCGCGATCGTGTAGGCCATGAAAGCCGCGACGGTTCCACCAACACCCGGCAATGCCCCCACTCCAGTGCCAATAGCACTCCCACGGAGTAATACTTTCCACCGTTTGATAGGCTCCAAACAGCCTTGCAATACTTGTCTAAAGTTGATGGCTTCCATCTCACCTGACGCGGCAACTGAACCACGTTTTGCCCAAAGATTAATCATCTCACTAACAGCAAAAAAACCGATCATTACCGGGACGAGTTTAAATCCATCCCACAGATAATCGATTCCGAATGTAAATCGCTCTTCTCCAGTCACCTCATGGTATCCAACGGAAGCGATGATTAGACCGAAAAGCCCAACAATTAGACTCTTCACAAATTTCTTACCTGTAGATAGAGAGACAGTGACAAGACCCAGGACAGCTAATAAGAGAAACTCGGTTGGCGCGAACATCAAAACGATTTCCCGCGTAATGGGAACCATCGCTATCAAAAAGATAATTCCGATAATACCGCCAAGACCTGAGGCAGAAGCAGCAGCCCCAATAGCAAATCCAGCCCTCCCCTGTTGGGCTAAAGGATATCCGTCCAGGGTGGTAGCGGCATTAGGCGCAGTTCCTGGCGTATTTAAAAGGATTGCTGTAACGGCACCACTTGTCGGTGCAACCCCCATCACCCCTGCCATCAAGATGATCGCGTCACCGGCATCCATATTCATCGAGAATGGAATCATCAAAGCCAGAGCCGTCGTCCCGCCTAGCCCTGGCAGAACACCAAATATCAAACCAATCAGCGTACCTAACATGAGGTAAAGTAGAGAATCCAACTCAAATAATCGGAGCCATGCGTCTCCAATGACAGCTAGGTCAAGCGCTTCCATACCCTTCCTTTTTCACGATCAAGAAGGGGCCCCTGGGAGGAGCCCCTGCACGTTTTGACTAATCTAGATTTTTAGTTAGCAAAAACCTTACTGAACTGTTTGAAGTAACCCAGATTTTTCATCAAGACATCTTTAGTTTTTTCGGGGGAGTCATAGGCTAGAACAGGATTTCCAGTCTTTGCCGACCAAGCCTGGATATCTGGATGATTTACTGCGTAAGCCAATGCTTCATTCCACGTCTTCATAAGCTCTGGATCCATTCCAGCAGGGCCAGCGATCATGCGCAACAGACCAAGATCGTGAAGTTCTGGATGTCCAACATCGTTTCCATTGACCGCCCCTTCGAACGCTGGATCAACTTGATCTGCCCAGTGAGCAACGATCCGGAAGTCACCAGCTTTGTTATAGCGCTTAGCTGATCCAGCCGCCAGCATGGTCACATCACCATCCCCACGCAGTACCGCAGTAGAGTAGTCTCGAGACGATTTGTATCCGTAAATATACTCACCACCTTTGTTGAAGGTCGCCCAAGTGATCTTGTTCGCCATATTGGAGGTCGAGCCTGGGCCCTGCTCAGGAATTTTTAAATCACCAGACTTATCTAATAAGTCCTGAAAAGTTTTGTAGGGACCATCTTTAGCAACGATTACAACGTATCCATCACCACCGACTCGATTTAACCAGGAGTACCCAGTGATATCATAACCAGCGTCCTTTCCTTGAATGTAAGGAAGACCGTGGCCGGGTATGTTGAAGATCTGGACTGTGTGCCCGTCGGGCTTTTGCTTTGAGGTGTACACAGCAGCCTTCTTGCCGGATGCGCCAGGCATGTTCTTGGGTACTACCTTGATATTATTGAAATTTTTCCCCGCCTTCTTTGCAAAGTATTCCTCGAGATATGGGGCTAACTTTCTAGTAAGTGTGTCGAAACCACCACCAGGCCCATAAGGGATCACAATTTCGATATCTTTTTCAGGGAATGCTGCTTGAACTGGCGCTGAAGCGATCAGTCCTAATGCAACTAGTGCTGTGAGAAAACGCATGCTTGCTCTCCTTGAGTTTTATAGTTATTCATCACTACCGTGACGTTGGTGTCACCGTACACTCGATCAATAGTGACAGTCTAGGAAATCGATACAATCGGCGAACGAATTTTGCTATTGGTTCGATATTACCTGTGTATGGACCAGCTACAGGCGGTCTTTGGCGATCCACAAGGTCACTAGCATCAGTACCATGAGCGCCATCCCCACGATTAAGAAAGTCCACTGAGTACTAATGGCCCCCGCAGTTAGTCCTGCGAACAAGGGTATCAAGAAGGTTGCGCCACGATTTGAGCTGGTACGCAGACCCACTATCAGACCCTGTATATCTTTGGAAATTTTAGCACCAAGTACAGAAAACATTGCGGGCTGTGTGACCCCTATCGCAAGACCCATGGTTATATTTAGTATCGCGAGAATGGCATAGGAGCCGGTCAACGACATCGCGGACACTGCTAGTAAGGCTAAGACAATAAATACACCGAGAATTTTTTCAGAGCTCCACCACTTCGCAAATACTGCATGCAAGAAGGCAGAAAATGCCGAAGATATGGCACTGACGCCAATCAAGATACCAATTTGCGACGCACTGAACTCAAGCTCCGCGAGATACACCGGGAGGAAGCTTGTCTGCAGAGACACAGCACCCAAGCGGACCGACGAGCAGGCGATGATATAAAAAACAACAGGGTCCCGCAGCAACCCGAACGCCTGACTGTAGTCTCCTTTCACAGCCTGTCGTTTGGATGCACCTCTTTCCATTCCGCTCACCTCTTGAGAGAGTTGTAGCGCCAGAATACTTAATATCCCACACCAAAGAGCGGTTGTAATAAAGCTCGAATCTGTGCCGAAGTGATCCCAGATGAAACCAATGATGAACGGTCCAAAAAAGGTCCCTCCCATACTCCAAAAACCAAGATGACTCGTCACAACTGGATCGCCTCTGTATGTCTTGCCGATACCGGTCTGCACACCGATCCAGCAAAACGACTGACACACACCAAATACGAGCTGAAGTAGCACAAGGTGGAACACACTGGTCGTGAACGGATACACCAAGGACAGAACCGCGCAAGCAAAAGCCAACCGAGTAACGACGAACCGGACACCATAGCGGTCGACCATCGCTCCACCAGGAATGGCCAGCAAAAACGGGAGCAACGAACGCATCGCCATAATAATGCCGACCTCGGCCGGGCCCGCTCCGATACCCAGTGCATAGAGCGGCACAATCACGGCAGTCATCGGAACTAGTCCGAGAGCCAAAAATCCGGAAGCAAAATAACTGATCTTTTCCTTATCCATCAGTTGGACTCAAGCGCCTCAAGCTCAATAGCAATATCGGAAGTGAAAACATAATCAGTGCGATTCTAAAGATTTGATGCGTCACAACAAATGTCAGATCTAATTTCAAGGCAAATGCGAGGAGAGCGAGTTCTGTCTGTCCGCCTGGCATAAACGATAAAATAACCTGGACCCAAGGAATATCAGCGGCCGTGAAGATCACGATTAACGCACAAAAGCAGAGAACAATGAACATGATCAAGACGCTCGAAATACCAGCAAAAAAGGCCTGCTTCATCGAACTAATGGATACCCCGCAAAATGCCCTAGCAATATCAATCCCGATTGCGACCTGGGCCAGTATCAGAAGTGGTGTAAATAGCTTAAGGTGCAGCACATCAAATCCTTGTAGCGCCGCCACAAGGAACATAGGACCTAACAGAGGCGCGCTCGGGACTTTGAAATACGCAAATATCTTCCATCCCACGTATCCTAACGCTAGATGCATGAATATATAGTCCGCGTAATGTATCGACGGCGTCTGCATTCGCAGATCCTGAACCCCGACGTATAAACCCAGTACCGAAGCTCCGACCACGATAATCACTACCCGCATCAGATGGATGATGGTCAAGGTTTTGACGTCCGCTCCCATGTCACGGCCACTTGTGACCATCTCGACCATACCGCCGGGGAGCGCCGAGAACATTGAGGTAAACGAATCGAAACCAAACACACGCCTGAACACTTGGAAATTGACAGTAGTAGCGAGAACAAGAAAGACTGGGACGATGATCAGGGTGGTCCAGTAGGACAAAAACTCGCTCACCGTGACCGCATCAAAACCGGTGCCAACCATCGCCCCAAGGACACAACGTGCCCAGGGCGTTAGTGGCTTATATGTCTCAACTTGCAACCCAGATACTGCCGCGATCGAAGTCGCGACCATGGAGCCAAGAAGCCAAGCTAGCGGAACTTGTTCATAAAAAAGCCAGAAACCGCCAGCGAAACCAATCAACCAGCTATATAGAGTAAACCGTGTCATTAATAGCGTTTATTCCAAAAACATAAGAATCGCACAAGACGTTTCAAACCAGTCATGATTAAAACCATCCTAAGCCGATATGGATTTAATCTTTCAGTCCAAAACAAGTGTTGTCTAGATTAGAGACTGCGCAAAACACTACCAGTAATCCTCGAGAGATTGGAGACTTTAAATGACTCGATACCACGACCAAACCGACCGAATCTTTGTGCGGGGGGTCCAGGGTGCATACAACCTTCAGCAAGAGTTGGAGCGCCTCAGATCCCAGCCGCGTGTGCGGAAAGCGAAGGACCTAAAAATGGTCGACGGCCCACAGGCATACTCGCGCCACTACGTCGAACCAAAGGACGGGATCACTCAAACGTTCCACCTGCACCTCGAAGAGTATAGTCCCGGCGGGAAATCTCAGAAACACGGGCACGTGAATGAGGCTGCCTTCTACATTCTGGACGGCGAGGGGTACGAGATCCACGACAATATCCGTTACGACTGGAGCGCAGGTGATGTCGCGATCGTCCACAACAACTGCGTCCACCAGCACTTCAATGCGAGCGAAACCGAGCCAGCAAGGGCTCTGGTGATCAAAACGAAACCAATGTACCTATTCCTCAATATGCTGTTCCAGCAGACCGTCGAGGCGCGACACAAGGATCCGGTTCCGGGTCAGGAAGGGTTCGAGCCCCGCGAGGAAGAGATCGACTACAACCATCCAGAGGGAGGCTACTAATATGGCGTGGCAAGAATCCAAGTTCTGGCTTGACGGCTCAGAGAACATGCTGAAGTACCAAGAGGCGCTGCACGAGGCGCTCACAGCGGATGAGAGAAACTCCAAACGTAAAAAGGTCGTCCATCCCAATGAGATGCCATGGGAGCTGGCCCCACAAGGGATCCTGAAGCACCTGATTAACGAACAAATGAATACGCGCATGGAGACGGTCGACGCTTATATGCAGATCATTCCTCCGGGGAGTCGCTCTGGTAAGCACAGACATCTCGCCGAAGAGTGCCTCTATGTACTCGAGGGATTTGGTTACGACCTCCACCAAGACTGCGACGTTGAGATTACGGACACCTATCACTGGAAAGCCCAAGAGGAGGTCAAGAAGTTTGAGTGGGAGGCCGGGGATGTTATTTACATTCCACCAAACACGATCCATCAACACTTTAACGGTGATCCTGATCGCCCAGCGAGACTCATCTCAGCCACGAACCGCGTCTACTCGATGTGCGGTCTGAATGACCTTGAGCAGCTCGAAGATGCTCCAGAGTATCTCCCCGATACCAACATCGACGCCGAATGGGTCAGGAAGCTAATCGCCGAAAAGGTTAACGTTTAATGATCATTCTGGGGTCTTTTTTATCGTTCGTGAGTGCCGCGTTCTTTGGCTTCAACGCGGTCATGATGCGACGAGGAGTGCTGACCGGAACAGCACTTCAGGGCCTCAGCTTCACTCTACCACTCGGTGCTCTATTTTTCGGAGTGACTTCTCTCATTCTCCTGTCTTCGGAAGATATCGAGGCACTCGATTGGACCGGTGCCTGGTATTTTGTCGGTGCAGGTGTAATGCATTTCCTTATCGGACGGTACACTAACTACAAGTGCACCAAAGCGGTTGGCGCTAACATTGGCGGGCCCATCCAGCAGTTTACGGTTGTTGTTTCTGTAGTACTTGCAATCTGGGTTCTCGGGGAATCAATCAACTGGTTGGGCTGGATCGGCATCGTCCTTTTGACGGTCGGTCCACTCGCGGTCGCGAAAGAAAAGAAAAAAGCGAAAGTCGAGAAGCTCGAGTTTGAGTTCAAACTGGTTGAGGGCTATGTCTACGGCATCACAAGCTCGATCTGCTATGGAGCCAGCCCTGTACTCATCGCCCTAGCGCTGGAGGTCAGCACATGGCAGCTCGCTCTCTACGGTGCTTTTCTGGGTCACTTGGCGGCTTCCCTTGT
>ERZ807291.9969-NODE-9969-length-10130-cov-7.132903_pt1 | contig 10130 bp, 10 predicted proteins | sample MGYA00521257_ERZ807291 | MGnify/ENA primary metagenome ERZ807291 (study PRJEB31413, sample SAMN03169783) | marine metagenome | biome: Marine; feature: Water; material: Subsurface seawater | place: North Sea | collected 2011-04-28 | depth 1 m m ... | reverse complement strand
GCGAAGGTTGGGTGGCACTCATCGCCCCGAAACCCGCGGGGATGATGGTTTGGGCGGAAACAGTACTAGTGAATAAAAGAAGGAGAAAATAATAACTAAACAGACTGTAAAAATTACTCATAATGGGCTGGGCTTATTTGGATATAAAGTTTTTGTGAAAAAAATGATTAAACTTGTAATAAAGATATGTGATTGAGTCTTACTCTTTACTTAGCACTTATATTAAAAAAAATACGTCAATTTAATAATTAATAAAAAAACAGTTCATTGGTAATAAAAAGGCTGATTTATGCAAGGCAGTTCAGACCAGTTGGCTTGAGGCAATACGATAGAACGGGGCTAAAATGTTTGAAATTATGAAGTTCTAAGTAATATTCTTTTAAACCAATGAAATTTGCCAACCAATGCCGGTACTCTTTGTCTTTAATAACTTGCCCTGTTTTGCTTGGCCTTTCTGGTTTAGCTATTGGCGCCTTTGTTCTGGTAGGATGTTCAGATAGCTCAACGGTTGATTCAGAGGCGTTAAGGTCTGAGGAGATAAAGACTACAGATGTCAATCTGTCTGAAATTAATCCGGAAGAGGTGAATCTGGAGGAAGTGACCATTGAGGAAGTCGCTTTTGATTTCTCCGCAGTGGATTTTCAAAAACTATCAGAAATAGTTGTTAATGAAGATGGTGTTCATTTTACAAATGGAGGGAGTGATCTCTACAACGGCGGAATTATCAGTTTCTATGAGAGTGGGCAACTATCTCTCAGGTATGTGGTGGACCATGGGGTGAGAAACGGTCCTTACGAAAAATATTTTGAGAATGGAAATCTAAACCGTAGAAGCGTTTATAAAGATGGAAAGCTTCATGGGAAGTTTTACAAGTGGTTTGCGAGTGGAAGGCGGGCGAACGAGGGGCAATATTTAAATGGAAAAGAGGTAGGGATCTTTACTTGGTGGTATGGAAATGGATTCCGGTCGGAGCAAGGTGGCTTTAATCGCGGTAAAGAACATGGCATTTGGATGTATTATTCTGAAACGGGCACGGTGCTTAATAAAATAATTTTTTATGAGGGCGAAGAATTGCTTGTTGAGGATGGGTATTAAACGGGTTGCTTGGCATTTTTTCTGATTGCTTGAAGATGCCGGCAGTGGATAAGTTTGAGGAGATGAACAACTCCCTCATTCGTTTTTGCCTCCTGATGTTTTTTCAGTTTTTTACCTGGGGTGCCTGGTTTACTACCTTAGGTTTATGTCTTGGGAGTAACCAGTTTGGTGTCTACACGGGGGCGGCTTACGGCGCCGCCCCGCTCGGAGCCATGATTGCTCCTTTGTTTCTTGGTTTAGTTGCAGATCGTTTTTTTCCATCGCAGGTCGTGATGGGAGTTCTGTTTATGATTGGAGGTGTTTTTCTTTTGTTTGTACCCACCGTTTTGAGCTCTGGTGATGGGGAACTCATGATCACGCTTTTACTGGGAAATATGTTGTGTTTCATGCCAACTTTGGGCCTGGCTAATTCGATCGCATTCGCAAACCTGGATAGACTTTCTTTCCCAAAGGTAAGGGTTTGGGGGACGATCGGGTGGATCGTGGCAGGTTTTGTGGTAGGGCTTTTAGGGTGGTCCGCCAAGTTTGAAATTTTTTATTTAGCAGGCTTTTCTTCCTTAGCACTCGGCCTTTTTTCCTTTGGTTTGCCCCACACGCCAGCCCCTGCCAAGGGCAAACCGATCAATCTAAGAGATTTGTTTATGCTTGATGCGTTTGGCCTTCTAAAGCGTCCCGCCTTTTGTGTTTTTATTCTTTGCTCTATGTTAATTTGTATCCCTTTGGCTTATTACTACGGGACCATGAGTAATTACTTGGGAAATACAGGGTTTTTGCAACCGGCTTCGACGATGGCCATTGGTCAAATATCTGAGATTTTCTTTATGCTTTTGATCCCTTTCTTCTTCCGGAAGCTAGGGGTAAAGAAAATGATTTTAATTGGTATGTCTGCCTGGGTCTTGCGGTATACTTTGTTTTCTTTAGGTGCCCCCGAGCAGGTACAATGGATGATCTTTCTCGGGATTGCCTTACATGGCATATGTTACGATTTCTTTTTTGTTACCGGATTTATGTATACGGATAAAGAGGCACCGGAAACGGTTCGAAATCAGGCACAAAGTATGTTGGTTTTCTTCACGCAAGGGATTGGCATGTATGTCGGATACGGGGTATGCTTTGGGATTTTTTACCAAGTGCCATCATCGCTATTTGGTTTATCTTTTGATTTTACTTCCTGGGGTAAAGGCGTTCCGGGTTTTAGCAAACTTGATCAATCGTTAAGCAATTTACGAGAAGAAGGAATTTACAGCTTTTTTGAACAATTTGGACAAATGTTTTCCGTTGATATTCCTACCGGTTTATCGGCAGAACTTGTTGGGACGACTATGACCGAGTGGAAAGATTATTGGATGTTTCCAGCCTTCATGGCTTTGGTCGTTGCCGGTGTGTTTATGCTTTGCTTTTGGGATAAATCAACCGATGGTCTTGATTAGCCTAGAGCGAAGTAAGGCAAATTAACTTGCAGTTTGGTCGCCTATGCCGCTGTACGCTTAGCAAAAGATTCGATTTGTGGAATCATAGAACGTACTTCACTGCTCATTTTATTGAGGTTGCTCTTTGACATCTGAATTTTTTCCTTGGCTGCCTGTTGCAGTTCCCCACTAATTTCGTTAAGCCGTTCAAGCAATTGTTCCAAGGATGAAACAGTTTGCTCGATAATATCATTGGCTGAATGGCTCAACAAATCTTGAAATTGAGCAAGCTGATCATTTATTTTTCGCTTCGTTTCACGGGTCTCTGCCAGTAGAATTCTCTCATCAGCAACCCGTTTGAGGTCGCTCGCTAACCCAACTTTTGAGAGTGTCCAGATAATCCACTTAGATGGGTCAAGTTGCCAGGGCTTGACCCCATTGCGGTAGTCCCATTGAAATTCATGATGATAATTGTGATAGCCTTCACCCATGGTGAAAATTGCCGCAACCCAGCTATCACGTGCAGAGTGATTAGTTGAGTACGGACGAGTCCCGATCATGTGACAAAGGGAATTGATGCAAAAAGTGGCATGCTGCACCATGACCACGCGGGCAACTCCAGGGATGAGCAAACCTCCCAAGGCTCCAGCAGTGGGACTTAGATTGCCAGTATACACTGCGTAGAGGTAACCAATGAGGGTGGGCACTCCAAAGCTTACAATAAATGAAATAAGGTGAACCCACTTGAACTGCCACATGACTAGTTTATCTTTTTTGAGATCAGCAACATTATCAAAGGGCGGTTCAGGTTTGAGTTTAAACATAAGCCAACCCATATGTGCCCAGAAAAACCCTTTGGAAATATCGTAAGGGTCGTCATCTGTATCCACATGTTTGTGGTGCCTTCGGTGTTCAGCACTCCACCACAGGGCGGCATTTTCAAAGGCGGCAGCTCCGAAGAGTAAGACAAATAGCTTTACAGGCCATTTGGCTTTGAAGGCTTGATGGGAAAATAAGCGATGGTAACCCAGGGTTATACTCATACCAGTTGCCAAATAGAAAAAAAGAAATACACCAAATAGAAACCAATCCCATCCGTATGTCCAAAAATACCACGGGACGGCAGTGAAGGTTAATATAGCAGTGGAGATAAGAAATGTGCTGGTAACCCATTCCACACGATTAAATGGTATGTTTTTGAACATGGAATGTTCATACCTTTGTTTTTTTCTCATGGCGAGATTTATTTTGGCTTTTCTCTGATAAGAGATTGCGAGGGTGGAAAGTTTTAACTTGTCGGTTGCCGAAAATTGAATGTAAATGTTTACCCATTAACTTCAAACCTTACTCGCTTATGAAAATAATCAAAAATGTAACTTCTGTATTCCTCCTTTTAAGCGTTTTGTTTACTTCGGGATGTTTCCTTACGAAAGCCGGTAATTATGTGGCTGATAAAAGTAAGTCTGCTTACAATTCAACAAAATCCGCACTTGGATTTGATAAAGAAGAAAAGTAAACCTCTTACGAATATCCACATGAAAGTTTTAGCCCTACTGCCTTTTGTCTTCCCTCTCTTTCTGTTTGCTGCCCATCACGACATCTTGCACTTTCCTGGCCACGATAACCCTGAAAAAAGCAGGACGATTGTTTTGGTCGCGGGTGATGAAGAATACCGGTCAGAAGAAAGTATGCCCATGCTTGCCAAGATTCTTTCCCACAAGCATGGTTTTGAATGTAAGGTCATTTTTTCATGGGATAAAGCAGGGAAATACATCGACCCGAATAATCAGATGGGTGTTCGTGGATGGCATCACTTAAAGGATGCAGATTTGATGATCATTGGCACCCGTTTTAGGCAACCAAACCCTGGAGATACCAAGCATATTACCCAATTTTTAAATGCGGGAAAACCTGTTATTGGAATCCGCACTTCGACCCATGCTTTCACAGGTAGTGGTAGCTTTGGGGGAAAGATTCCTTTCGGGCAGTTTGGTCCCGCGATCATGGGCGAAGGCTGGGTAAGCCACCATGGAAGGCATAAAATTGAAGGAGCCCGTGGTGTGGTTGAGCCTGCCAATGCGGCTCACCCCATTCTTTCGAGCGTCACGGATGTTTTTGCTCCTTCGGATGTATATGGCATTAATGCTCTAACTAAGCAGGACACAATACTGATGAGGGGGGCGGTCACTGAAAACCTCGCTCCTGATTCTGCTTTTGTTGATGCCAAAAATGACCCCATGCAGCCCCTTGCCTGGCTCCACCCCTATACGGCACCCAATGGGAAAAAAGGAACAACCTTTTGCACCACTATGGGGTCGTCGGTTGATTTGGTAAGCGAAGATTTGCGGAGAATGATTGTCAATGCCGCCTATTTTCTGACAGGCCGTGATGTGCCCAAAAAAGCGAATGTCTCTTATGTGGATCCTTTCTATCCTTCTTTTTATGGATTTATCAGGGAGAAAAATTATTGGAAAGATATGGATATGCAACCCAAGGATTATGGCTTGGGTAAAAGTCCAACGGCTCCTGACCCAAAAGGCACTCCTAAATGGGAGTTCCGGGATTTTCCTTCTAAGAAATAGATAATCTAAAGAGGGTTCATTTCTTGGTTTCCGCGTTAGTCTTCTCGGAGAGTTTCTTTTTCTCTTCCAAGGCTAGTTTTTGATATTTTCTTGCCTGCTTTAGGTACGCAGTGCGTTGTCCTTTTTGGTGAAATTGGTAGTTCTTGGCAAAATTGCCCTGTGTAAAAGGGGGAGAGAGTCGTTGTAGATCTGCTAAGGATTGAAAGGTTCTCGCCTTGGATTCGTAAAGTTGAATTTTTTCTGTGCCGGTTGGCCGAGACTGGGTGCAAGCATTGAGCAAGAGGAAACCAGTACAAGAAATTATGTATTTTTTGCTGCAATACAAAAGCTTTGAAAACATAGGGTAGCGAGTAGAAGGTGTTAGGTTTTTTTAAGCGAATTCTAATTTTTATGGATTTGGGGTGACCCTGTTTTAATTAGTTGATATTGCTACCTACCATATGAGTCAAGGAACCCAAATAATATTGATCAGACACGGAGAAACAGAGTGGAATCTATCGGGGCGCTGGCAGGGGCATGCGGATTCCCCGCTGAGCCCAAGAGGAGTGTCTCAAGCAGCTGCATTGGGGGAGCGCATGAAAAAAGAGGATTTAAATTTTTTTTATTCCAGTGATTTAGAAAGAGCCCAGCATACCGCCCGCTTGGTGGGGGGGCCTTCGGGATGGACCCCAAGCTTAATGGAATCCTTGCGAGAACGGGATCTTGGGGTGCTTGAGGGGTTAACCACGGACGAAATGCTTGCAACTAAACCGGAGGAATATCAATCCTTCCGCGAGGATGGCACCGATTACCAAGTTCCCGGAGGTGAAAGTTTTCGGCAGTTTTACAACCGTTGCTCACAAGCTTTGGAAGATATTGCCAGCAAGCATCCCGGTGAAAAAGTCGGGATTGTTACCCACGGAGGGGTTCTGGGGGCAATTTTTCGTTATGTGCTACAAATTCCTCTCGAAGCAGAAAGAAATTTTGTCCTTCTTAATTGTTCGCTGAACCGATTGGAAAAAACAAAAGGGGGCTGGAACCTGATAAGCTGGGGCGATATTGCCCACCTCGACGGGTTAGCCGCACTCGATGATGCCTGAGGAGGTTAGCTCTTGATCTGAGCAAACTGGGTACGGCAGTAAGAAAGACTTTTCTGAAGTTCCTGCAGCTGATAGGCTTGCCTTTTCTTTTCCTGGTCTGCCCCCGAAGCAGGAGAGAAAGTGGGTATTTCCTTCCCCTGATGGGCAAGTCTCAAAAAGCTTGCAAAATCAGCGGCGTAAATCGTCGAATAAGCAGTCCAGAACTGCTTTTCAAGGAATGGAAACTCTTTAGCGAATCCTGAAATGGTTTCAACCTGGACTGGGCAGTGAGGGCATTTTTTCGCCCATTCCTGAAAAATACGCACCAAGTCCACACAGCCTTCCCCCAAGGCCGTCCATTGGACTTTTGCGCCCCGTCGACTCTTCCAGACCATGGAGTCGCGAACACCGCTGGAAATCGCATAGGGAGCCAGGACGCGGAATGTTTCGAGGGGGTCTTCAAGAGTCCAGGTGGCATTGCCAGTATCAAGGGTCGCACCCACAAATTCTTGTCCTGCCTTTTCGATTAACTCAATGAGTTCCGAACTGTGCATATCTCCGGCGTGATTTTCAATGGCCAGTTTGACACCCATATCCAAAGCATAAGAGCGGACCTTTTTAAGTTCTCGAAGCGTGGTCTCGATGTGGTGCGAAATACCCAGAGGGGGCATGCGGTCCTTCTTTGAACCAAGATAGCAACGAGCAACGGGAGAACCCAAAGAGGCAGCCGTTTTAATGAGCAATTTTAAATGTTCCTCCGCAGATCCATATTTCTTGGAAAATTTTTGAGAAGTGGGGCAGATTGATCCTGTGCCTACTTGCAGGAGGATATTTTGTTTTTTTACCTCCTGTTTAAGTTCCCTGAGGTATGCGGAATCGAGAGATTCATAGACATCGAGATCCGAGAGAAGTAAGCTGTCCACTTTCTGCTCTACGGCAAATTCGATTAGGCGAGGGGCTTTCCACTGCAGTGCTCGAATGGAAAAATTATCGAAGCCTAGTAGGAGGGGCGAGGCCTTAACAGGCTTTGCTGGTAAGAGCTGGGGGGATAGGGCGGTGGCTCCAATGATTCCTTTTTTGAGGAAAGACCTGCGGGAAAAGGAAGAATTGTGAATGATGGCTTCTTGGTTGGTCATAAATGGAGATGAAGCGCGCTTTTTAATGGTTTTCTGAAATCGAAACCAAGTTTTGTCTCTCCGGTTTGGCTTCATGGTTGAATGAATAGGCCCAGAGTTTTTTGTCACAGGTTACACACCCGTCCACGCATACTACTTGTTCGTTTACCTTGGGGATGTTGGGAGGTAAGCAATAATGGCCAGTAAATACAGGTTTTTCGGGGAAAGAGTAGGGCTCCACATCTCGTACCTCATCAGGGGCAGGGTACCTGTCGGAAGGTGCTGGGTACATTGGAGAGAGGAGATAGTCGGCAAAAGATTGTCCCTGCGGGTCTTTCCACCATTGGATTCGGCCTTTGGTCCGGGCGATTCCAAAGCGGTCTTTCATCTCAAGCTCTTTGGGTAATCTCACTTTGAGTCCGTAAAGAATCCGCTGAACCGCTTTTTGGTAATCAGATCCTTTTTGTAGGGTTTTATGAATAAATTGATCATCGTTGCCATGTTTATTTTCAAGCAAAGCGATCGAAGAAAAGTGCCAAGCGGCATGAACAACCCGGAAAGTGGGGGAATCTAAAAAGAGAGGCCAAGACCGGATCCAGGGTATGAAGGGTTCCAGGGCTTTGTTTTCTGGATACCCGTTTTTGACAACTTCCTGAATAAGCCTCCATTCATGGTTTCCCAAAGTTACCTGGGCATTTCCATGAAGGTGCATATCCCTGACAATTTTTAGGGTGCCGGTCGTATCGGGCCCTCGGTTGATCAGGTCTCCCACAAAAACCGCCTGGCGCTTATCTGGGTGAGAAAAACCGCTTTGGCCCCTTATATAACCAAGAGAGATTAAAAGTTTTTGGAGGAGCCCGGCATGCCCATGGACATCCCCGATGATATCGTACCCATTGATTTTTTGATCGCCCACGGAATGGATCATCTCATTTGCAAAATAAATTTCAAGTTTTCTCTAGTTTACCAATCCACGCAATTCAAGTATGGGTAAGTTATTGATGAAAACGGTAAATAAAGAGCTTAAGCCTGGCAATTACACTCTCGACCATGTTTTGGAATCGGGAGCAAGAGCCGGGACACTTTCTTTGCCCAGGGGGAAAGTGCCAACTCCGGTTTTTATGCCTGTGGGCACGCAGGCAACCGTAAAAGGGGTTTTACCCAAAGACCTGCATGAAACCGTGCAATGTCCGATTATTCTGGGAAACACCTATCACCTGAATTTACGCCCTGGGGTCGATGTGATTGCCAAGGCAGGAGGGCTTTCTTCTTTTATGAACTGGAATGGCCCGGTCCTCACCGACAGCGGTGGGTTTCAGGTTTTCAGTCTTTCCAAACTTCGTAAAATGACCGATGAAGGCGTTCGCTTTCGTTCCCACTTAGATGGCCGGGAAATTTTCCTTGGTCCCAAAGAAGCCGTGCAGATCCAAGATGGTTTGAAGTCAGATGTTGCCATGTGCCTGGATGAATGCCCCCCTGCGGAGGCGACCCGCGAACAAATGGAAAAAGCAGTCAGCCGGACAAGCCTGTGGGCCGAACAGTGCAAGCAGGTATGGCAAGAGGGGCAGGCTTTGGAGGATGGTCGGAATTTGTTTGGCATTGTTCAGGGAGGCAGGTTTCAAGATCTTCGGATCCGGTCCGCTCATGAATTAATGGAATTTGATTTCCCCGGGTATGCCATCGGCGGTGTTAGTGTAGGAGAGACGGAAGAGGAAATGCTGGAGCAGGTAAACTGGACGGCTAAGATTTTACCAGCGGAAAAACCTCGCTATGTCATGGGAGTGGGTACACCCCCGCAATTGCTTCACATGATTGGTATGGGAGCGGATATGTTTGACTGTGTGATGCCCAGCCGTGCCGCCCGGCATGGTATGGCTTTTTGCTCCCAAGGGACCCTAAACTTGCGTAATCAAAAATTTAAGGAGGATTATTCACCGCTGGATGAGGAAACCGATTGTTTTGCTTCGCAGGAATTCTCCAAGTCCTACATCCGGCATTTGATCCAGGCAAAAGAGTCTCTTGCCGGTGTGATCTTAACCCTTCACAATTTGCGATTCTTTGTGCGGCTCATGGAAACTGCCCGGTCAAAGATTTTAGACGGCAGCTTTCAGGCGTGGTCTGAAGATTGGATTAAGCGATACGACGCGGGAAAATAGGAAACTTTTCAAGCTGTCGAGCTGGTTTGGCTCAAGCTGTTCAGGTTTATTTGGCCGATTTTTTGACGGCCGTGCCTTTCCATTCACAAATATACCCTTTAACTTTTGCGGAAAAATCGGTGGTGTCTGCCCATTTCCCACTTTTCCCGTTGAGGATCAGGAAATTATGACCTGAATTGGCTGAGGGTTGGTTTTTGTCCCAGTTTTTAAAAGAAAAATCTTCTCCATTGTCCCAAGTCCATGTACCTTCTTCGAATTCATCGGTACCGCCGAGCCACACGATGTTTTCCCTGACAAGAGTTCGGACAAATTCATTTTCCTCGGCATCATTGATCACCACCAGTTCTCCCCCGATATCATCGCAGGCAAATTTTGCCTCCCACCATGTGCTGTTGGTCTCCAGGAAAGCTTTATAGTAGTTACCCTTGAAGGTGACCGCGTCCTTGGGTGGTTCCACGATGTTGGCAAGTAAAGAGGAGCAGCTAAAAGAGAGAAACAATAGGAAGAGGATGTTTTTTACAGATGATTTCATCCTTATAACCTGCTGATTCCCTTTTTGATTCGCAATCTATTTTCTCCCTCTGGGGCGAAAATTTTCATTGACCTATAAACAGGTGGAAAGAACAGGGCTTTGTCTTGACTCATTCAACGACATAGAGCACGATTGTCTCCTTGCAACTCGTTGCATTTTAGGTCGGGCCGTAGCGCAGTCTGG
>ERZ807291.9947-NODE-9947-length-10147-cov-10.168252_pt1 | contig 10147 bp, 9 predicted proteins | sample MGYA00521257_ERZ807291 | MGnify/ENA primary metagenome ERZ807291 (study PRJEB31413, sample SAMN03169783) | marine metagenome | biome: Marine; feature: Water; material: Subsurface seawater | place: North Sea | collected 2011-04-28 | depth 1 m m ... | reverse complement strand
GTTTGTTCTATTTGTTTGGTTTGTTCTATTTGTTTGGTTTGTTCTATTTGTTTGGTTTGTTCTATTTGTTTGGCTTTTAAATCCTTGTTTTCTTTCGCCACATCGACCAGTTTCTTTTGCATATCAGAGACTAGTTTTTCCAGCTGTGTAATTTTGTCTCCTCGTTTCTGAAGTTCTTCTTGATTATGTTTGATTAACTGGACCATTTCTTGTGGTGTTACTGGACGTGGAGCTTGTCCTGGTTGTTGTACCATCACTTGACCACTTTGTTGCTTTTTCAAGGCTTCTTTCATTTCTGCCCGTTTTTTATCCAATACGACCATTTGTTCAATTACATCTGGTTTCATGGATGGATCGCCCGGTTTATAATTTTCCAATGCCTTGTCTATATGTTTCATGAAATAGTCTCGAATCGATGTCTCATGATCAAATTTGATAAACATATCAATCGTTTTAGGCGATTCTTTGAAAAAATGACCATGATCCATATCCAATAATTTCCGTTTGTCGAATGTATTCTGGATATGCGAAAAGACCAATATTGTTTTCAGAGGATCAAGTTGTACAAATGGGACGGTATAATTCTTCAAAAACGCCTTTTCTTCTGCCAAAGCCGCATCGTTATCGTATTGGGATTGTGACAACAGTTCACGTCTGAAAGCAAATGTACCCGCGGTCGCATGATTCGGACCATATGGACCACCCTGGTACATTTTCTGGATATGCTTGAAATATACATAAATTTCACTCGAACCTGCACATAATGCGGTAGGGGTTTCTTGTAATTTCTCTACTGCGTGTTTGACTCGTTCTGGGGGATAATAATCATCGTCGTCCATATATACCAAAATTGACCCGGTCGTTTTCTTGTGCATGAAATTCCGTTTTGCACCTAGTCTCATTTTCTCATCCAAAGCAAAGTATTTTATTTGTGGTATATTGGCTGCATCGATTAAATCTTTGATCTTGTCTGTGCCATCGTCTACAATGATCCATTCCATGCGCTCCTTTGGATATGTTTGGTTACGATAACATGCAAACATGGTTTCAATGAAAGGTCGTCGATTGAATGTAGGCGTACAAATACTTACCAATGGAAGCTGTTTTTTCTTAGTTTTGCCCATTTAATAATAGTTATTAAGCCAAAGTGGGTTTATATGGGTTTTCAGGGTGTTGAATTGTTTGTTTCTATGGTAGTTTAGATTCAATGCCTTTTGCTATTGCAGAAGAATCCGACGTAGACATTTTGGGAGTTGCTACAACATCTATGATCGTTCCGAGTTTTTCTTCAATGCCTTTTGCTAATCCAGATGCATCAGTGGCTGCATTGGATGTTGCATCAGGTGTTGTCTCTGTTGTTGTCTCTGTTGTTGCACCCATTGTTGTCTCTGTTGTTGCACCCATTGTTGTACTTTTAGAGGATCTCGTTTCGATATTGACATCCCGGGACAATTTGCTATCGGCATTTGCGGCAAATACCATGTATCCAATCATTAACACCATACCGACCATATTAATGATGTACATAATGGTTCGCAATGCACTACTATGCAATGAACCAGACAAATATAACCGGTATCCGAAAAATATCGTAAAGACCAAAGGAAGCATGATCGGATATATAAATTTTGTGACAATACGACTCAATTCTCCGAAAAATTCCCCCGTTCTTGTATCACAACTAACATCATTGTCTGGGTCGGATAAATAATCTTTCACAAAATCCAATTCTTCGAAAAAATGAAATAGAGGACGGAATAAAAACAATTTAATCACATAAATCACCAACATCATCTGTGATACGGGCGCAAATAATATGGCCATGACCATACACACCAATGAAGCGATTGCAACTGTGATTGGACTTACTCGAATCAAATTAAAATCATTTATACTGTAGTTTATATCAAATAGTTTCTTCACAATGGCGAAAAGGATCATCACATAAATCATCATATCCGCTTTCAATCTGAACGATTTCTTGAACATGTCGAAAAACTTCTCGACAATGCCATTGAATACCATGGCAATGCTCACCATAAATAAGAAAATATAGTTCAACTTTGCAAATGGCAATAGTCCGAGTAATGTAGATATATATGGCAAGACGTCTGTGAAAAACATGTTAAATGTATGTATTGGCAGTGTCAAATACTCGAAGAAACGTTCTTCCACAAAGAACTGATAGGCATGATTGTCAATCCTTATAAAGAATTCCTGTGGATTCACGAAATTCGATGTATCCATCACCGTGTAATAAAAGAACATCATGGCCAAGTAACCTGCGACAAATATATATAAAAATTCATGGACCGAACTTTTCACCAACTCTTTGTCTTGTTTGATCACGTACTCTTTTTTGGTTGTAAATATCGTGACAATGAGATCACAATATCCATCGATCAAACAAGGGATATAATCCGTGAAAAAAAATGGGAGACTAAGTAAGCATTCCCATAATTCTTTTGGACTACGATTCTTCGGAAACCGAATACAGGGGCATTTTGCAAATGGTTTTAATAAATCTTTTACGGTGGTTTTACGCGTTTTGCGTTTCGTGGATGATCCATATGCACTGGCCAAATATGTTTCATTGTCTGTAAAGAACTTCAACAGACTTTCCCCCTTTAAAATAATATTACTAATGTTGTTTGCTGGATTATGATCGATATCTTTTAATGGGCCTTCTAATGGTGGACCAGTATACGGGGCATTCCATTTCTTTACCGGTTTGAACCCTTTTTTTAACCCTTTCCCCATTTTCTTGAAAAGTCCTTTGAAGCCTTCTTTGTCTGGTGTATCATATACAGTTGGTAAGACGTCGATATTTTTATAATTTTCTTTTATCATCTTATTTTTCTTGGTCTGATACACTTTACGAATCGCATCTTGCATGCTTTTCACTTCATTTGGTTCTTTCATCTTATTATTCTTTATAATAAAATGATACATTAAATCATCGAGAATACAACAATCCCGCATTTCCTCCCACAAAAGACAAGACATTGTATCTTTCTTCAAACAACACTAAATTATATGTATACTCGTACAATCGCCAATTCGATTTGTTTACCGCAATCGCGTTCCCATCTTGATCACAAATCACATCATAACTTGATCGTGCGCCATCTGTTTGTGGTGTATGTGTCACAAATTCCAATTCGATCGTATTGAACTTCCCTAAATTCAGCGCGCCAGATGGTTGGTACACATGAGGATTCGTATCCAAACAAAATTGATAACAATACAATCCTTCTTTGGCAGATCCATTGGTACGGACATACTTTTCGATGTAATCAAAGACACCTCTCGTCAAAGTATTTTCCCGGTATTTCCCGTCCAATACAATACCCATCGTTTGCAAGATATGCTTCTGATTTTCCACATTGAAATCACCCGAGATGAAAAACCCGGTATTGGTTCTATCTGGATTGATGAGTAGATTGTAGCTACTATTTACAATTCGTTCTGAAGACGCCATTTGAATATCTGATGGGACATTCCGATACGGCCAATTCGTGTAATTACTCCATTCGTTTCGCATGTTAATATCATTCCGTTGAAAATACCACATCCAGTTTGACACCATCCCCGTTGATTCCAATTTCACTTTCTTAGATCCATAAATATTATCGAATTTATGTGTGTATACATCTCTGATTAAATATACCTGGTCCGACGATGCAAACAATTTCGCCTCTGCTTTCGACAGAAACGCATACGTACACATCAAATGAATATCCGAATTCCATGTATTGACTTGATTCAAATATGCGCCATCTACGTCACGATCATCGGTGTGTTTGATCACACTTTTCATAGGACTTTGTAGAAATCGATACATATGAAATCGATCTTGATTGAAATCTGGTTGGACATATGGAAATTTGTACTCCTCATTCGTATGGTCAAATACATCACGTACTTGAAATAGTTCTTGTATCGGTCTCAAAGTTACCCGGATTTCGAGTTCACTGTATTGTAAGGCGACTAAAGGGAACGCACATCGGCTATTCAAACAAAACCATAAGTTTAGAGGAATATACAAATTCCGCCCACGGATCGATGGCTCTACACCTGTTGTGGTGTTTGTCGTACCTTGACGATAGTCTTGGAAAAATGCATTGGGGTATGTATTGTAACGACCATGTGCAAGGGCGGGGTTATTCAATTCTTGTACATTCCCAGACATTTGATTGAACAGTGTTTTCTTTTCCGCCGTAAAATCGCGATCTACCATTGCTGCCACATACTCTCCGCTATATCGTGCCAATGTAAATGATCCACAATTGACTTCGATTTCTCGGATCATATGCGTACCTAAATCTTCAATCCATCTGTAATCATATGCGGCCCATTGGTCACCCGTGCCTTCAGACGGAGGATAGATAGGACTCCAAATATCGGGTAAACTAACGACTAAATATGTATCCATTAATAAGTCTGCATGTCTAGGGATTTTGAAAATAAATGTGGACGGCTCAGTCAAACGAAGATCTCTCGATCCATTGAAATCCACGCGGAACTTTTGCAATCCGAAATTCGTGTATTTAGAATAAGTAATATTGAAAAACGTCTTTGTCGGGTTTCCATTTAAAAAAATATTTGCATTTCCAATTGCAACCAAATTTAATAATCCGCCTGCCATTTCTTTATGCTTCTATTTTTATTTTTTTATTTTATTATATTTATTCATTATATAAGTTTTATTTTTACAATGAATCCCCTTTTATTGAAATTGATACTATTGGTCAGTGTTCTCATATGTATATATGTCTTGTTCCAATTACTACAAAAGCGGAACTCGTTTCTTCATCTTCAATGGGAAAAACAGAAAGAAGGGTTCGGTATGGTAAAAAATAACATTGTACCTGTAAACGAGACATATGCAAGTATGCGATTAGAACAGTATGTAATGAAAGCCGCATTCAATAGTGCCTATGGCAATGACGGCCAGATTAGCAAAGAGAACCTGAAACGAATCATAGAAGACGAAGGTGTTCGGGTTTTGGATTTTGCCGTATACGAACAAAACAAAAAACCGGTGGTTGGGTTTTCCAATAGTTACGACAATACCATCGCTTCCAACAATACAATGCCGTTTAATGCGATCATAAACACAGTCGCAGAAACCGCATTTCAAACACAAAATGCCAGAGACCCATTGTTTATCCATTTACGAATCAAGTCGGAAAGTCAACCTTTGTTGTCATCCATCGCAGAAACGCTCGAAAATACGTTCCGTGAAAAACGATACTCGAAACTCGTGACCAAAAAAACAAAACTCAAAACACTCATGAACAAAGTCGTCTTTATTATGGACACTACACCCAATTATGTTCCTCGTTACGAGACAATTCTTTGTCACAAAAATAACAAAGGATGCGTGGATTTACGAGACATTATTAATATTAACAGCACCGATTTCCTCAGTATGAACGAAGACAAAGTGATTTCGCAGACACAGTCCCCACCGACTGCCCGGACAGGAAAGAAAATAAAAAATAGAAGGAAAATGAAAGTGAACAATATGCGTATGACCACTCCTAATTTGTACAATTACGACGGATCAAACACCGATTCCTTTTTTAAATTGGTCCATGATTACGGAGTTCAAGTATGTATGCATCAATTTTACATAAACGACGATGGATTGAGAAAATACAAACAGTTCTTCCAAAAACAACGATCTGCATTTGTTCCTCTATCCGCAGCAATCGCATATGTTGCAAATAACGGTGGGCCAGAATAAATACAATTTTACTTTACTTTACTTTACTTTACTTTACTTGTCTGTATACCCCTGTATGGATACGATTTTCGATCTACACAAAGCACATTTAGGAATGCACCCTTCAATTGTTTCGTTGTTTTCCAAATTGGCTTGTAAAACATTTAAGTAAGAAAGCATACATGGCTGACAAAACCGATGACCACAATTAATGGTTATTTTGTGTTCGTCTTTCTCGATTGTTTCCAAACAAATAGGGCAGTCGAAATCAGACATGTCTTCGTTTTTATGCATTTGTATCGGTGGTATTTGATCATATACTGCTTGTATTCGCTCCTCCCGTAGTAGTACTAATTCCAAAAGCATTTCACGATAGATCTGATCATCAATAAGAACCTGTATTTCATGCAACGCAAGCGTTAGGTACAGTCGCTTGAATATGATACAATACTCGTCTTTTGAATGTGTAATACACAATCCATGTTTCCTCGCCAATGCTCGTAATGCGACAATACTATAATCATGTAACCATCTACAAGCGAGTTCCATTCCTTCGCCAATGGTGATAATGGAGTTATCGATTACAATGCGACGGAAAATATGTTTCAAATCTCGGTGGATCACTTCTACACGGTTACATGTACGGTAATTATGTCCTTCTTCTCTACATAAACCACAACGTGATATTCTTAAATTCGTATCCATCTGTATTTTTGTTTTTGTTTTTGTATCTTATAATAAAAACGGAATTCATTTTATACCCTTGTAGGAATATAATTCTGTACTACTAAACTGAGTTATATTCCTTGCCTTATATTAAAATATTTTCAATATGGGTTTTTGTATACGTTTTTTGGGGGCAATGGGTCTGTTCTTTCGTGTGGTCCGGCTGGTGGATCGGATGTTGGTATCGGTGATTGAATCTAGTATTTCGCGTTCGAACTTTTCATCCGAGATACATCCGCAATCTGGCGACACTACATATAATACATCTGTAATCATGGAATTCGGTTGGTATTGGTAAAAATCGGGAATACTTAAATGTCTGTAACTATCCATATAATTTGGGATCACATAAATTATTCCTCGTTTTCGCTATCCGAACTATTGTCACTTGAATATTTCCGTCGTTTCAATTCCGGTACGTATTTCACTTCGCGCTGATCTTTCAAATATTGTATCACGTATTTCACTTGGTCTGGTTCGGAGATCATTTCCTGCAGACACTTTTCAATATATGTAAAGGACATCGAACTGTATTCTTTTTTTTCGTAATATCGCAACGTTCCATCACTTATTTCTAAAGTATGGTCGACCAAATTCTGATCTTCCATGTGCTTCACAATCGCTCCGTTTAATTTTCGTCTCCAATCTTTCATCACTTTTAATTTACCTTGCAATGTCTCAATCTCATTGTCTACTTGCACGTATTTTTTTACATAATCTTCGAAGGTTGGCTTTTCTTTCGACATGTTTCTATATTTATTTAGTATGTTACTGGTATGCAACATATTAAAACAATTTGTATAACACATTCCTACATTTTTGTCTGGAATATTTTATCCATTTAACGTCTTCTAGATCCACGTCTTCGTCTAGAACCACGTCTTCTAGATCCACGTCTTCCTCTAGAAAGACCTCTTGTGGCACGTCTAAGTGTCTTCTTTACTCCTTTCAAACTTTTCTTTAAAAATTTCTTGGGTGCGGAAAGCATTGTCCCTTTCGAAAATGTGTTGTTTGCATAGACAAATGCGGCAGGAACTGCTAAATCAACGAGGTTTGATCCTCCCTGTCTTCTTTTGGATGATTTGGATGGCGACATTATATATTGTAACACGATAAAATTATTTGAGTGATGTATGAGACAACAACTTCAACAACAAAAATAAATTCGCTAAAATAATCAAAATCAGAAATACGTGATATAAACAAATAAACCATACATAGAAATACATTTCGTTGTAGAGGATATCCCCCATTGGTACAATAACACTTTCGCGTAAATGCCTCCTTGCTTCATCGGTTTTCATGTAGTTAATACACGTATCCCACATTGAATCCATTTTCTTCGATTGATTTCTTGTACTTTTTTTATAATTTTCTTTTACCTTTTAAACGCATTTCCTTGGAATTTCTTTAAAAATAGTTCCCAATGATACACATTCCATTTACGGTAATATTGCTTTTTGAATATTTGCAACAACACCGATTCATGATGTAGCACCATATGGTATTTGCCATGGATCTCTCGACAAAACTGTCTGAATCGATAACCGATCCATTTTATTTGTAGTTTACGTGCATAGTGAGAATATATGAAATACTTGCGATGGTGAACCCGTCTTGTTTGGCAATATCGACAATAATCTGCTGCGATTGGTACATAACACGGACAATAATCTGGATTGATCGCGATCATGATGTAAAAAGGATAGATAATGGTACTCGGTATTGTATAATAATATAATGACAACATACAAACACACGAAAATAAAGTTTATACTTCTTACCTGTACAAATGATTTATGATGACAAAAATACGTTTCAATAGAAAAACATATATATAGAGAACCATATAATTCACTACAAATATGGAGAATATTTACGAACCGGATCAAACATTCCAGTTTGAACAATTACAGTTCATATCACCCACTGCAATACCCGGTGGAAATTATTTTATTCGATGTTTGACTGGGAAACAAAAACAATTGTATATTCAACCACCTAAGTGTTATTGTAAAAGCGGGGTGATCAAAACCGGGAAACGTATGTATATTGATTTGGTGTTTAAACATGACGATGAACAATTTATTGAATGGGTGGAAAATTTAGAAAACTTGTGCCAGACGAAGATTTTTGATAACCGGGAAAAATGGTTTGAAAGTGGGCTGGAAATGCATGATATTGAGAATTCTTTCACTTCCGCTATGAAAATCTATAAATCGGGGAAATTATACATTATCCGTGCCAATATTCCTGTACGTTTAGGAAAATGTGGTTTGAAGATTTACGATGAACAAGAAAATGAAGTGGACTCTGCTACAGTAAACGATAAAATGCAGTTAATGACGATTTTAGAGATACAAGGAATCAAATGCAGTTCACGTAGTTTTCAATTAGAATTAGAAGTCAAACAAATGATGACTCTTGTATCGACTGATTTATTTGAATCATGCTTGTTTTCCAAAGCGAAGTCTTTGAACGTCGATACACCAAAAGTGATTGTAGAAACGGTTGAATCGGATACAGATGCAGACCCAAATTCAAATTCAAATCTAGATCCAAACGCAGAGGAATCGGACAACATGATGAAAGAGATGGTGGTAAATGATTTAGTCATTTCAGATTCAGACCCATTGGTTAAAGAAACATTAGAATCAGACACATTGGTCACTTTAGAAACAGAAACATTCGAATCAGAACCATTAGAAACTTTAGAAGATATACCCTCAAAAGAAATCAAAATAGATACTTCCGAGAATTCCAATAACGGTTTATGTGAAATTGACTTCTCTTTAGACGAAAGTTCTGGGGAAGTGATGCAATTGAAAAATCGAAATGATGTATACTTTGAAATGTACCAAAATGCGAAACGAAAAGCCAAAATCGCAAGAGATATTGCACTAAGCTCTTACTTAGAGGCGAAACAAATAAAAAACACATATTTATTAAACGATGATATTGAGGACGAAGAGGACGACGAAAAGAATGAATCCGAGTTGAAGAATATTGAGAAAACCATCGAAGAATCGTAAAATGAGTGATCCGGAATGTTTTTTGTGATTTTGCAATAAACCACAAAAAATACTTTAGCAAATTCTATACCCGAAAAAATTTTATCCACCGTTTATATACTAGAGAAAACAATGGATGGTTTTTTAACTGGATTCCAAAAATTTTTTAACAAAGACAGAGCAATGCTTCTTGGTATTTTTCTCTGTTTAGCTGTATTCTTGCTGTCCTATAGTAACGGAAAAATGATGATCATGGATAATATGGATGTCGGTACAGAGGCATCCGAGGGAGTCTCAGAGGAAAGTGAACCCCAGCATGTAGCGACACAGAGATCTACACCGGAAATCGCACAAACTGCAAACAGTGGATATGCAGCCAAGCCGGTTGCCAATCCCAGCGATCTTTTACCCACAGACAAGAATAGTCAATGGGCTTCTTTGAACCCTGTTGACTCGAGTAACCCTCAGATGCCTGATATGTTAAAAGCCGGTCATCACATCGGTTTAGACACAATTGGCAACACACTTCGCAACCCCAATCTTCAACTCAGATCCGATCCCGTTATCTCTAAGCAGGATATCGGTCCATGGAATCAGAGTACCATTGAAGCCGACTTGTCACGTGTTCCTCTTGAAGTAGGTTCTACAATCAAGTAAATGTTTTTTGTATAAGTACACA
>ERZ807291.9943-NODE-9943-length-10151-cov-6.500495_pt1 | contig 10151 bp, 1 predicted proteins | sample MGYA00521257_ERZ807291 | MGnify/ENA primary metagenome ERZ807291 (study PRJEB31413, sample SAMN03169783) | marine metagenome | biome: Marine; feature: Water; material: Subsurface seawater | place: North Sea | collected 2011-04-28 | depth 1 m m ... | reverse complement strand
CTGAATATATATAAGTAATGGTACTGTCTTGGATAGATGCAGAATCAGTTACCTCATAGAAATGGTAGGGGGGTACTGTAAGAATCTAGGTACAGTAGGGGCCCATACTGAATACGAAATCTGTGTAAGTGTAGTACTACACTGTACCAATATTCAATAAGGTAACAGAGTATACAATAACTCATTCGTAGTTACACTTCATGATCCCCTTCTATTCACGTAGACATTAGTCTAAAGTGAATACTCTTCCAAGAAATGAGGTTCCACCTTCAGGTTCAAATCTCACAACCTTAGTACGATTTCTTTTAGCAGGTGTAATAGTTGGACTTGGTGGAAGGTATGGTTGATAGGAATCGTACGTATCTTCTTCAAGGGATACTGGATCTGCAACTGTAGTGAGCGGTTGTTGTACCTCTTCATGAGATGGTTCAGTTGATCTAGCTTTAATGATCTCACGTTCAATATGCTCTCGTATAAGAGGAGTAGCGTCTTTGTAGAGAGAGGAGTATGGTTCCCAAGTAGGAGACCGATATCCTTTCCACTTAACACTAAGTAGCCAATCATCTCCAACTTGTTTAGCCATGAGTATGTCATCTATTTCATACCAAGTATCAGTATCTTCTATATCATCTGACATAGGGTTACTAACAGGGATGTGATCATCTATTAGTTGTCCGTATTCATTCTGATGATGAGTTAATGTTGCAGCTATAGATGGTTTATTGGCTTTAGCTACTTTAGTTACGCTTTGCCACTCTTGGATAGCAGGTGCAGATTTATCTTTAGGTATTTTCAGTCTGACTGCTGTAGGTGTAGCCTCTAATACTTCATATTTATATTGCCATGGTTTACCATGTCCATGTTTAGCAATATATTGAGCTTTCTCTTTAGATTGTATCCTTACCCACACATGGTCACCAGGTCGGATAGTATCAAATCCAGATCTCCCATCAAGAGTAGAGTCTCCGAATGCCCTAACATTTTGTCTATCAATGTTATTACTTCTAATTCTATCTGAAGATTCCTGCAATAATGCCCAAGAGCGCTCTTGTTGTTTTCTAAGTTCTCGGACAAAAGTTGCTCCATCTGTGGTATCAGATTCAGTGAGTGGTAATTCCAAATTAGATAGACTCGTGGCTTCTCTACCAAAGAGAGCTACGAAGGGTTTCAACTCATGGAAGTTGCCTTCATCTTGATTTAGAGTGAACATCATCATGGGTAGTAATTTATGCCAACCATTATATTCAAAAGTATGGAGATCAAGAAATGTCTTAACTCTCTTTACGTGTGCTTCAGCTTGATTGGCTTTAGCATTGTATGGTAGGATATGTATATGTCTAATTCCAATGTATTTTTCAGCTTCCGCGGATATCCCTTTAAAGGCGGGGCCATTGTCAGATACAATTATTTTAGGATATCCAAACACGCAGAAGACTCGGGATGTCAGCACTCTGAGTACAGTAATGGATTCTTGATTCTCAACAGGAATTAACAATACGAAACGAGTCAGCATACATACTATAATAAGTATGCTGGTATAGATGCCAGATCTGCGTAGTACACCTTTGAAATCTAAGGCTAGACTTTCAAAAGGTCTAGCGGGTGTAGGTATTTTTTCCAGTAAAGCTCTATTAAATACTCGATTTTTAACAGAGCCACATTTTACGCATTCCAAACAATATACCAGTACATGACGATCCATGCCATCCCAATAGTAACGAGTCTTCAACCAATGTAGCAATGGTCTGTGTCCCCTATGGCCAACTTCCATGCTATGGTGGGCCAGAGTTAACAAACTAGCTTGATGGCTATCTGGTACTACAATAACCTTTCCAATTTCGCCATCACCAGCGACTACATATCTGCATAATAATCCATTATGTATTGAATATTTCAACTCCAGTTTATGTAGTTGTCGACCAGCTATGATACGTGTCTTTTCCAGAGTATCAATGATAAAGCGTAATTTAGGATCACATAGTTGATCTTCTCTGGTTACGCTGAAGGGTTGGTTACAGTTTGGATGGTTATGAATTTCTTCAATACTATCAACTGTTAACAACTGATTATCTTCAGTATAGTTATTGATGGTTGGTATATCATTTAGTATTTCTGTTACATAATTCATGGATTGGAATTCAGAAGTAGGTTGATTAGCGGTAAGAGTGGAAGTTGGATTGTATCCTCGTATACTCCAATCCTGTAGTGACAGGAGTTCCCATTCTTGAGCAGACGGCTTAAATATAGGTATCTTATATTCACGATGCAAGAGTTGAACAATAGTTTTTATACCAATATATCTTCCATAAGAATGGGGCACGGCTTGGGTTAGACCTTTCTCGGAAAAAGTTAGTGGAGGATAGCCCATAGCTCCATGCCAGTCATCATTGGTGCCTCGGTCATTCCATCTCCAAGAATACACTCCATACATGTTGGGAGGAGGTAAATGATGGAATTTGTAATGATCAATAATTTTATTGATACGTGCTCCATTGGTGCCAACAATCTTACCTTCATGGGAATGTTCCATTTCAGGTGTCAAATCTGCGTTAGAATATATTATCCTATGTCTGAACACTCTGTGTCCCATCATAGTTCCACACAATTTCATACTATACAGATCTTGGAATTGAGCTAGGATGTTCTTTTCAGACTCAGGTACATTTTCAACGGTCCATATCAATTGTCTATGGAACAGTTGCTTGAACTGTTGCGTTAGAGTCTGTAATTTAGTTATAGTCTTACTCAATAATTCTTCTCCTCGCTTATTGGAGAGTTTATTAGCCAGTTCATGACTAATCTTTCCAAGTCGAGAGTGTCCTTGACAGGGAGGTCCAGCATTTATTACATCAGGTATAGGCAATTCCTGATAACATCCTTTAGTGTTCATTTCATGCCAGAATGTATCAGAGTTACAATCACAATTCATAAAAGTCATGAGTGATGGATGTCTGCCTCCGTGGGGATTGGGATCAGTTATATAGTAATCTTGAAACTTATCATTAATTTCAAAACCATAAACTTCATAACCTGCATCACGGAAGCCTCTAGACATTCCTCCTTCACAACAAAATAAATCATATACTACCGGAGGACGGTCATATGTATTTACAAATGTTTTCACGTAAAGTGAGTAGTGTTGCATCATATCATCAAAGATTCTTTGTTCTCGATAGAAAGTTGATACAGGGATTCTATCCCCTTCAGAGGATGCCTGTACACCTTGATCATATGCAGTAATCTTAGCGAGTAATGCAGTAGTGTGTTCTTGCATTTCCTCTGTCCGTTGCCATATTATATTGGGTATGTTATTGCTAACATCATATAATTTATATTGATAGCCAATTGGTGGAGGATCGGTAGATTCTTCTATGGCATGCGAAAATAATGGAGTAGATCCAATTAGAACAGTATGTTCCTCTTCAGGTAGTGAGATCTGTTGTTCCAGGGGTTCAGGTATATACTCGGAAAAGGTAGGATATCGGCATAAAAAGTCAGCCATTCCGTTATCAATTCCCTTTCGGTAGCCTAACTTTAAGTACGGGTAAAATGTACCTAGGGTGTGTCCCCATCTTTGTAGTCTAGGAGAAGTATCTTCGGTGACATTCCCACTAGTCATACTCTTAGCTACTGTAGAATCAGTATATACAGTGGTATATCTGCAAGTAATATAGTTTCTCCAATGCTTAGCACATAGATACACGGCCGCGGCTTCCTTTTCAAAGATAGCATACTTCCTTTGAGCAGGATTGAGTGTCTTAGAGTAATAAGAGATTACCTTAAGCGTCCAATCATAGTCTAATCTCCATGACTGATGGATAGGGTCTTTACCCTTTTCACCTCTAATGGGTACATTATCAGGTGGCCCTGGTCCTGCACCAGTTGGGTGTTGCCACTGCATGAGTACACCTCCTACGGATATGTCACATGCATCTGTACATATGACATACTCAGCGAGTGGATCGGCTAAGTCTGGTAAGGCTACTATAGCATCACTTCTTAGATAACTGAGTATAGCATGAAATGAATCAGACAATTCTTTCTCAGTTGGAGTGTTTCCTTCTTTCTTTAACATTCCATTCATAGGAGCAGCTAGTAATGATATGCGTGGTATGAATCTTTTGTAGAAGGTTACCGCTCCCATGAAGGTTTTTACCTCCTTCGGAGTTCGAGGTATTCCTCTTGCCTTCAATCCATCCAATTTTTCTATTTGCATTTTAATACCATCTGGTGTAATAATGAATCCTAATATTTTCAATATTGCTAGCAATATCTCACATTTGCTAGGTTTCAGACTGATACCAGCATGTGCGAGTCTAGCTAACAATCTCTCAAATAGGTCACAAAACCCGATGAATGAGTCTGCATGTACGTTTAGGTCATCAATCCAACTTAATATTCCACCAATACTCAGTCCTAAAGGAGCAAGTAGAATAGAGTCGAGATCCTTTATAGTGAACATGATGGCTGTGCTGTAGCCAGCAGGGTTTCTGGTCAGTCCATAAGGAGCAACAACCCATTGGTATTGCGTACAACCTAACGCAATGGGTAGAACAAATGCGGTTTTGGGGCGATCTTCTGGAGCTATGGGGAATTGATAGAACCCTCCAGCAGCATCTGTCAGTGCTCTCCATATTTGTTTACCTCCCATTTTGTCTATGAGTTCTTCTTGTGTTCCTAGACTTGCGTTATGAGGGACTGTGACTTCATTTAGTCTTCTATAGTCTATCACAAGTTTTATCATAATATTCTCTGGGGTTGAATCCTTCTTACGAATGACCAGCGTAGGTGATGCCCAACTACTAATGCTAGGCTCTATGAGGCCTGCATCTAGTAATGTTTTAATTTCTTTCTTAACCGCATCATGTAATGCGTAAGGCACATTATATGGGCGTTGAGATATCGGAGGAGCATCTCCTGTTGGGATTTTTAGGGTTATAATTCGTGATACATCTGGTGTTTTTGCTTCACGAGAGAATACCCACCACCATCTCAAGGCTATTTCATAAAGTGTCTTCTTTTGTTCTGGAGATAATGGTTCATACTGTCCGTTTCCTAGAGGTTTCGTAGGATCTACGCTTTCCTCTAGATTTAGAAGTTTAGCTATATCTTCAATAGACTTGGGAGATCCTCCCTCTTCAAAAGGTAACTTACTCTTTTCATCATCTAGTTCAACAAAATATTGTCCAATTTCTCGTCTTAATTTGGTTTCTAATTCAGTTGGTCCAAAATATGAGTTTGAATCAGAGTTAATCTGAAATTGATTCTGGAAGAGTAGTTCTTCATTAGTTACTTCTTGTTTTTGTTGCATCTCGCTCCTGGTGTTCGCCTGTTTCTTTTTTAAGAATGTAGCTAAGGCCATAACCGTACCTGCTGGTATGGTTATTGCCTTACTTGATGAGTTCTTTACAGGTATGAATGTATGAACATTCATAGTGTTATGATATGTTGCTACAGTTTTTAAGTTTGGATTGGTAGCCTGGAAATGTGGGTGTACATTTACTTCAACCGTGGTAGCGTCCACCAGTGGTTCCTTTGAATAGGTCAATGCTACTATGCCACGTTTCCCACCTTTAATTGTGAGACTTTCTTTCACAATCAGCTCTGCTCCTTTCATTTGGGTAGAATAGTCTACATCATTTGTAAGGTTGAAACAGTTTATTTTCTGGAAATTTCCATCTATATTAGCATTCAGACAGTGGCCCTCTCTTGATGCATTCCATTTGGTTGTTGGCAGGTTGCATGAAGTACACATGATCTTGGTGTCTGCATGGCGTGTGCCTACATCTAATGGTACGCATTCTGCGCATTTGTGTGAACACAATTGTCCCTTTGAAGGATCAATAATGAGTTCATTTTCATATAGAGCATTGGTTCCTAACAGGAACGGTGCACCTAAAGATTCAAATACAAATACTGTGCAAGGCATAGTCAAGGATTTGAGTTTCAAATTTAGAAGTACGGATCCTAGTAAAGGCATTTGATTGTTAGATGCATCTCTAAAGATCAGTTGCTTCTGTTGTATTTGATCCATGGCCTCTGGATATTTTTCTTTAAGATAGCTTGCTCTTATTGCACACCACGCAGCTCCACTGTCCACTATGGCTTCAATACATTTCTCTCCATTCTTAGTTTCCAATCCTAGTTTAGCCATCATGGATTTATAGGATTTATCATTTGATGTCTTATGAAAGAATTGTACATTATTTAAATTGTGATCTTCCTCATTTGGGGTAATAGTACATTCTTCTAAATCGTGATCTCCTTCTAGCACATTCAGTTGATTGGTTTCATACTGATTGAGATCTGGTTGATGCAATTCTTCTTGTTGTTTAATGTAATTTATTCTACGTGCTTCTTCTGTTCTTTGATTTACGTGAATTTCAGAAGGTTCTGAAGTTTCAATTGAGTCTTTATCCCACATACTCAGTTCCTCCATCGCCAGAAATTTACTTTCTTCTGAGATATCATTTTGATGTACGTATGACTCGACTTCTTTTATTTTTGGTTCTATATTTTCTCTATCCCCTTCAGTCCGAGGCGTACTACATCATAATGATCCTGTATGCTCTCGTACGTAGTTTTCTCTGATTACTCTGTTAAGGTAGTTGATATGTTCAACTTCTTTAAATAGTTCTTCAGAGTTGTCATCAGCTTGAAGATTTGCATGTTGCATTAAGAAGGAGAACACTTCATTAATGTTAGTTATTTCACTTGGATCAGAATTTTGTAGTAACATTTGTTTAGCGTCTTCACAGGTAACAGCTATGTTAGGTGGATTCATTCCAGACATTAACATTGTGTTATTAATACTTTCCTGGTAGACTCGAGTCAATTTCTCAGCCACTTTCATATGCCCATACTTTTCAAAGCCAGCTTGAGTTGCAGCAAATACAGTAGGACATCTACAAGTTTGATGTTTGTATTGACTACTACAGATGGTGCACAAGTTGTCAGCAATGACTTTCCAGTCTTGTGCATTGCTGATATTTTTCTTTTGGAGGAAAGATTTGAATTCTGGTACAATTATCTCATCCCATTTTATAGGGGGTTTATCCATGTTTATTAGCCCACTGGGTGGTGGTCTACGGAATTTTCTGAGAGAAGGATCTGGTTTATTATACTGAATACGTGAGTTAGTATTCATACCATTCTCTGTTGGTTTGTAGATAGTATTGGGCTTATCTCCACTGATGATATTCACATTACTTGTGTATGTGTCTTTTGAGTCATCACCATACGGTGAGTTTCTACTATGGGATAATTCAGCATATTTAGCTACATTATCTAATTGGGTCTTCATTAATCTTGCGTGATGCGCCTGGTCATCACGTAAACCATCAAAGTATTGTTGATGATGTTTATGAATTTTCTGTACTTCCTCTTTCAGTTTGTTGTCAATTAGTGCTTCCAAGCTGGTACTATCCGTTGTAGTATGTACTTCTGTTTTGGCATCAATGTGATTTAATAATTGATGTCTGGAATGTACGTACAGACATTGGAAATGATCTTCATCTTCATTGCTTAGTTTGAATATAGAAGATTCAGAACCAAATGCTGAATGTCCTTGTAGTACCTGACTCTGAAAGACCAAAGTTATATAAGGTATAGTCTGACCCATTAGTGATATGATTTGTAGATCATGTTGTCGGTTAAAGTGTCTTACTTTAACTGGAGCATTTATAGCTGGAATACTCCTTCCATTAATTTCTGTAGCTACAAAATTAGTTTCATTATGTGTAGTTTTGAAATTCTTTGGGAGTAGTTCTGTCACAGTCATATTAAGACTGTTTGCCCAACACTTAACTAACTCATCTGCTAGTAGCAAGAGTTGCTGGAGTAGTTGTGGCTGACAAAGATCAGCAATTGCTGGTAGTATGGACAGCAATGTATTGCTTTGCATTTGGTTGAACAATTGATCATGCCAAATCTCTTTGTATTTTAAGATTCTGGAGAAGCATTTACCTACTTGTCTATGTTCTGACGAGGAGTCAGCGACAGTAGTTTTTCTTATAGAGTCTAGTAAGCCATTGGCTTCCCATACTATAACTTGTTCATAGCTCATATCAAAGATAATAGATCTTATCAGTTGGGATACTTGACTTAATCCGATTCTGAATCTGTTGATATCATCTTCAGTAGCTTCTTCAGCATTCATCAGTTGAGGAACTATTCTTTCCTTTTTCATGCGTTCATGAAATTCTCGTACAGTGTCTCTAGATTCTGCAGCTCTAAGCATTCTGCCTTGAGTTGGATCTTTACTGTAAATAATCTCAGCGAGTCTACCATAGATAGAATTCATAGGTTCAGGAAATACCAACATAGTAGGAATTAGACTTCTACCAGTTCCGGTCTCAGAAAGATAGATACTAACATAATGTAAGTATCCATGTATGTTTTCTTGACCATCCCATTTAGGAATGACGCCTGCAAGTTGGCTGTCAAGTGTATTGCTGAATTTCGGTATATCCTTAAAAGATCTTAGAGATGATTTTAAATCAATAGATGCACCCTCCTTACTGGGTATTTGTCCATATTGAATGTTAGGAGGTCTCATTGCTGTAGTCATCACGTTCAATTTTATTTGTGATTCATGTCTGTCTTCTACAGATGCTTCCTTAAGGATGGACATACAAGTCACCGCATCAGCTTCTTTTGGGAAATGGTGCTTATCATCCCACATATGGAAATCCGAGTTTGTAGTCAGATCATCTCCCATATGTATTCTGGTAGTAATTATAAAATCTTCATCTGTTGTCTTTTCCGACCAATGTGAAGGTATTTTGGTAATGCCACATAGATATACCCAAGTGGGTAGGGTGTCTGGATTAGGGGAGTGGTTTAATGCAAATTCAGACCAGAATGGAGGTGAATTGATGTATGCTCTCGCTTCACTCATTAGACGATCATATGTAGATTCGTATGGTGAATGAGGTAATTTTATTATATAAAAACCACTGATTAAGTCAGAGAATTTTGGATCTTTCCTCGCAAAAAGTTCTCTAAGATTATCAGGTCCCCGTATCACTACCTTATATCCCGCAGCACTAAGTGCCTGGTGTTGAGATTGTGTTAAATAAACCAACAGGTGTAGGGTTCTCACCTTATCTGGTTTGGGCCCTTCATATGGTAATACCCTTATATTCAAATTGGTTCTAGGAGTGGCATCTTCATCTGCCATGTCCGTACAGAACCGAAGTTGTCTGGTAACATCTTCTTGTGCATTGGGTTTATTGGTAGATTCACGCTTGAATATCTTATCATCGTTGGACGATGGTTCCTTAGTGTTGGAATGGATTGCTTTAGAAAATAGTGATGTCATATTTTTAATCATGCTTTTCATATCCTGTAATTCCTTTTCCATAACTTGTTGCCTGCTCTCTAAAGAGTATGGTGACTCTGGACTTACAGGTTGTTTACCTGTGGGAGAGTTATATCTTGATGGTATATTTGATCTATATACCTGAATATTGTTATTACTCGCTTCAGCATCATTTGGTGCGTCACACGCCCGTGCTCTTGTGGTTTGAGCGTTGGAACGTTTGGATAAGTAATAATTCTTCCATTTGTGAAATTTCCATTTCATAGGGAGATCAATAATTAGCATATCCTTCATCACCATTTCGTCATTGATTTCTAATCTGAATTCACTATGCCCTCCCGCAATAATTATATTAGATGTTTCATCTAATGTGCCACTAGCGATGGGTACAGTGGTGTTTTTAGGTGGTAGGTCTAATTCAGCAGCGTATGTTTGAATATCTTCTAATGATGAAGAGGCTAACATACTTGCTGGATCAGGTGGTGAATATACCATAACAGGAGTTCTATCCCTAGGTTCAAATTCATAATTGAAGATGTCTATTGCAACATTAGGGTAGTACGTATACTCCGTAATTAAGTTGTCACAATATTTTTGATTTAATAGAGTAGGATTATTACATGACTTTAAATTGTATACGTCAAATTCATGAGCATTATACAATTTAAAGTTGTTAATATCATCCATTGAACTCATATTATAGTTTTCTTCAGAGTTCTTCAAGATCTGCACATCACAAACATGGGATGAGTAGGCAAACATATACAATTCTATTACAATGCGTGTAATATGAAATATGATTTTACCTGACAGATCATCAGCCATCATC
>ERZ807291.9939-NODE-9939-length-10155-cov-5.494950_pt1 | contig 10155 bp, 9 predicted proteins | sample MGYA00521257_ERZ807291 | MGnify/ENA primary metagenome ERZ807291 (study PRJEB31413, sample SAMN03169783) | marine metagenome | biome: Marine; feature: Water; material: Subsurface seawater | place: North Sea | collected 2011-04-28 | depth 1 m m ... | reverse complement strand
CTACTAAATTATTAGAAGTTCCATAATCTTCTTTAAATAATTCATTTGATGGAATAATACATAATTTTTTATGTTTATTTGTATTAAAATGTTGAGCTATTAAACTTGAATATTTTTTAGGTAAATAAGTATTTCCACAACAAATACACCCAAACGGATATTTATTCTGCAAGTCTCTAATATTTAAATCTATCTTTTCAGTATTTAATATATTTATTTTTGGTTCATAATTTGGTAATATTTCAATAATTGAATTCATTTTCAATAGTTTATCTAAAAGTAAATTAATTTTTTAAGTTATTTTTTAAATGTTGTATTAATTACTATACATAAAATATTTACAAATAAATATTAACTCTAAAATAAAATGTATAAATTAATTAATATAACTTTTAAAAATAAATGAAAGTGAATAATAATAATATGAATCTATTTGAAAAACAAAATGGCGCATTTTATGAATATATTAATAATGACATTATCGATAGACAAGAATATTTAAAATCACAAGCTAAATCACAAGCAGAAAAAATTTTTAATTATGAAAAAGATTCTAAAAATAATCCATTTTGTATTATTCCAATTTTTAGAACAAGTCCTCCTATGATTCCAAATTCTGGTTTCAGTTGTAGATATACAAATTTTGAATGGGAATCCGCAGTAGAAAAAGAACTTAATTTAATTAAAGATAAATATTTTCTTGCTATTAAATTAAATAACATGTTATCTATGTGTAAAAATGATAAACCTTGCAATTGTTCACTATGTAAGTGTACATTAACATTTAGAAGTAATAATAATTAATAATTTAAATTAAAATTTAAATTAAAATCTTATGTAGTATTATAAATGGGAAGTTGCTGTGATGATAATGCTGCAAATATTGCACAGGTAGAAGCTAATTTACAGAGTAATATTGTAAAGGTGCAGAATAATTTACAGAGTAATATAGTTGATGTACAGAATAATACAAATTTAAATATAAATACAGTTAAAGTTGAATCTGATAATAAAACTAATAAAATAAATACTGATTTAAGTTTGTACTTAACAACTGATTTAAGCCAATTTGACTTTGTTACACAAAGGGTTGAATCATATTTATCTGGTCTTGAAGATTCATTTAATACATATTATAATGTAAATTCAGGTGTTGTTACACCAAATGAATTTTCGATAGTACATAATTCTGGTCCTTGGGACTCGGAAATATCTTATTATCTTAAAGATGTAAATACGGATACAATTGTATTTGAAATAGAAATGGGCGACTTTAAAGAAAACACTGGTATTCCATTGACATTACCCGACTCAGATTATGAACTAACTTTACTTGATGACTGGGGAGATGGGTGGAATGGTGCGTCTATGGAAATGAACCAAGGAGTAGGACCAATTTTATCAGACACTTTTGGATTTACCAGTGGTTCTATTGCTGTATTTAATTTTGCAGTATCAGGTGGTTCAATTAAATCTAATAAATCATTAACACTTTGGGATGAGCCTGAATTATGGAAAGGTGCTATTGATATGGAAGGTCAAAACCCAAATTTTACTAGTGGTTCTGAACTTGTTGATGTAACAATAGATGATATAAATTGGGATAACTTATCAAAAATGACTATATCAGTAGCAAATTTAGTTCTTATATATGGTCAACCTGGTTACATAAACAGACTTATACCCGAGTATAGTAAGACTTTTCATTTATATGATGATCCGAAATTATGTAAATTTTTTACAACAAGTTTATTTAGTAGAATTTATACTATTACTCAGAAATTACTAAATGTTAAACATTTACTGAAACCACAGTGGTCAGCTGCAATTTCTTCTACTGATACTGTAATTAGTAATATGATTGAGAACTACAATCCTAGATTAGGTAATTATGTAGCGGATACCCAGGTTATTAATAGGTATGGCAACCAAACTTTTTATAGATATTGTCCAAACTATAAATATGAAATAACACAAAAAGTTATGAAGAATAATATTCCAGTAACTAAGTTAAAAATATTAAATGGAATTAAACCTATTGAAAAAGAAGCATTAACAAGATTAGAATTAGGTGGTGGTTTATTAAAATGTTATAATGATTTTGAAAATTGTTCTATTGGTTATACCGATGATGAAAATACTTTTGAATTTTATGACCCAGTTACTGGGCTAACATCAACACGAATTAAATATAAACTATTAGATGATACACTAATTGTAAGAAATTCAGAGTTTACAGCATTAATAAATAATTTCAAGCCTGGTAAAAACGATGTAAGTTCAAATATATTTCAAACAAGAGAATTAGATAATACACCTAAAACTATTTATAGTGATGTTAAAGAATTTCTTTCTACAACTGATTTAACGGAGGAAGAACAAAATGAAATCATGAATAATCTAAATAATGATTATAGAAATATTATTAGACAAAGTTTAATAAATAACGGCAATATCGCTGACCAATATAGAGGAGACGAATATATAGATGATGGATATGTTGGTGAGTGGAGATCATTTATAAAAAAACCAATTGCTGATGTTTTACATGATGAAAGAGTTGTTTTATGTAAAGATGGTGAACGTATATCATTTGACGATTTCCGTATTAAATTCGCAACACATATTGTAAATATCAGACAAGCGAGAAGAAATTCTTTAAAAGTAAAAGGAGAATTTCCTTATTTAAAAAAAATAGATGAAGAAAAAAATGATTATACTTCTGTACAGGATGTAATTAATAATTACGGAATACAGTACTTTCAAACAACATCTATGTTTGACCCAATGCCCGGTGCCATAACAATAGGTAAAGCATTTAATGAAGGAGGAGTTCAATTATGTAAAATGTTTAAAGATTTAAGAGACCTTTATATGAAAGCTGCTATGACCGCTAACTTGATGAAAGATAAAAATGGCAATCTTATGACAGCTGAACAACTAAATACAACTATCGATGGTGTTTTATATGATTATAAAACAGTATATTTAACTAACGTAACCCAGACTTATGCAACTAATGACTGGAATGTTCTTGGATATTATTATGGAATCCTTCCAACACATCCTTACTTTAATGTTTATAATCCAGAACACCCTGATTTTGTTGGAAAAACAGAAGAAGAAGCTTTGGCTTATTTAGCGACATTAACACCCGAAAGAGAAAAATATTACGTAGAAGAGGTATTACCAGAACCAAAATATACAAATAAAGAAACAGGTGTTCAACAACCATATACACGACCACTTTATGACCCAGAAACATTACCAGTTACTTTAACATTTGATTATTGCTGGATAGAACACTATCAAGTTGACCCAGTAACATTCCGTCCACTTAAAGTAGACTCCGAAGGAAATTCAGTTGACTATGTTGTTCTTTCCCAGACAGAATTTGGAAATGGTGTTAGATTTGTTAATTCCTCAGACCAAGAACAATATGTTGGAGGTGGTTTTACATCAGCAGATGGAAGTAATAGTTTAAATTTATTTAAATTTTCAACATATTACTGTCAAGTATATCAAAGAGTTGGATTATGTATGTCAAATTGGCTTATAAATGAAAATAAAGGTGTAGAGTTTGGACTATACCCACAAGATATAATTACATGGGCAAAAGATAATATTTATCCTTTAAATGCTGAAAAAATAGTAGGTTCTGCATCTGGTTATAGTAAGTATTCATTTGCACAGACCCCTGTAAACGGTGTAGACCCTCGAACAGGTAAAAAAGCTACAAATATTGCTCGTTTAGGACAGACCATAGTATCTGGTAATCCATTCTTGGAAGAAAAACCTATTAATTCTATTGGAACTTGGGCTCATGAAATATTTGGACATGGTATGGAAAAAATCATAAGAGAAAAAATATCGTATGATGAAACTCAACCAGACCCTCCTATTCCATTAGTTAATTATACTAAACCATGGTCTTCTTCTCTAAATATAGTAAATGGAAAAATTTCTGATGAAGGTTATCAAATAGATGATAGTATAGGACAATACCGTAACATTGGTGCTGGTGCAAGTGCAGAAGGTTTTGCTTCGTATTTTGAATTGGTTGGAACTCCATTTATTTACAGACAAGTAAATCAGGTTGGAAAAACAATGGATACTGATATAGATGCACCAATTGCTGCTCTTGTAGGTTTAAATTCTTTCACAAGACTTGCAACAAGATGGGTAACTGATTCTGCTACACATGATGTAACTGTTGCAAGACCATATGAATGGGCAGTAGAATTCTTTTCATCTAATATGACTACTGTCTTTCTTAATGCATGGGAAAGACTATTAACAACTCCTACACAACAGTTAACATATGCTGTTGGTATGATTAATACTATAGATACTGTTAAACAAATTGAAGCTAAAATGGCTACACATGAACCACCATTAGTATTTGATAGTGCTAAATTCAATTACTGGATGGCGTCAGAAATGTATCGTATAGTAGGACCAGAATTAACTGAGTTAGCACTTTCAGTTTATGAAAAATTTGCGGTTTAAAATTATAATTTAATAAAATATCAATAATTTAAATGAATAATAATAATAATATAATATTACATATACCAAAAACCGGTGGTACAACTTTATTAATGAATTTATTAAATACAGATAGACCACCAATTCCATCTAAAAATTATAGACATATAATAAATTCAAAAACAGGTGAATCAAATTGTGGAGAATTATTTGAAAATTATAATTATTATAAAAATATAAATATTATAATGTTCATCAGGAATCCAATAGAAAGACTTGAATCTGAATTTAGTTTTTTGAGAAATAGAATAGAATTTTTAGAATTATGGAATAATGATTTTCCTTCTGATTTTTTAGAATATTCAAAAAATAATAAGACATATAATTCTATTTGTAAATTTTTATTAGGGATAAAATTATATGAATACCATGAAATAAAACAAGAAGATTATGATAATTTAATAAATAAAATAAAACAAATGAATTTTATTTATTGTATAACTGAAAAATATAATGAATCATTATCATTAATAGAAAATAGATTAAAAATAAATATAAATAATAATATAATAAATTACAGAGAAAATTTAAATAAATTAAAAAGAAAGAATTGGGAAGAAATTGAATATGAATTTAATAAAAATAATTATTATGATATAAAATTATATGAATATTGTTTAAAAAAATTTAATACTGATTTAAATATAATAAAAAAAAATAAAAAATTTAATTTTACTGAAAATAAATATCATAGTTTATTCATTTATTGTAATAAACCTATTGATAGATGTCCTATATCAATATTTAATATAAATAGTAAATTTGTAGAAAACAATAATTTACAATTAAAAATAATTAATGAATTGAGTAGAAAAAAATGTAAAAATGGTATAGATTTTGCATTACAGTGGTTAATTTTATTTAAAAAACATTTTAAAATAGATATATCCATAAATAATAATGAACCATTAGAAACAATTAAAGAAATATCAAGAATTGATAGATTTAATTAACTCTTTTATGTGTTTATTATAATTAAAATATTATCTTTATTTATATTAAAATGAATAAAGATAATATATTTATACATATACCAAAAACAGGAGGCTCATCTTTTATAAAAACCTTAGAATGTAATTTATTAAATATAAAAAAAACAGACATAGACATTACTCATAGAACTAAAAATGTTAAAAATATTTCTATAAAACATTTAGATTTTTCACACCCAAAACGAATAATGTGTGATAATAATATTTTTAATGATTACGAATTATATAATAAATTTAATATATTTATGATTATTCGTAATCCATTAGATAGACTAATATCAGAATTTATATTTCAATATCATATATTAAATTCACGTAGATGCGCTAAAATTATAAATAGTTTAAATCCTAAACCTAATAATTTTTTGGATTATATTAAACATAAAGAAGTATGGAATTATCAATTAGCGTTTTTATCTGGGAGAGGTGTAGCAGATTTAAATAAACCTACTCAGGATGATTTAGATAAAATAATTAAATATATAGATAAATATCCGGTATATTGCGGTATAACAGAAGAATATGATAAATTTATTAAGTTATTTAATAATATATCAAAACATGATATTAAGGATATATATCTAATGAAAGAATCCCCGAATGATATAAAAGAAAAAATAATAGAAACATTAACTCCAGAAATAATTGATTATATAAAAGATACAAATTCATTAGATTATAAATTATACGAATATGTTAAAACAGTTCAACAACAATACCCATCGTGTCATCCAGATTTAAAACAGAATGATTAAATTTATTTGGAATATATATAATATCGGTTTGTTCTTGAATACATTCTATAATAGGTAAAGTGTTTTTTAAAAGCAAGTATTCTTTTTCATACCAATAATTATAAGTAACATCTCTTGGATATTTTTTATAGTAATTTTGTTCAGTTAATTTACCTATGTTTGTTATTGTATCAAAAAATATCCATTTTTTTTTTCCATAAACCATTAAATTAAACGCAGAACCATGTGAATGTGGTAGTGCGCCTGTATTTTTTGGTCCCGAATAAAAAATATATTTATCTATATCTTCTTTATTAAAAAAAGGATTAGGAAATGTTAAATCATTAATAAAAAAATTATTATTATTATTAATATCATAATTTGTTCGTGTAAATGTATATGAATTCTTTTTTAAATTATTAAAATAATTATAATATGTTGTTTCAAGTTTACTTCTAACTGGTCTTGCATGATAACTATAGTTACAATTTGAATTACCATAATTTTCAATAATATATCTTTCATCCCAACTTTTTAATTTATTAAAATATTGAAGTCCATTTTTAATTAATGTTGGTACTCTTTTTTGTTTTATATTATTAACATTAATATTTTCAATTTCATAAATAATATTCATATAATTAAATATCAATTCAATTCTTTAAATTTAAATAATTATTAATATTATAATATGAGGACGTTTGAAGAATTAAAATTGATATCACAAAATGAAAATTTCAAAAAATTAATGGATGAATTGAAGATAAATGGATTAGATACTGTTTTAAATATAAAAATGGAAAGTTCGAATTATGTAACAGTATTTGTAAATGTTTTAGCATTTTTTGATAATAATAAAAATGTTTTTAAAAATATAGATGCCGAAACTAAGGAAGATATATTAGTATTATGTATAGATGAAATATTAGAAAGAAATGGAATATTTATTGAAGATGAAGTTATTGAAGAATATTTACGACTTTTAAAAAATTCATATATAGTTCAGGAAGGTGTAGAATTCTTATATGAAATAGTATCATCATTTATGAAACGTGTATATACATGGTTTAAAACTAAATTTAATAAAAATAAAAAATGAAAATAATAATAATAAAATGAAAATTTTAATTAATACTTACTCTTATTCTATATAATCAAAGAGTAAGTATTAATTTAGAGTAAGTATTAATTTTTTTTAATTTGGAGGTAATCCCCCCAAGTTTTTGAATCCATTTGTTAATATTATATCATCTAACGCACTACCAGGTTTTACCAATGGATAACATTCATCTGTTTCAACTTTAAATTCACAAAGTATGGCTTTATCATATTCTAAAAATTCTTTTATTTTTTCATTTAAATTTTCTCTTTTATCGCACATAATTCCTTTTATTGAATAAGCCTCAGCTAATTTAGAGTAATCAGGATTTTTATTTAAATTGGTTGCTGTATATCTACTATTATAAAACAGTGTTTCCCAAGTTCTAACCATAGAAAAATGACCATCATTCATTATAGCTATTTTAATAGGGAGATTATAATCATTTACCGTTTTTAATTCAGAAGATGTATGATTAAATGAACCATCTCCATCTATATCTAATATTAATTTATCTGGATTAGCAATTTGACATCCAATAGCATATGGTAATCCAACTCCCATAACACCTAAACTACCAGAAGATATAAACGACTTTGGGTATTTCCATTTTATAAATTGAGATGACATCATTTGATGATTTCCTACACCAGATGTTACAATATAATTATCTAATTTTAATAAATGATTATTTATAGTGCTTATAACTTCTTGGGTTTTTAATTTTTCAGTTTTATTGTAATTAAATTTATATTTATTTTTCCATTGATTTATTTGATTAATCCATTCTTTTCTTTCCTTATAAACTGGACTTGTATGATTTAAAAAATCTCCACAGTCCATATGAAAATTTAAATTACTATTAACTATATTTCCAATTTCTTTATCATTTATATTAACATGTACAATCCCTCCAATACCTTCTTTAAATGCTTTAAATGCTTTTGGTGCATATTGTTCTAAATCACCAGTTGTTCTATCGTCAAAACGAGTACCTAATGCAATAATTAAGTCCGCATTTTGTATAGCATAATTTGCCGCAACATTTCCATGCATTCCTAAAAACTCTAATGATAATTCATGTGTTTCATCAAATACACCCATTGAATGAATAGTTGTAGTAACTGGTATATTACTTTTAATAGCGAAGTCTCTTAATTCTTTCGAGTAATTATTACAACCTTGACCGATTAAAAACACGGGGTTATTTGATACAGTTAATAAATATTGAAAATATAGAATATCATCATAATTTGGTCCTTTTGGTTTAGAAATATAATTATTAAATGTTTTTTTATTGTATAATGCATAATTAAAATACCTGTTTAATACACACTTAGGTAAATCAATATGAACTGAACCAGGTTTTCCACTATTAGAAACTTTGAATGCTTCATCGACAACATCAGATAAATCATTCACATCTGTAACTAAATAACTCCACTTAGTCACAGACTTCGTAATTTCCGTTGCGGGACATTCTTGAAAAGCATTTGTTCCTAACGAGTTTAATGGAACATTACCTGTAAATAATATAAATGGCGTTGAATCATTAGTAGCGTCTGTTAATGCTGTTATAGAATTTGTAACTCCTGGACCAGAAGTCATAATAGATATTCCGGGTTTTCCAGTAGATTTTGCATAACCAGTTGCAGAATGTCCGGCACTTTGTTCATGAGTATTTATGTAGTATTTAATTTTATTATTATTGTAAAATTTATCAATTAATGGCATAATTGCTCCGCCAGTATATAAAAAAACGTCTTTTACATTATGTTGAATAAGTTTATTATATATAATATCAGCTCCATTTAAATTTTTCAACATTATATATTAATATAGTATTATCTTTTTAAATGAAGTAATTAATTTAAAGATTTTAATGAAAAGAATATAAATGAAAAGAATTAATAAAAAAAGAAAAAATTCTTCAAATACAGAAGAAGAAGAAGAATATCCATCTGAATATACAAATCAAATAAGTGTAAAAAATAATAGAATTTTATTTCATTGTTCAGTATCAGAAAGTAGTTGTTTTGAACTAATTGACGCATTAGACCAAGCATGTAAATATGTTAATGATATTTATACAATAGATGAAGAAAAACCTAGTATAGTATTACATATTAATAGTTATGGAGGAGATGTACATGCAGCTTTATCCGTTGTTGAACATATTAAATCTTTAAATGTTAATGTAACTACTATATGTGAAGGATATGTTGCAAGTGCTGGTGTATTATTATCTTTGGCGGGTAAACGAAAAATTATTAGAAAACATTCTTATATGTTAATACACGAAATAAGTAGTTCTTGTTGGGGAAAATATACTGAATTAAAAGATGAAATGAAAAATAATAAAAGATTAATGAAAGACCTTATTAATTATATGAAAGAAGCATGTAATGGGAAATTACCAGAAGAAAATATTGATGAACTTCTAAGACATGATATTAGCTGGGGAGCAAAGAAATGTCTTAAATATGGTTTAGTAGATGAAATTAAGTAATGAAAATAGTATAGGTGGAGCTCGTGATTCAATGAATAAAGCATCAGTTGTAAATACAATTAAAATTAAAATTAAAATTAAAATTAAAATCTTTTGTAGTATTATAAATGGGAAGTTGCTGTGATGACAATGCTGCGAATATTGCACAGGTAGAAGCTAATTTAAAATCTAACTTGATTAGCGTACAAAACAATTTACAGAGTAACCAGAATGGACTACAAGAACAAATTATAAGTGTTGAAAGTGATTTAGCTGATTTACAGGTTTCGCTTG
>ERZ807291.9932-NODE-9932-length-10160-cov-7.478773_pt1 | contig 10160 bp, 19 predicted proteins | sample MGYA00521257_ERZ807291 | MGnify/ENA primary metagenome ERZ807291 (study PRJEB31413, sample SAMN03169783) | marine metagenome | biome: Marine; feature: Water; material: Subsurface seawater | place: North Sea | collected 2011-04-28 | depth 1 m m ... | reverse complement strand
TATGCATTCTTTGTTTCCTGTCGCAGCGTTACGTTGTGCAAAATCAAATGCCGTCCACTTTTTACTAATTTGTAAATCATGTATGTTCTCTTCTTTAAAATTCTTGACTACAAAATACTCAATAGCTATGCCTAATTCTTTAGCGACTTGTAACCTGTGCTGACCGTCTATAATTCCATGCTTATAGTTTACCATTATAGGCGTTTGTAATCCGATTGATTCTACAGATTCTTTGATTCTTTTAACGTTTTTAGGATCTAGTTTTCTGTTGCCAATAATTTTTGTAAATAGATTGTAGTTTAACGTTCTTTTAATTTCTTGTTGTTTCATGTTTATTTAGTTTGTCCTAAGTTTTAGGAGGTTATAGCATTCTGAGTACTTCTCTTTTGCCTTACTTTTGTATTTCTCTTTAAATAGTTTGTATAGCTGTTTTCTGTATTGATACTCTGTATAACAGTCTGCGTAGTACTTCTCACAAAACCTCTTGCCTTTACCTTTAAAATAATTGACATTGTCTGCGGGATCTCCTGCAATCATTTGCTCGTAAAAATTATACATCGCCTGTTCTTCTGATATATCGTAAATCTCTCTGTGCTTATAATGATAGTTGTATAGGAGGCAAGGAAACTGTCTGTAATCTTTATCTATGCTTACTATCATAACGTTGTTTCTACCTACCTCTGCGCTTAGTTTTTTCCAATACCTAGCTACCATGTCGTCTGTTTCGACTCCGTAACCAACGATACTGTCGTATTGACCCTTAACGTAATCATGCATCTCGAATAGTAAAGGCGGCAAATTATCGTAGTCTCTGTTTTGTTTGTATTGATCGCCTATGTACTTTCTAAAGTTGCCTCTAGATCCGTTAAACGTCATAACCTTTTCAATCTCGTACATCTCTTCTAGCGAATTAACGATTGCCATATACTGTTCGTCGAATTTATTACGAGCTTCGGCTATGTCTGTTTGATGATATTCGTCGTCTGGTCGTTCTCTTTTTTTACAGCAACTAGCAAATACTAAACTGTCTGCATCTACTAATAATATCATAGCTCTTCTAGTTCTGTTTTAATTAGATCTAAATACATCTTTTGCATTTTAGCGTTTTCTTTTACTACTTGATTAATAATAAAAGGCAGATCTTTAAATAGCTGATCTGTGTTATATACTAGCCATTTGTCATCGCCGTAGCCTATATGCATCTCGCCGTCGCTACAGTATAGGTGGTGCGTCTCGTGAATGTAGGTGTGTTCTTTTTCTGATCGAGCTTCGAGTAGATCGCCTTTAAGCTCTGTGATTTTTTGTTGTAGTCGTTCTGTTGATGTCATCTGTTTATTTTAATATTAATGTTTGCAAAATTTCTATGCTTCGCTTCTTTTACTTGATAATTAATAATAACGTCAGTTATCTGCGGATCAGTAGCCACCATGTTTTCGATAGTGTTTTTAACATGCATTAATTCTTTTGCCGTCATATTAAAAAATGTTGGGTAAAGACTTATCTTTTAAAGACTCCTTTAGTGTTTTTTTATAAGAGTCTACCATAAAACTAAACATAGGATCTTCGTCCTCGTATTCTAGCATTTTTTTTGCCTGTAAAGCGATTGCGATTAAAGCTCCGTACTCTTTTCTTGATACTCTTAATTGTGTTTCTTGTTCTAAATTCATTGTTCTGTTTTTAAATTCTTTATAAAGATAATATAAAAAATGTTATAATACAAAAAATTCAATAACTATTTGCCATTATTCCAAATAACGTTTAGATCCGCTATCCATCTATTGATCGTTTTGGCGTTACAAGTACAGGGTTTGTAAAAACTATGCTTGTGATATTGTGCGTGTAAGTTGCATACCAAGTCAAATTCGGTTGAGCTGATAACGTCCTTTTTTCCTTGTCGAAATATTGTCCAATCTTCATAATCTACTTTTTTAAATTTTACCATCTTTTTATTTTTAAATTGTTTAGTTTTTTTCTACGCTTGTCGCAGTTACATTTCGTGCCTTTAAATGCATGATACGTTTCTACTAAGTATTTAATGCCTGTGTATTTTGTTATGTAATGTATTATGTCTCCTAGTTTCATAGTGTTTTATATTTATATAATAATTCCTTTTTAATTAGATATGCCTTTTTAGATTTTGTGTCTCCTTTACCAATAAATGTTGCATATTTTAATCTGTTCTGCAGTATGCATTTTTTAATGTTATTTACTAGAAACCAATTATATATGTTGCCGTCATATATAACCCACCACTTAGCTTTAGATGTAGTTAATGCCGATGGTTTATTGTTAAATTCTACTTCAATAACTATATTATTAGTGTATAAGCTCTTCTGATCAGATTTAACCTCAATGCCACAATTTAATTCGGGAACGAATATGTCCCATTCTTTGCAGTAACCGTCGATCATGTAAGCCTTTGGGTATTTTCTTTTAATTTTATCTAATACATAAGACTCGTAAACCTTACCTGCTTCTAGATCTCTTTTAAACGAATTTGTCATAGCTCTTTTTTTAGTTTGTCTTTTACTTTTTTATATGTAAAATACAGAGCGTAGTAACTAATCTTTGATTGCCTTGAAAATTCTGCTATTTTTTCGCCTCCGTTTATTATCTCAAATACTCTGCGTTCGTACCAGTGCATTTTTTTAAGCTCGTCTGTAACTCTTTCGTATGCCTCAGCATAGTCTACGTCGTTGTAAATGTAATTAGCGTCTCCGTCCTCCTCTAAATGATCATCTAGCGATATTATGTGAACGTTCTTGCCCTTACGTTTTAAGTCTATAAATAATGTTTTGAGCGTTTTAAAGATGTAATAGTAATTTATTTCGTCTTTAAACATGATGTCTAGAATGCCCTTTTCTAGTTGTAATTGAATTTTAATATACATCTCTTGAGTAATGTCTTCGGCTATTCTTTTTGTGCAACCGAAAGTCTGCACTATCTCAACCCATGTGTCGTGTTTTTTTGCTATTAAAATCAATTTTTCTCTAATCATGTCTCTTTAAAGGATCGTAAATGTCGCCAACTATAACTGGCAATCCTATGTCGTTTACTTGAAAACTAAATGTCTCGAAAGCGTAGCCTCTGCTTCTGCCACATAAAACCGTAACCCAGTTTTTATTGACCGTATTAGCCTCTAGCTGTATTACTGTCTCTGCCTTCTTTTCTAAGAAGCTCCCTAGATGTCCTGTGCCTAATTTAGTAGATCCGAAGTTTTGATGAATGACGTTTATTATATGGCAATTAAAGTTTGCCGACCATTCCATTAACTTTTGCACTACTGCGTTAGACTCTTCGAGATTATTGACGTCGCTAACTAGATCCGCTATGCCGTCTATAATAACCAGAGACGGCTTATCTATATTTCGAGATAAAAAGTACTCTATAAACTCGATGCGTCGCTTATATCCGATCGCTCGTAATCCAAAGGTATGATATTTTTTATTATCTAACTTTCTGTCCATGTCGTGTAATCGTTTAAATACTTTTTGACAATGCCATAATCCCTGTTCTGTGTCGAAGTGTATTAAATGACCTTCGCCTCTATGTCCTTTTATGTCTCCTCCATATATATTAGATCCGCTTAAATAAACTGACGCTAATAATGATATAAAAAACGTTTTCTTTGTTTTAGGTGGAGCTGTAACGACTGATAAATTGCCGTAAGTGCCTAGTGGTATCGGTAACTCTTTGACTCCGTCCTTTGTATTTATTAATTTTATCCCGTATGATAATGCGACGGGTGGGTATTCTATTCTTTTTGTTGTATCAACGTGGCAATCTTCTTGTATTACCTGCATTAATAACTCGTGTTCTGTTTCTCTCTCGGTCATTATAAATTGTAGATATAAAAAAGGGTATGAATATTAAACCCATACCCTTTGATTAATTAAAAGGTGGTTTTTTAAAACGGCAATCCGTCTTCTTGCAATTTAACAGTACTAGAGCTGACCGTTTGCGGTGCAGCCTCCTTTACTACTAATTGAATAGTACCCTCTTTATCTACGTTCTTACCGTTGCCGTTGTCGATCCATACTACTGATCCGTTTCCTAGTGTTTTTCTAGGCATTTTGGCTTCTCTCTCTTCCTGTGTTTGATTGTCTGTAATCCAGACGTTGTTTTTAAATCTAGTCTCATCGTTTAAAATGATTGTGAAATTATAGTATACCTTGCCATCTTTTTCTGCTTGAAATTTGTGATTAGGTAATGCTTTAATGTCAATACTTGCGTTAATAATTGCTCCCATGTTTTATTGTTTTTTGATTGTTATTGGTTTCTTAAAATTGTCTGCTTCGTCCTCGCCGAATACTCCTAGTTCATAAAATCCTGTAAGTTTTAAAACGGCTCTGCTCATGGCTCTTTTCTCTGCCATTTCTACGACGTACCAACTATTACAGTTTCCGTCTTTGTAATTTTCGCCTTTTAATGCTGATCCGAACGTTTCGATACTTGCATTATCCTTAGTTGCTTTTGCTTTTATTGTTGCAAAATTAGGTTCGCATTTTATAGCCTCGTACTGAATATCTATTTTTTCGATACCCTGTATCTTGTCAATACCCTGTCGAGTAATAATCGTAAAACTACTGTTTCCGATGTCCTTTGTAAATATATCTTCTGCCGTTAATTCGTACTTTAGATATAAAGCCTTGAGTTTGTCTCTGTTCATTGTCTATTATTTAATTGATTAAAATTCTCTATTTGTGCCTCTAAAAACGATATATGTTTTTGTAGGGCTTCGACTCTGTATTTATATTCTAGCAATAAAGAGTCTTTGCTTTGGTGCGATAGGTTCATTCTTACATCCATTCTAGCGTGTCTTTATATGATTTCTTGGCTTCTAGTTCTTTGTATAACTGCATTTGCGAGAATGCGTCTTTATACCATACTGCGTGAGCTAATTGGATCTCTAACGTAACGATCTCTGACTTAACTTGATCTAATTCTGTTTTCATGTGTTCTGTTTTTTTAATTAAAATTTAAAGCGATGACTAATTTGTCGTGTTCGTGTTGTAACTCTTCTTGATCTATTTGTATATTTTCTAAAGCCTTAATACAATGCTCTAGTTTTTCTATATCGTCCCAAAATACTTGACCTTTTTGAAATTTAATATTGCCTAAAGTTGTTTCTAATCGTCTTTTTACTGACTCGACGTTGTCGTCTACTAATAAATGTTGATTTTTCATGTGTTCTATTTATGATTGATATGTAAATATAATATAAAAAGTTTAATAAAACCAAATTAAACACAAAAAAAAAGAGTAGAAACCACTTCCACTCCTCTTTTATAATAAACAGAACTCTCAAATATAATGTATTACATTGTAACAACAAAACTTTTATAATGTTTTATCATCTCCTGTAATTCGACTGTAGATATTTTAACTGTTTTTTTAGCTTTTATATATAGATCGTTAGACGTTCCTAAGCCATACTTAATGTCAAGGTTCTGACCAAAGATAAACTGCTCTCCGTATTTAAATACATTACATCCTGCGCATTGTACTTGGCAGTTAGTCTCATCCCATCTAGTTGAATAGTGTTTACGGCTTTGAAAGTGTCCGTTTTGTAGTCTTTTCCAGTGATCTCGTTTACCGCAAGTAAAGCATGTGGCTATCTCATTAACCGCATCTCTCTGCCTTATATATTGACTAAAAACTGCGTCTAATTGTTTTATTACTTTGCTTCTGGAAGGTTTTTTTGCCATGCATATTTATAGGTAAACAGATAAATGTACAATAATAAATTAGGATATTCTAAAAAAAAGTAATAAATTTAAATTTTTTCTAAAATTCTTAGTAAAATTCTTTTAAAAATATATAGATAAAAGTAATATAAACGGCAGTCTTATGCCGCACTACTTGCCGATCGCTTTGAACTTCTCAACGCCTCTAGATCCGAAGTAAGCTACATAAACCGTAATAAGAAGAGATTTAAGTAAATCAATCCATTCCTCAGAAACTCCAAAATCAATATTTAAAGAGTCTAAGACTATTAAAAAAACCATAGATATTGTAAGAAACAATAAAGCTAAAGGTCTTGTATTTTTAGAAAGCCAACTATCTGATTTCATGTCAGAATCCCAACGTTTAGAGATCTCTTGCATTTCAGCAATATCTATATCTAAGAGTTTTAAAGCCGTTTCTTTGTCTTTAGGAGTAAGTTTACTATCGTCAGTAATTAAGCCTCTTAAAACGCCTAAATAACCGCTCTTGGGCAAAGCTTCGCCTATCGCAGATCCCGCTTTAATTAAGAACTTGCCAACCTTAGTTTCTGAGAACTTCTTTTTAGACATTATTTTTTATTGTTTTTATTTAATAGAATCCATTTGTGGATTGTATAGCCGATGGTTACGCCAACCAGTATGATTTTTAATACGACGTCTATGTTAGTCAATGATATTGTAAAGGTGCTTGCGTTAATAAATAAAGTTTGGTAATCTGTTTTCATTTTTTGTCGATTTGTTGGAGCTTTTTAGCTGCCCAATTTATGCCTGACGTACCACCCCATCCTAACCAAGCTACATAACCTGCGTCTTTCCATGGAGTGTCTTTGTTCTCAGCACCTACTTCTGCGTTTTTTTGATGTCTTTTAAACGCCGACATCCTAGCGATCGTCTCACGACTTATGTTCTCTTTTTTAGCTAATTGATTAGCTCGAGTCCATCCAATTTGTGTCATACCTTTAACTTCGTCTCCGTGTTTATCTCTCCAACGTAAAACCTTCTTAGCGTTATTAGAGGCACTTTGAGGATAGTCATTATAAGTTTCTAGGTTGATCATTTTTCCTTGAAAAGTTCTGTAACAAATAGCTATTGCTTGAGACTTATCATGGTATCTCATAACTTGAGGTACGCACCTTATCATAAAATCACTTTGTTTCTCTCCTATTTTCTTATTGGGTATTGGCATTATGTTTTATTTAACAGTTATCGCAATCAGCATAAGTGTAATAAATGCCTTTTCTTATAATTTTTAAAACTTGTTTTCTATTAGCCTTTTCGCTTATGTAAGAAACATGAAGCCATCGAGGCTCTGATCCGTATTCCCATATTAACTGGTCAAAATCTAAGTTGTCTTTTATATAATGAAACATCTCAAGATTTGTTTTACCGCCCATGGACGTAATGTCTATTGCGTTTCCTGTCATGTGGCTAGACGTTTTAGAGCCTCCTATGCCCGTATTTAATTTTAGAGATCTAAACATACTATTTATTTTAATCGGAGCACCTACCCATTCCCTAAGAGGTTCAAAGACCTTCTCAGCTACCAGTTCCATGTTTTTAATATGTTCGGCTTTTGGTTTATTAGATATACCATACGACTTTGCGTAATGAGATCCTGTCGCTTCCTTGTAACTAATATGTTTACTTATTCTCTTCATCTTTTTCTGGGATTAATTCATAAGAACCGTCCTTTAGATCTATATTGATTTTACCATAAGACTCCTCTAGTTCTTTTTTAGATTTGTCTTGCTCAACCATTAGCTCTGCGTACATGTGATTTAAGCTGTGGATTTGAGTTTGTAGTAATCCAAGATCATGTAGGATCGCTCCTTTTTTTTGCTCTTGCTCTTGTAAACCTTTTAATTCTGCTTCTTTAATTTTTGACATTTTATTATATTTTTTAAGTTATAAAACAAAGATACTAATTTTTTATTATGCAGTGTGATTTCTAGTTAAGGTAGCATTGTGATATGTAATTCTAATCCTTCCTGTAATCTGTACACTTGATGGAACAGTTAATTTTAAAACTCCATTATCCCAAAATAAAGTAGGTTCTTTACTAGTATCGCCAAAAACTGAAACTGTTTCGTCATCAACACTAGACCAAGCAGGAGTGTTATTATATCTAGTTATAGCCATTAAAATCCCTCCAACATTAGAAGTACCACCAAAAGAATATAAACCTACATATTCAATATTTGCTACTGCAGTTGTACTTTCAAGCTGATTAGATAAAGTAGCTATTGTAGTTGTACCACTAGAAAAGAATGTGCTAAATTCTAAAGTGTTTGCTTGATTTCCAGTAGTTTGTATGTCTCCATTAACATCAAGAGTAGCATTAGGCGATGTTTTTGCAATTCCAACTTTTCCACCTAGTGGATTTAAAACTATATTATAAAATACATTTGCAAAACTTCTATTAACATTAGAAATCCAATATTCATTTCCTGCGTTTTTTCCAATAGATAATGTGGCTTGTTGGCTTGTATTTATACAAAATTTTCCTGTTGTAGCTGAGCCTGGAGCTGCAGGATCTTCTGTTGTAGTTGCATATATTTGAAATAATGTTTCTGGAGTTGAACCAGTACCCACACGAATATTTCCACCATTATCAATACGCATTTTTTCGCCACCATTTGCAATAAAACGAAAATCGTGATTTGTAGCTGTTCCTACTTCTCCTAAATTAAACCCTGTATCAAATCTTGACTGTAATTTTGTTATTACTGTAGTTATTCCTGCTTCAAGAGAAAGAATTGACCTATTTGAAAAACCTGTATTATTCCCTTCTGTATTCCAAGCATTTCTAACTCTAATAGTTGGATCATCATTTATTGCTGTTGCAATTCGTCTTAAATCTAAATCAACATTAGGATTAGCCGTTCCAATTCCTATGCTACCATCCGCCTCAATAACCATTTTTTGTGTAGGCAAAGTATTTGTTGCTCCACCTGAATTTGTCCAAAATTGTAATTGAGAACTAAAGCTTGGGTCTCCACCAGGTGTAGAGCTTCCTGCAACTTGCATAACTGAATTAATATAGGCATAATCTCTTGGTTCATTACTATAATCTCTACCATTGAATTTTATACCCATACCAAACCCATCATAAACATTGTTAGAGCTTGTTCCTCCATTTAATGTCAGTAAATTTGTTACAGTATTTCTTGCAGAATTACTTCCAATTAGTTCAGTCCCAATTGGACTTATTCTAAATTTTTCTGTAAGAACATTTGATGTCATCGTTTGTATTGCTAAACTACCAAAATTAGTGCCTGACTTTATAGCCTGAAATACTACTCTAGGATTATCGTTATTGTCATTACTTTTAACTCCTAAAGCAATTTCGCCTGTTTCGCCAAAAACATTAGATGGGTTATGAACGTGTAATTTGTATGCAGGTTCTGATATTCCAATACCTACACGATTGTCTTCGCTAAAGGTCGCAGTAACTGCTGAATTTTGAATAACCTGTATGCTTTCAGCTAAATTAGGTGTAGCTGCATAAGCACTACCATATAAAGTTATATAAGCGGTTGTATCACTATTGGCTAGAATTATTCTACCTGTTGTGTCTCCGCCACCAATTATTTTTGATGTAGTTTGATTAAGCTGTAAAATTCCAGCACTTGAAAGTCTCATTCTTTCTGCACTTCCTGATGTAGAATAAAATCTTAAAGCACCTGTGGTAACTCCATTATCATAATCAATTCTACCATTAGTCTGCGCCATTATTAAATCATCAGTAATTTTTAACTTACCTCCAACATTAAGTTTAGCTGTAGACGTAGTTGCTCCAATAGTAGTTGTTCCTGAAATAGAACATAGCGCGTCAGTAAGTTGTAGTCTTGTAGTTCCTGCTGTTCTAAACAATAAATCATCACTAGGCGAATTAAGTATAACATTTTCGCCTGCAGAACTTTGTATTAATAAATTATCATCAGAATCATCTCCTATGAAATGACTATCGCCAAAATTTATATTTCCTGCAAAAGTTGCTGTTGCACCAGCGCCTGTCAATGAAAATAAAACATCTCCTTCTGCATCTAATGTTCCGCCTTTAATTTCTAATGTTCCGCCATCAGTTAAAATTTTAGGATTACCTGTCCCTGTTTTGTCAAAAGATAAAATTGGTGAAAGACCTCTTAATACTAAAGAAGCTCCAGCAACTCCATCTGTAATAGCTACTGTAGGTTTTAATGTCGTTATAGCGTTACCCCCAATAGTTAATTGTGAACTTGGATTGCTTGTTTTTATTCCAACTAGTCCGTCAGAATTTATCCTCATCCTTTCAGTTAAAACAGTTCCATTATGAGTAGCAAAACCTAATTCTCCTAGTCTATTTGCTTGGCTTGTATTAATAAAGTTAATTTGACCTGTAACTAAGTTGTTTGAATTATAACCACCAATTTGACTAAAATTATTATCGGTATT
>ERZ807291.9930-NODE-9930-length-10161-cov-10.199584_pt1 | contig 10161 bp, 6 predicted proteins | sample MGYA00521257_ERZ807291 | MGnify/ENA primary metagenome ERZ807291 (study PRJEB31413, sample SAMN03169783) | marine metagenome | biome: Marine; feature: Water; material: Subsurface seawater | place: North Sea | collected 2011-04-28 | depth 1 m m ... | reverse complement strand
ACCGGAATCATCGAAGGCGCGCATACCATTACCGCCTTTACCCAATCGGGGCAGTTGCATCCCGAATTTCAGACGAAATTTACCGCCATTGTACCAACACCAGATACGCCAATTATGCTTTATTGCCGTACCGGAAACCGTACCAGCATTATTGGCAATGCGCTTGTCAGCCAGCTTGGTTACCGTGATGTCACCCATTTGAGTGACGGCATTGTTGGCTGGACAGCAAGTGGTGCAACTGTTATCCCTTTCAAGCCATAGGTGAAAACCAGCTGGCTTGGTTTCAGTTGTTGGCTGTTAAATTTTTTTGATCCTGGGCTGATTTATTTCAGAATGAGAACTGCTGGTTTAAAACAATTTAATTAGTTGGTTTTGTTGAAACTTAATCTATGTTGTCTGATGGCTTGGCAATGTTATTCGTGTCGTTTTTTGTTAAAAATTAAAAAAACAATAGTAAATTTGTTTATTTTTTCCACAAAAAACTTTTTAATTAAAGAAAAATGCAGATTGCGACAAATTCATGGTTTATGACCTACCGTTTGCTAAAAATAAAGTTTGGAACTGTAGATCAATTTCAATGGAACTCTTGGGTGTTGTGACAAAAACAAGCCTCAAAAAGACCGAACGTTGGCTGATGGAAAATGGATTGAATTTTCCTCTTTTAGACGAAGCTAAGATTACAGATGAGCGCGGGCGAAGCGCGAAAGTTGACGTTACCCGGCAAATTGTTAAAAAGGCGCGAAGACAGCGTAAAGCGGTTCTGTTTTTGGCTCTGCATAGCAATCATTCTGGATCGACTGTCCTGTTTGCCAATGATGGCCGAAAGGGACGGCGCTGGATATTTTTTGATACCGCCACTTTTACGGACCTTGACTTACAAACCGCTCTAGATCTTTTGGGCGAAAACGAGGCCAAAGATCTATTGATTTTACCTTCGGGTTCTGTTGTCTCGATCTGTCGGATTCAATGCCGTAAAAGGAAGCAGAATGAAGTGATACTTGCCAATTCGCGTAAGTTAAGAATTGGTCTTGAAGTTTATTCACACAGCTATGACGATATTGAGGCCTACATTGATGAGGGGCTGCGGCAAAAACGATCGACCCAACTCACACACCTCGACCGTCTTGAGGCAGAGGCTATATATATTTTGCGAGAGGTCGTCGCTGAAACCACAAACCCTGTGATGCTTTATTCTGTTGGCAAGGACTCTCAAGTGCTGTTGCACCTAGCAAGGAAAGCGTTTTACCCAAGCCCACCTCCCTTTCCACTTTTGCACATAGATACGTGCTGGAAGTTCCAAGCGATGTATGACCTTCGCGATTATATGGCCAAGAAAAGTGGTATGAATTTGCTCGTACATGTTAATCCAGAAGGCGTTGAAAAGGGCATCAATCCCTTTGATCACGGTTCTGAACTTCATACAAATATCATGAAAACTGAAGGCTTGAAACAAGCCCTGGACCATTATCAATTCGATGCGGCTATTGGCGGCGCTCGGCGTGATGAGGAAAAGTCTCGTGCAAAAGAGCGAGTATGTTCTTTTCGCACAAAAACACATTTTTGGGATTCAAAAAATCAACGTCCGGAGCTTTGGCATCAATATAATTTGAGAAAAAATGTTGGTGAGTCCATTCGGGTGTTTCCAATTTCAAATTGGACTGAGCTTGATATATGGCAATATATTTATCGTGAACAAATACCGATCGTACCACTTTATTTTGCGGCGGAACGACCCGTTGTAAAGCGTAATGGTATGCTCATCATGGTTGATGACGATCGATTCAAACTCTATCCAGACGAAGTAATTCAGATAAAAAAGATAAGGTTCCGTACATTGGGTTGCTATCCATTGACCGGTGCCGTTGAGTCTGTTGGAGATGATTTGCCGTCAATTATTTTGGAGCTTCTGACCGTAAAGACAAGTGAGCGTCAAGGCCGTGTCATTGACTCAGACACATCGTCATCAATGGAAAAGAAAAAGCGTGAGGGCTATTTCTAATGGATAGTCACCTCTCACCAATAGTGTGTGTAGATCATTTTTTAAAAGAACAGGCAAAGCTCGACACACTGCACTTTATAACATGTGGAAGCGTTGATGATGGCAAAAGTACCCTGATTGGGCGACTTTTGTTCGAGGCAAATGCACTGTTTGAAGACCAAGTGGCGACCTTAAGAAAAGACTCTATCAAAAATGGGACGCAAGGCAAACAAATTGATTTTGCTTTGTTGGTAGATGGATTATCAGCTGAACGCGAGCAAGGTATTACAATCGACGTTGCGTATCGATATTTTTCAACCGAGCGTCGCAAATTTATTGTTGCGGATACACCCGGCCATGAACAATACACTCGTAACATGGTAACTGGTGCATCAAACGCCAATGTTGCACTAGTTCTTGTTGACGCACGAAAGGGAATATTAATACAAACGCGCCGACATTCGATCATTTGCGCCACGTTGGGAATTAAGAATATCCTCCTCGCCGTTAATAAGATGGATCTCGTTGATTATAGCAAAGAGACTTTTGATCAAATAATTGCTGACTATCGATCTTTTGCAAACCAGCTGGGGTTTACCTCGATTCACCCCGTTCCCATTTCGGCTCTTAAAGGCGATAATATTACTCATAGATCCCAGCACACTGATTGGTTTCAGGGGCTGACTATCATGCGGTATCTTGACACAGTTGACGTTGGTGTTGATGAGGTCTTTAAACCATTACGTATGCCCGTACAGTGGGTTAACCGACCTAACCCTGATTTTAGAGGATTGTCGGGAACAGTTGAGGCGGGTACGCTAGCGATTGGACAGGCTGTTCGGATCTTACCCTCAGGTGAATGTGCAAACATTAAAGACATATTGCTATTCAAAGATCGATTAAGCTGTGCCTCGTCAGGACAAGCCATCACAATCACATTGGATTGCGATATAGATGTTTCCCGGGGTGATGTAATTGTTGCCGCGGCTGATGAACCAACTGAAATGTCTGACCAGTTTGAAGCTGACCTTGTTTGGTTAGACCATCAGCCTGGATATGCTGGCCGATCTTATTTGTTAAAAGTAGGCACTATAACCATTGGCACACAAATCACTGCAATTAAGAGCAAACTCAATATTAATACATTTGAAAAGCTATCTGCCAACAACCTTGAACTCAATGATTTTAACGTTGTGACTCTTAAGCTTGACAGGGATATTCCGTTTGAAAAATACTCAGATTGCCATAAATTAGGTGGGTTCATTTTAATCGACCGATTTAACAATCAAACGGTTGCAGCAGGAATGATCAAATTTGCGCTCCGTCGTGCCAATAATTTGCATTTGCACAAAATGGATATCGATAAATCAGCCCGTCAGTTTTTAAATGGTCATGAAAGCAAAGTAATTTGGTTCACTGGCATTTCGGGTTCGGGTAAGTCAACGATTGCAAACGCGCTAGAAAAAGAGCTTCATAAAAAAGGTATTCGGACTTATGTATTGGATGGTGATAACATCCGACATGGATTAAACAAAGATTTGGGATTTTCTGAGGCTGACCGGGTCGAAAATATTCGCCGAGTTGGCGAAGTTGCAAAGCTGATGGTGGATGCCGGGATTGTTGTTCTAACAGCGTTCATCTCCCCTTTTGAAGCCGAACGCGGCATGGCTAGAGCCTTGTTTGCAAAAGATGAGTTTGTGGAAATATTTGTAGACGTCCCCTTGGCGATTGCTGAGTCCCGTGATCCAAAAGGCTTATACAAAAAAGCGCGCAATGGTGAATTACCGAATTTTACTGGCATTGATAGTCCATATGAAGTCCCCAAAAATCCAGATTTTCATATTTTGGCGGATAAAGAAGAGTTGGATACAATTTTGTCGTTTTTACTGGCCAAGATCATTTTCTAATTTTGCGGATCCTTTCATTTAACTCGGCGTTTTCATTAATTAATGATAAATTTTAACGCCTACCCAAAAACATTTTAGAAATATTGCAACAGCTCGACAATTACCAGTTCATTCAAATAAATTTTGAGGTTTTGAATTGACGCCATCAGTTAGACAACTCCTGCAACAAGCTATTGCAGCACATAATAAAAAAAACTTTCAAGAAGCCGAAAAACTTTATCGGGCTGTATTGAGAACCTATCCTAAAAATCCTGATGCAAATCATAACTTAGGTTTGTTAGCACTCGCTGTGAATCAACCTGTTTTGGCTTTACCCCTGTTGAAAACAGCATTAGACGCTAACCGAAATGTCGAACGATACTGGATTGGTTATATTAATGGGCTAAGTAAAATAAAGCAGTTTGAAAAAGCAAAAAAGTTCATACGGCAGGGTAAGAAACAAGGCATTATTCTCGAAAGAGTTCACGAGGCGTACAACAGCTTGGGCATTGCACTAAAGGCTGATGGCAAATTAAAAGAAGCAGAAGAAATTTTTAGGAAAGCAATCAGTCTAGCGCCGAGTTCGTACTTATTGCATGTAAATTTGGGTAATACGCTCCAAGAGCTTAATCGCATAGATGACGCAGTGGAGAACTTCAGAAAAGCTATTCTTTTAAAGCCTGACTTCGCCGAAACTTATTTCAATTTGGCGAACACTCTTCAGCTGGCTGAACAGTACGTAGAAGCGGTAGTTGTTTATAAACAAGCAATTGATCTCAACCCTAAGCATGTAGTTGCCTTCAATAATTTAGGTTTAGCGTTGAGCAAACTGGGAAGTTTAAAAGAGGCGGAGACGCAGTATAAAAATGCACTAAAATTGATGCCTAATTACTATGAAGCACATCTGAATATTGGTAATTTACATTATGGCCTTCAACAGTTTGAGAAAGCAGAAGAGGATTATCAAAAGGCTATTGCAATTCAACCGAATTATGCAGACGCTTATCTCAACTTGTGTGAATTGTACGAAAAAACAAATAAATTAACAGATGTTTTGTCAGTAGTAAAAAAAGCGCGTGATAAGGTCTCTAGAAAAAAGGACGAATTTTTACTTTTTGAAGCATTTGTTTTGTTTCGGCAAGATAGATTTCAATTTGTTGAAGAAATTATATCAAAAATAAACCCTGATAAATTATCAGAAAACAGGAAAACAATTTTCTTCAAACTCAAGGCTGACTGGTTACATCACCAAGAAAATTTTGATGAAGCTTTTGAAGCTTATGAGCATATGAACAATAATGTAAAAAACAGCGCTGAATACCAAATGTGTTCGGCCAATCAATATTATGACGCGCAAAGGGAAAAAATTTGCGAGATTGAGAGCCTCCAAGAGACTCTAAAGTTTAGAAATATTATTCAGGCTAAATGGTTTCAACCATCTTTTTTGATTGGGTTTCCGAGATCTGGAACAACCCTTTTGGATACGATATTGCGAAGTCATTCAGGAATTGATGTTGTGGAAGAGCAACCGTTAGTTTCTAAAATGTTGGAAAAATTAGGGGCGACTATAAGTATGTCCGACATTGAAGCTATTGACTTAAAATCTGCAAAAGTACTGAGTGATATCTACTTCCGTGAATTAGAAAAGAGTATTAACATTCAGGAAAATATATTGGTAATTGATAAATTACCCCTAAACATCTTGAGTATTCCAATCATCACTAAGGTCTTCCCCGAAGCAAAATTCATCTTGGCTCTGAGGCATCCGCTTGACTGTGTTTTGAGCTGCTGGATGCAAAATTTCAAATTAAATGCTGCTATGGCTAATATGGTAGACTTAGATCGTATAGTCGATTTCTATTGTACAACAATGGAAATATTGAAGCTGTGTGAACAAAGATACTCAATTAACATTCATCCTATACGATATGAAGATTTGGTGTCTGATTTTATTGGAACTATTTCTATTCTTATGAATTTTTTAGAATTGAGCTGGGAAGATCAATTAGAAGGCTATCAAAGAACGGCGCTATCTCGAGCAAAAATTAACACGCCAAGCTACACTCAAGTTGTGAGGCCAATATATGAGACTGCTGCTTATCGGTGGAAGAAATATGAAGATCATTTGCAACCACATAAACCAAAGTTAGCGCATTGGATTAATGAATTTGGTTATAATGGTTAGGATATGAAGAACGAGATATTTCAGTTCCAGTCCACGGGGCAAAGATGCTGAGAGTATGGCTTGAAATAAAATTTATTCAAGACATTGAAAATTCTTGAAATTTACCTTGAATTTCAAATTTTTTTGAAGAAAGCCAGTTTTTGTATTTGTGTGGCTCATAAATAACTCCTTTACTGAATTGCGTCGAACATATTAACAAGACCTGAACATTTGGATGAAAAGAGCTAATAGTATCAATTGCCCCTTTCCACCAATCTGGGCTTCTAACTGTAATATGTGCATTCTCGCCATTTGGTAGCAATGCGGACGCTTTATAACATGCGACATTAATAATTAGTAGTTTTTGCGCTAAAGCAAAAAGCTCACCTAATATATTGGCAACGTCCGCCAAAAAAATATGTTCTAGGACATCAATACAAACAACGGCATCAGAGCTTTGCTTTAAGTTTAAATCCCTCGCGGGCTCAAAAATGGTTACACTCTCAACATCAAAAAACTGTTTAGCGGACATTCCATCTTTGTTGTCAAAATTACTTGCGTCCCAATCAGATCCGCCTCCTCCATAATCCAGAACAGTTTTAATTTTATTATCAATAAAATAATTCTTACAAATATGTCGAAATTTTCTTAATTGAAAACTATTATAAGCCATCTCCGCAGTTACTTTGCTACCATCTGTTCGTTGGAACCCTTTGCTAGCCATTATTTCATATTGTTTTATCAATTTTTCTCCCTGACGCGAGAGCTTGAAAGCTGACATGCTCACCCCCATTGTTTGCAGAAATTAGTTTCTTTATTCATTTCGAACCATTCTGCACTAAAATCCACATCTGAATATTCCCGGAAGTAGGGTCCACCAATAGTCCAATGCACGTTTTTCACATCTGCTGGCGGATTGATATAATCACCCACTAACCAGTTCCAGCCAACGTTTAAGGCACCAATCTCAGTGTCCAGCAGCCAGGTAAATCTGTGTAATTCTAATCCAGATGCTCTTTCTATGAAGGATGGCGTCAGTTTTAGATTTTTTTTATGCGAACAATTCCACACAACAAAAGACGACCAATTTTTTCTGGGGTAGGCATATTGTACTTTATTGAGATATTTTACCTTATCAGATGGGGTGTAATCGTGCTTTACAACAGATATGGCGTTATTTAGATCCACTTCATCTAATACTTCAAAAATATCAGTTCGGAGCATCATATCACAATCCATAAATATGGCGTGGCCGTCAAAGTTGTTCAAATAAGGAACTAAAAATCGGGTAAAAGAAAAGTCATTTGATTGTTTCTGATCTCTGGGCCTATTGAAAAATTTGCAAAAGTGTGTAGAGCAAATGGGTGATATTCTTACAGGCCCAGACGCATACTTAATGATGGATTGCGACAAAGTGTGGTAGGCCACTACCTCCACTTCATCAAAGCCGATGTAAATATTCAAAACATTTTGTTTTTGTAATTTATCCATTTTAGAGCTCAGCTTTTTTGATTGATTAATTTATACTTTTTTGAACGTAAACTTGCTAGAACATTGTCCCAGTTGCAGGGTGATTTTTGTTTGAGTGGAGTAACACTATCATACCATAAAATTTCGGAACCGGTGCCCCAAATCCACCGAGGTGAAAATGGAAGTAAGGCTGTCACTTTTGCTCCCAATGCCCCTGCTAAATGCACAGTTGCATTTGTGGTTGAAACGATTTGGTCACATGCCATTATTAAAGATGCTAAGCCATCAATATCATTCATATTATCCACGTCATTGAATTGCATCACATTAATACCAAAATCTCTTTGCACAGCTTCAATTTCATCAAAAACATCCCCGTACTGGAGACATAAAAGCTGAGTATTTGAATTATCTAAAGCGTTTGCTAGCTCGGCTAGATTTACATTTCGAGTTGATGAATTTTTAATGGCAGACTTGGTCTTCCAGCTTATTCCAACTAATTTTTTGCCGTGTTCATGCGTAAGCTGAGCCTTTATACTTTTAGATTTGGCCATGTCGCATTTCAAAAACCCTGAAGCGCTTTTTTTGAAGCATTCCGCTGATTTTCTGAAAGTGAGCGGTAGTGATCCCACCGGGATATGAAAATCGTACTCATCTTCGAGCACGGGCTGACTTTTTGAGAAATAGATGATGTCGTTTGGAAACGACCGTTCGAAAAGTGGTATTAGCCGCTTATCGCATTTTACTAAAATTTGTAATGATACTGCGTAAAGTTCAAATATCACCGAGGAAAACATAATTTCATCACCAATGCCTTGTTCACCCCATACAAGTACACGTTGGTTCTTTTCACCGTTCCACATGGGTTTAGCACTTTTTAAATAGTGATCAACTCGCCTCTTAGTTTTCCATCGCCACTCGTGATGTTTGAAACCCTGATTGAAATCTTTTACAGTCAACAATGCATAACCCATATTACTGTGGGCTTCAGCATAATCAGGCTTAAGTGACAGTGATTTGTTGTAAGCCTCTATAGCCTCTTCTAGCTTACCTTGATCTGCTAGAGCAACACCCATATTACTGTAGGCTTCAGCATAATCAGGCTTGAGTGACAGTGATTTGTTGTAAGCCTCTATAGCCTCTTCTAGCTTACCTTGGTCTTTAAGGGCATCACCTATATTACTGTGGGCTTCAGCATAATCAGGCTTGAGTGACAGTGATTTGTTGTAAGCCTCTATGGCCTCTTCCAACTTGCCTTGGTCTGCCAGAGCATTGCCAATGTTAAGATAGGTTTCAGCGTTATTAGGCTTAAGTGACAGTGATTTGTTGTAAGCCTCTATGGCCTCTTCCAGCTTACTTTGGTCTGCAAGGGCAACACCCATGTTGCTGTAGGCTTCTGAATAATCAGGTTTGATTGTGAGAGCTCTTTTATAAGCCTCAATCGCGTCGTTCAGCTTGCCTTGGTATTGAAGAGCAACCCCCATGTTGTAATGTGCTTCAACATAATTAGGGTTAAGAGACAGTGCTTTTTTGAAGGTCTCTCCCGCCTTGTCGAACTTCCCTTGGTCTTTGAGAGAAATGCCCATGTTGTAATAGGCGCCAACAAAATCAGGGTTAAGGGACAGTGCTTTTTTGAAGGCCACAATTGCTTCGTCCAACTTGCCCTGCTCTTGGTAAGCAGCACCTATGTTGTTATATGCTTCTAAATAATCAGGCTTGATGGCGATCGCTTTTTTGTAAGCCTCAATCGCCTTCGCCAGCTCACCTTGATCTTTGAGAGTAGAGCCCATGTTGTAATGGGCTTCAGCATAATCAGGCTTGATGGCGATTGCTTTTCTGTAAGTTTTTATCGCATCGTCCAACTTTCCTTGCTCGTGAAGAGCAACCCCCATGTTGTTCAATGCCTCCGCATAATCAGGTTTGATGGCTACGGCTTTGGCGAAAGATGCGATCGCATCGCCAACTCTACCCTGGCCTTGAAGCAAAATACCAAGGTTATTAAACCCATCAGCATAATTAGGGTTCAACTCTGTTGCTTTGCTTAAGGCTATGGAGGCATCAGCAAGGCGGCCCAAACCCTTATTTGCAGCCCCTATAATATTCCAAACAATAAATGCTTTCGGATATTGCTTGATCAGTTGGGTTGCTTGTTTAATGACCGCTTCCAGTTGCCCTTGTTTATAAAGATTGGCCAGTTGATTAAGTTTTTCTTGCGGTGGGCCTTGCGATTTGAACGATTGGTTAGATTTGTTTAAAGCAGCAAAACCCTGCTGTGCCCGCTTGTTTTCTGGGAAAGCATGAAGAATGGCTCTATACAATTGCTGCGCTTCTTCAATCTTGCCCTTTTTTGTGTAAGACACTGCCTGCCGAAGCGCTTGATCCACTGATAGTTTTGCCATTATTGTTCCCATTTTTGATGAGCCAAAAATTTAAAATGTGTAGTATCAGAAAAGCTAATCTAAAAACTTATACTCTGACAAAAGTTTTGGATAGGGGAAGATTTTGATAGTGAGACCCTCTCTCTCTTTAAAAGAGTGAACCTATCCCCATATCTCTCACCCACTTTACTTGAAGACCATCCGCCAATTTGGTCAATCATGTCCGATGGACAACCAACTGCTCGTAACCTGTCACGCATGGAGTGACGAAATGAGTGGATGACA
>ERZ807291.9928-NODE-9928-length-10162-cov-5.486692_pt1 | contig 10162 bp, 8 predicted proteins | sample MGYA00521257_ERZ807291 | MGnify/ENA primary metagenome ERZ807291 (study PRJEB31413, sample SAMN03169783) | marine metagenome | biome: Marine; feature: Water; material: Subsurface seawater | place: North Sea | collected 2011-04-28 | depth 1 m m ... | reverse complement strand
CAGAGTCACTATGCCCTTATGCGTAGAGTCACTATGCCGTTATGCGTAGAGTCACTATGCCGTTATGATAGTCACTTGAATCTTACCGAGTAAATACCCATGACTATATCCCGCCGCTTTCTCGTTGCTTTTTTTGCTGCTGTTGTCCCCCAAGTAGGCTTTGCTGATTTGTCGCCTACTATGGAGGAGACTATTGCATCTGTGATTCCAAACGTTGTCGCATGGCGACGCGATTTCCATGAGCATCCTGAGCTTGGCAACAGCGAATTCCGCACCGCAGGCATAATTGCTGAGCATCTACGTGCACTCGGTATGGAGGTTCAGACTGAGGTCGCACACACAGGCGTTGTCGGTATTTTACGTGGCGGAAACGGCCCAGTTGTTGCCTTGCGTGCAGACATGGATGCACTGCCGGTCAAAGAGCTTGTCGATTTACCCTTTGCCTCAAAAGCCATAGGAGAATATCAAGGGCGCGAAGTGGGCGTCATGCACGCCTGTGGTCACGATAACCATGTGGCGATTCTCATGGGCGTGGCCGAGGTATTGGCTGGATTAGGGAAAGACTTACCGGGCACTGTGAAATTTATTTTCCAGCCTGCGGAAGAGGGCACTCCCGATCAATCGGTGGGCGGCGCCGAACTCATGGTCCAAGAGGGAGCCTTTAATGACCCCAAGCCCGATGCAGTATTTGGTCTTCATGTTTTCCCTTATCCTGTTGGCGTCGTTGCCACGCGCCCCGGCGGCCTTATGGCGTCATCGGATTTCTTTCGTATAACGGTCAAAGGTAAGCAGACACATGGTGCTGTCCCCTGGGCAGGTGTGGACCCTATCGTTACCGCGAGTCAAATCGTACTTGGCTTACAGACCATAGTCTCTCGTCAGCTTGATGCGACCCTAACCCCGTCAATAGTGACCGTCGGCAAAATTGAAGGTGGCGTTCGAAACAATATTATTCCTGAGTCGGTCGAGATGGTGGGAACTATTCGGACCTTCGACGCAGACACTCGGTTAGATATTCACGAGCGTGTTCGCCGTATCGCCACCCAGACGGCTGCTGCTGCCGGTGCGACAGCAGAGGTTGAAATCGATTTGGGTTATGGGGTAACGCGAAACGATCCCGCATTATTCCGCCAAATGGCCCCGACTCTCCGCTCGGTCGCGGGTGATGGCTTTATTGAAGCGAATCAAACGACAACGGCCGAGGATTTCTCATATTTCGCTAACGAAGCGCCGGGTCTATTCTTATTCTTAGGTGTCGCTCCGGAAGACCCCTCATTGGTGTATCCCAATCACTCGCCGCGTTTTTATGCTGATGAGCGCGCGTTACCAGTAGGTGTTCGAGCGCTCACAGCTCTGACCCTTGACTACTTGGCCGCGCAATAAGCGCGATGTATCTCTTTTAGGGGGAGAGTCCAGTGAATTCACGAAACGATCGAGCATTCGACATTGTTCTGTTTGGGGCCACCGGTTTCACCGGTGAATTAGTTGCCGAGTATTTGGCTGAAGGCGCCGACGCCGGAACACGCTGGGCTATTGCCGGTCGCGATAAGGCAAAACTTGAGGCTGTGCATGGACGCCTAGGCCTTTCAAGTGACGTGGCTATCCTGATCGCAGACTCTACCGATACTGATGCACTTCGCTCGCTGGTGGCCCAAACGAAAGTGATATGCACCACGGTGGGTCCCTACGCGCAGTTAGGTACAGCGCTTTTAAAAGCCTGTGCTGAGGGCGGCACTGATTACTGTGATTTGACCGGTGAAGTGCAATGGATGTCAGCGGTATTTGACGCCGTTAACCCGGTGGCGCAGAAAAGTGGCGCAAGACTCGTACATTGCTGTGGTTTTGACTCGATTCCATTCGATCTGGGTGTTTTCGTCGCTCAAGAAGCGATGCACGAGCGCTTCGGTGTCTATGCCCGCCATGTGCGCGGTCGCATGGGTAAGTTCAGTGGTGCATTCAGTGGCGGTACCGCAGCTAGCATGCTGTTTATGATGGAACAGGCCACTCGAGACCCCTCAGTACGAAAGCGCATGATGGATCCTTATGCGTTGTATCCCGCAGGTACAGCTCCAGGTCTCGATGAATCAGATCAAATGGGAGCTCGTTGGGATGAGGTTTTTGATAGCTGGACAGGCCCATTCCTGATGGCGCCCTGCAATACCCGTGTCATTCGCCGTTCAAATGCCTTATTGGGCTTTCCTTACGGAACTGACTTTCGGTATGACGAATCCCAGTTATGTGGCAATCGTTTCAAAGCGCTTGGTTTAGCGGCAGGATTGGGCGGTTTTATGGGTGCGGCATTATTTCCTCCTACGCGTTACTTGGTAAAAAAAGCGTTACCCAGTTCGGGTGAGGGCCCAGATCGGGCAGCACGCGAGAATGGTCATTTTGAATACTTTGTGTATGCGCACCATCCCATGGATTCGGCGAGTGATATTCGGGTGACGGTGAAAGGCAAACGCGACCCCGGCTATGGCGCAACATCGCGAATGATTGCTCAATCGGCACTGTGTTTAGCGCATGATGATTTGGACGTTGGTGGCGGTATTTGGACAACTGCGTCAGCCATGGGGCGAACGCTTGTTAAACGACTCTCGACTGTCGACATCACTTTTGAGTCCGACTAAAGCACATCCCTGAAAGGAACACGTTTGAATACATACTCGGTGCGAGTCGCCGCCGCCGTCGTTATTGCCAACATGATCGGTACCGGTGTTTTTACTTCGCTAGGCTTTCAGCTCTTAGATATTCAGTCGACCACTGGTATTTTGTGGTTGTGGGCCATTGGTGGTTTGTGCGCATTATCCGGCGCGCTCTGCTATGCCGAGCTTGGTGCTCGCAATGTGGGATCGGGGGGCGAGTATCATTTCTTAACCGAGCTTGTTCACCCTTATGCAGGTTTTGTTTCAGGCTGCGTGTCTGCAACGGTTGGCTTCGCGGCCCCCATTGCATTAGCGTCGCTAACCTTCGGTGTTTATCTCGCTACCGCATTGCCCGCTGTACCTGCAAAGCTGAGCGCTACGCTACTGATTTTGGTTATGGTAGCGCTTCATACACGCACTCGGCGAGACAGCGCCCAAGGACAGTTTGCGCTCACGTTGCTTAAAATAGTATTGATCGTGGTATTCATTGCGACTGCACTGATTGTAGGCGCCGATTATGACCACCAATTATCTGGGCCAGTATTCTCGGGCGCTGATGACATGCTGTCGGGTGGTGGGGCGGTTGCTCTTATTTATGTGATGTACGCCTATTCAGGTTGGAATGCCGCGACCTACATCCTTGGGGAACTCGAGGATCCGCAGCGTGATTTACCGCGAGCACTGATCGTTGGTTGCATTATCGTCACGTGCATTTACGTTGCTCTCAATGCAGTTTTCTTGATCTCTGCACCTATCGATGAGCTACGTGGAGAGGTCGAGGTTGCTTATATTGTTGCCGATTACGTAGTGGGAGGGCAGGGCGCATTTGCTGTTTCGCTCTTACTCTCTGGCATTTTGATTTCGACTGTCAGCGCTATGATTATGGCGGGACCTAGGGCCCTGCAGCGTCTCGGTGAAGCCTATGCGGGCTTCAGTTTACTAGGTCGTCCAAACAAAGCAGGAATCCCGGCTAATGCCATTTTTTTTATGGGGTTTATGGCGCTGATATTTCTTTGGACGTCTACCTTCGAAAAAATTCTTTTGTTCTCCGGTTTCGTAATGGCTGCGAATACCTTCATCACCGTCCTTGCAGTCTTTGTAAGTCGTCGTAGGCATCCAAAGAGCAACGCTTTTGGCATGCCCTGGTATCCGCTTCCCGCCATAGTATTTTTGCTAATAACGGGATGGACGTTGGTCTATACCGGGATGCAGTTTCCACTGCAGGTGATGCTCGCCGTGGTTATCATTGCGCTCGGTTATCCGCTGTTTGTCTTTTCTAATCGACGGCGAGCTCGATAGTCATGGGCGTTTTTAGGCCGCGTTGACTGATGAATTACTTAGCGCATCTTTATTTGGCCAGCGATCACCCTGAAGCAGTAGTGGGGAGTTTAATGGGTGATTTCGTAAAGGGATCGATTGATCACAAGTATCCACGCGTGATGCGCGCGGCGATTGCCCAGCACCGCGCCATCGATTCCTTTACCGATGCTCATCCAATAGTTCTTCGCAGCAAGTCGCGTATCGAGCCTCCATTTCGACGTTATGCGGGCATATTAGTCGATATGATTTATGATCATTTTCTCGCGACTGAGTGGTCGCGTTATGCACGCTTAGAACTGCCCGATTTTATAGCCGATAGCTATCGCCAGATAGACGCACAGTTCCACTGGTTGCCGGAGCGTATGCACCGCACAGCGCGTTATATGATTGATTACGACTTGTTGGGGAGCTATGCCAGCATGAAAGGAATTGAGCGCGCGCTGCGCGGCATTGAGACGCGGCTGTCTCGGCCGAGTCGGTTGGGGGACGCGGCGGTTGAATTGAGCAGGCTATTAGAGCCGTTGCGTGAGGACTTTCACGATTTTTTCCCAGACCTCATTGCCTATGTCGATACCCCCGATTATGCATGCGGGCGAATAACAGACAGTGACTATCGTCATCGTTATTTCTCACCAGACCTATTACCCACCGATCGAGAAAACCCATGAGTAACATACTGTTTACATTGACCACCAATCGGACGCGCTAGGAGAACACCCAGTGTCATTATTTTCTCAAATGCGTATGCCGCTCGTAGTGGCCCCTATGTTCCTCGTATCATCGCCTGAGCTAGTGATTGCCGCGGCTCGTTCAGGTGTTATTGGTGGGCTACCAGGGCCCAATGCACGCTCACTCGACTCTCTTGGCGACTGGATGGCGAAAATCCATGAGGCGTTAGCACCAGAGTCACTGCCCTGGTTGTTTAATATGATTGTGCATCCCACCTATGATCGATTTGATGGTGAAGTGGAATTAGTTAAACGGTACCGGCCAGCCATCGTATCGACTGCTTTAGGATCTCCTGCTCGCGTGATTGATGCGGTCAAAAGTTATGGGGGCTTGGTGTATGCAGACGTGATTACCCCGGAAATGGCCCGCAAATCAGTAGTCGCTGGAGTAGACGCATTGATTCTTGTTACCCAAGGCGCTGGTGGTCATACGGGACGCTACCATCCTCTTGCTTTCATTGCGGAGGTACGTGAATTTTGGGATGGCCCCGTTGGCATTGCAGGTTGCATCTCTCGAGGTGATGATGTCGCCGCAATGTTGGTTGCAGGCGCTGACTTTGTAGTGGCAGGAACACGCTTTATCGGCACCGATGAAAGTTTTGCCTCCCCGGGCTACAAAACTATGCTCACTGAATCATCCATCAATGACATTGTTGAAAGTAAAACAATAACGGGCGTCACCGCGAACTGGATGAAACGAAGTTTAGAGCAGGCAGGAGTTTCCCTCGATGCTCAGCCACAAGAGGCGAGCGTTGACTTTTCGGGTGATGTGGGAAGCGGCGACAAAGCGTGGAAGGACGTCTGGTCTGCGGGGCAGGGCGTCGGTGTTATTAAGCATACGCAGCCCTGCCAAGCGATTGTCGATCAGATGGTGGCTGAGTTCGATCAAGCGATCGGTAGAGCGGCTTCCTTACAGTCCTGATGCCGTTTTATGGATGAGTTCAGAGTTTGCAGGCAGCGAGAATGAAACGCCATCTTCTCCCACTGTGTACCTAGGAAAGATAGCTTCTGCACCGTCGAGCCAAAGTTTCTCCTGTCCTGGAATCACTAGAGGCGGCACGATGTGGTAGTACAGCAAGTGCCCTACATCTGAATTTTTGGCGGTTTGCGCGGCTTCAGCTGGACTTGCATGGTAGTCGAGGATGTCGACAAATATTTTCGCAAGGCCCTCGCTACCAGCATTCTTCGCGGCGTGATGCATTTTCATAGCCAAATTCGGTGCGAGCGCCTCGTGTACAAGTAGATCGACACCTTGGGCAAGCATCTCTATGTTGCTCGATTGTTTGGTGTCACCAGTGATCAGGAGACTGCGCCCTTTGTAGCTAAACTTATAGCCGACCGCTGGATGCACTGGAGCGTGATCGACGAGCAGTGCTTCAACGATGAGCCCGTTTTTCTCAAACACTTTCAGCAGCTCACCAATCTTTGGTGCGGCAAAGGATCGAGGGGATAAACCTGCGCCTGACATTGGAGCTACCGTGTCACCATGATGTGCATGGCGATAGGTTACATCCTGTGCGTAGGCACTATTGAACCCGGTAACGACGAGCTCAACCCCGGTAGGCCCGTATACTGGGAGTGGCTCAGCGTGATGCCCGCTAGCCCAGCGAATAGTGCTCATTTCACCGAGGCCGTCAATGTGATCGGAGTGAAAGTGAGTAAGGAACACGCTGTCAATCCTACCTGGCGGGTACCCCATACGACTTAAGTTACGCACGCCTTCTGTGCCAGCGTCGACGATATATAGATCCGTACCCGCCACAACTGCCACGCAAGGGCCCGACGCTTTGGGACCAGGCAATGGTCCGCCGGCGCCGCACAATGCCAAATGAAGACCATCATCGAGGTCATTAATCCGGTTTGTGACAATGCGCTTTTCAAGCCCCCGGTCGAGAATTTTCTCAGCAATTGTTGCACGCTGATTAATAATCGCGATAGCGCCTATTAATATGACGCCTAAACCAATAAGTAGCTTTTTCAAAGGCGACGACTCTCCTCGATGTGTCGGACAAAAATGCCGCCGCCAGTCAGCAATACGGTGACCCAATTGACGGCATTGCTGACTAGCTTTTTGTTAGGCTCAATGAAAAGGATTACTGAGCTGAGGCGGCGACTGTGCTGGGAGCCTGTGCATCGCCATTGGCTACAGCAAGCCAAGCCTGCTGCAAGACATAGGCGCGAATTGCATCGGTCTCTTCCTTGGACAAATGGTCCGCGAACGACACCATGCCTCGGTCGGTTAATAAACCGTCGCGAACGATTGTGTCCCATGCAGCTTCATTGCCTGCATAAGCTGACCATCGCAAATCGGGTAAAACACCCGAGCTCACTGCAAGTCCGCCATGACAGAATTGGCAATTGTCAGCGAAGCGCTTCATACCCAGCAATGCAACAGCGTCATCGCCGATGGCTTCACCTTTCGGCGTTCTTGCCACTGAAGGCAATACGCTTGCTGGCAATTCACCTGTGCCGCCTATTTTGAACGTAATGACTTTGCCCGGCTGAGGTGCTGCTTGCTCACTCCAGGCGAAACCATAAGTTAAGCCCCATGAGCTGCCGACGCCTGTCGCTGTGGCAAGATACTGCTCTCCGTTGACCTTGTAGGTCATTACAGGTGCGGAGGTGGGATTATTCAAAGGAGAGGACCAAAGGCGCTCGCCGGTACGTGCGTCATAGGCAACGATTTCACCCATTAAGGTGTTTTGGAAAACAAGACCAGATGCAGTGCTCAATATACCGCCGTTGCCGGTCGTTATGTGAGGTACTTCCCATGCTGGCTTTCCAGCCACGGGATCCCATGCCAACAAAGAGCCGCTTATTTCTTTGCTTATAGCTTCGAGAGTACCTTTTGGGTAGACCGAAGGAAGACCTGCGGCAAGATCGTAACCAATGTTCCAGAATGAATTAGAGGGGTCATCTGGATTCAGATCGCCATATCCCTGGGGCACTCGATTTGCTGGTATATAGGCCAGCTGCGTTTCGGGGCTGTAGGCCATGGGGTGCCAGTTGTGCGCTCCCATTGGGCCAGGTAAGGCAATGTAGCCCGGGGCCAAATTACGTGCATCGGGGTTTTCAATGGGTCGACCTTCTTCGGTTAGTCCCGTCGCCCACGTTTGCAGTTCATAAGGATTACCCGATATGAACTGGCCCGTCGCAGCGTCTAGAACGTAGAAAAAACCATTTTTGGGCGCTTGCATGACAACCCGTCGATCTGCACCGTTTTCTCCTAAGGGGAGGTCGGCAATCACGATACCTTGCGTGGCCGTGTAGTCCCACTTATCCCGCGGGGTAGTTTGGAAATGCCATCGGTAAGCACCGGTGTCGGCATCGACAGCGACGATTGAGGATAGAAACAAGTTGTCGCCGTTACCCTCCGGATCTCGCACATTATCGTTCCATGGAGAGCCATTGCCGAAACCAATAACGACTTGATTATTGACGGGATCGTAGACCATGGAGTCCCAAGCTGTGCCGCCACCACCGTCGGTGGTCCAAGCGCCAGTATCACCCCAGGTGTCGTTGGCGAGTTCGGCAAAAATCGCATCCGATGCAGCACCATCGGGCTTCTTCTCCGGATTGGGTGTCGCATAAAAACGCCAGGCCAATTCACCGGTATCCGTGTCATAGGCGGTGACATAACCACGTACGCCAAGTTCCGCTCCGCCGTTACCAATAATAACTTTGTTGTTGAAAGCTCGTGGCGCGCCGGTAATAGTGTATGGCTTGCTTTGATCCACTGTGACTGTGCTCCATAGCAATTCGCCAGTCGCGGCATCAAGGGCCTCAAGACGACCATCAAACACGCCAACGAAGACCTTGCCTTGATAAACGGCAAGTCCTCGGTTTACGACGTCACAGCAGCCTTTTGCTGCATCTTGGCCTGATACTTCGGGATCATAAACCCAAAGCTCTGCTCCAGTTGTTGCATCCAGTGCGTAGACTACGGACCAAGAACCACTGACATACATGACGCCATCGACTACCACCGGCGTCGCTTCAACACCGCGGGTTTTACGCATTTCGTAGGTCCAGCCAACACCCAAATCACTCAGCGTATCTCGGTTGATCGTTGTGAGTCCTGAGTGGCGCTGCTCTTCATAGCCGCCGCTGTAGGTCATCCACTGTTCGGGCTGCCGAGCAGCGTTTTCAATTCGAGCGGTATCAACTTGCGCGACGTCGGCCGAATTGTCCGCCGAGGTTTCTGTTGCTGCCGCTGCAGGCTGATCCGCGCTTGCAGTTGTTGCGGCTTGCTCGCCCCCACAGGCCGTAAGCACTGCTAAAACAGCGAGACCTAATAGCTTTGTTGAGTATTTCACCATGACCTAACCTCTTGCCTTGTCGTTGTTATTTCCGCGATTCAGAAGCCTATCGCTTTGTTCTACAGTATAAGAGAATTTAAGTGGTATGTGGTTCAAATTGTACGGTTCATGTTGGTTAAAAACATTGAGCGGAGGAGACAGGTCAGTATTTGCAACGCTCGGGCGTTAAGTTCATGCTTGCGAGTGCGAAGGTGCTGCAGTGATCTGTCAGTGCCCTGAGTCACAGCAAAAAAGGAATGCACAATGTTAACGCTTGTTAAAGGCGCCGCGATCGCCGTTGTTTTGATTCCTAGCCTAAGTGTCGCCGAAACATTAGAAGGTTTATGGCAGCATGAGGATGATCCAGTGTGGATCCAAATGCAGCCCGGCAAGGGCTTAGCCACAATACTGCGAAACGACAATAAGCCCGACTCCGCAGGTTTTCAGCTGGTGCGAGGCTTGCAAAGCGAAGCAAGTGATGGCTCACAGTGGACGGGTGAGGTTTACGCTGCTGCCCTAGGCAAATATAAAGATGCGGAGATCACCCTTGTTGAGCCCGATGTCATGCGTTTTAAAGTTAAAGTTGGCTTTATCAGTCGCTCTGTGACGTGGCAACGTATCGCTGCATTGCCCGATAAAACATTGCCTGAAAAAGCATTGCCCGACAAATGAGCGCGCTTCGGTGCGTGGGTTAAACGACACTATTGTGTAGACTTTTGGGGACGGGTTATGGCTCAGCAATTTAAAGATCAAGGAGGCGCTGCCGCGTCGGACCCGAGTTGGCTCAGGCGTCATATCATGTCGCGGGTTATGTCTAAGGTGTCAAAACCTGAAACGCTCCTAGAGCGTCGAGCGAGGGCAGAGAAGCAGAGAATCGCCGACGGCAGGCCGCATTGTGTTGAGTACTTTCATCAAGTGGATGATGGTTACAGCCATCTGATTGCGCAGCGTTTGCAGCAGTTTGCGGCGCGTTACGACGTTTCGGTTAAGAGCCACTTAGTAGGGCCGCCAAAAGGTAAAAACGTTGCGGAACCCGATTTGCTGTCGAGACTGTCCCGTTATGACTCTTATCACATAGCCCATGGCTATGGGCTTACTTTCCCTCACCATCTCGATGATCCGGATCCCAGCCTCGTGGCGCTAACTACCGCCATACTTGCGAATCAACATGGCG
>ERZ807291.9922-NODE-9922-length-10168-cov-8.147533_pt1 | contig 10168 bp, 9 predicted proteins | sample MGYA00521257_ERZ807291 | MGnify/ENA primary metagenome ERZ807291 (study PRJEB31413, sample SAMN03169783) | marine metagenome | biome: Marine; feature: Water; material: Subsurface seawater | place: North Sea | collected 2011-04-28 | depth 1 m m ... | reverse complement strand
TATTACCAATATCAGTATATGTATTATTTGATGGAATTGGTGCTGGTAAATTATCATATATATCATTTAATTCTTCTATAATATTTTTAAATAATTTATCACCATAATGTTGAATGCTAAGATCTTTAAAATTATTACATCTTTTATCACGATGTGCTTCTCTAAATGAATTGATATAATTTTTACCCCATCTTTTATAATTTATATAATTAATAGCTTGAATAATTTGTTCTTTGAAATCGATAATAATATTATTATTAATTAATTTATATTTTTCTTCATAATTCTCAATATTTTTAAGTAATAAACAGTAATCATTACAATATAATAACTTTATTAATTCATCTTTCATAATTTCATAATCTAAAAGTGTTTTTGAAATTATATTACATTTAGTATGATCAAATCCTTTAACAAGTTGTCTATTTTCATTATTTAATGTAGTATATATAATACCAAATGATAAAATATTATCACATAACTTTAATTTATCATTATCAATTACAAAATTATACGATAAATCATGTCCATAATGAATAGATTTAATAGAAATTTTTTTATTATTATTTAAAGTGAAATAATATGATTCTGCATTTTCTAGAAAAATATTACAAGTATTTTCTAAATTTAAATAAACATTATTATTAATAGTTGTTTTAATATATGCAAGAGAATTTATTAAAACAGTTCCAACAAAACCAGAATCTGGAATAAATGAAAAATTACCATTGCCTATTTTGGCAATTTCTACAAGTAATTCGGTATCAAGTGAATAACCAAACCCATATGTATAAATATTTGGAATAATAATATTATTTTCTTTAAAGTTATTAATTTTTCTTTTTAATGTATCAATAATTCCTCTATTTGGTAATAAATAATTACTTGGAATTCCATCTGTTAAAAACATAAGTGAACAAATTCTATTATTAAGAGTATCGTTGAATTGTTGAAATTGTTTCAATCCTTCATTAATACCAGCCCAAATATTTGTGGCACCTTCTGTTTTTAAATTATTAATAATATTTATTAAATATGATTTATTCGCAGTTGTTACATTAGTTAAATTACATAAAATTTTAGCATCATTTGAAAATGTAATAATTGAAATTCTATCAACAGGTTTTAAAGATTCTAAAATCATTTTTAAAGAATGTTTTGTAATATCTAAAATAGTAAATCCAACATCAATATTTTCACCATTTTGTGTAATATATGCTGGACTAGACATTGATCCAGAAACATCAATAACTGTAACAATATCAATTGGAGCAGTATTGCTACCTTTAATAGGAATTATATCTAATTTAAAATATGTTTTAAAAGAATCGCAATATTTTGATAAATTTAAATTTATAGTAATATCTTCAGATTTGAATTTATTTTCAATATTAACATGATTATTATTATTTATAATTAAATTTGAAGAATTTATAACATCTAATAATGCCCTATTTGGTTTTAAATGCGTTTTATATAATTTATTTCTAGTAATTGGTGAAGTGTCATTTCTTTCTAACCATGTGCAAATTGCATCGTATTCATATGAATTACCTTCATTATCAATATAAGGATTTGTCATAATTTCATGTGTGATAGAGCAATAAAATGAAGAATGATTATTATTAAACATTGTTATAATAAATTAAAAAAAATGTTATAAATTATCATTTTTTATTTAATTAAATATAATATAAAATTTATGGTAGATTGTCATGCCTTTTTTAAAATTATTTGCACATGCTGTCAAACTAGATTTACTTGCGATTAATATGTCACAATTAACCAATTCTATCAAATATTATTAACAATTCTTCATTAATATATTTATGTAAATTTGGTAATACATCAAACTCGTGCATCTTATGTTTATCTTTACTTATTATAACAGATTCGGAAATACGGTCATTTAATCTTTTATACTAATTACTCTAATTGCATTATCAATATAATATTGGTTAGGTAACATAACATTCATTACAATACTATCTAATTCTGTATCTTCAATTTTCTTTATCAATTCAGTTTTAAGAATTGCTTTTTGATTATCCATACTAATTTAACAAACATATCTTTTAAATATACATTAAGTATAAGATTAAAAATTGATTAATTAAAAAAAAATTGATATTAATTATTTATAAAGTAGTAAATTATATGTCTATTATAATTTGGGATAAATTACCAGATTGTATATTAGATAAAATTTATGAAAAAATATATTTATCCCAACCTAAAAATTTGTTAGATGATATAGTTAGTTATAAATTTACTATTAATTATATTAAAGAATTATATTCTTTATTAAAAGGCGATGATAATACATATTGGAAAATATTATGGCAAATAGTATTATATTTTGAAGTAGGAGATAATAAACATAAAAATCTTAAAATGATAAATATGAAAGATTTTGTTATGAATAATAATAATATAATGATACGATATGAAGGTGGGTTATATTGGGTTAAAAAATATATAATAAAGATGACTAAAAATGATAGATATAATTTTATTGATAAATTTAATTTATATTTACAAGAAATATTGTTGTCTATATAATAATATTATGTATAAAGATATAAATAATGATTATAAGTACCTAAATGATTTATTTTTTTTTTAATTTATATAAAAATAAATATCCTATGGGTACTATAATAAGTATGAAAAGTACTAAAAAGCAGTTTTATAAAAGTTGCTTTTATTGGTATGCTGATATAAATATTTTGGTTGATAAATTTGAAGAAAGTTTTACACCCTTGAAGATTTAAAATGAGACAAAATTTTATTTCATATACTTCAAGGTTCGCTTATTTCAAAGCGTGTAAATTTTGTTGAGTATCATAGCATATTGATAAAAATTTATTATAAAATAATTTACAAAATGTTTTTATCATAAACTATATTTAAGATATATATTTTTATATAATTATTTATTAGTTTTAGGTTTAGTTACTTTTTTAACTTTAGGTTTAGTAGGTTTTTTAACTTTGGGTTTAGTAGGTTTTTTAACTTTGGGTTTAGTAGGTTTAGCGGGTTTAGTAGGTTTATTGGGTTTAGTAGGTTTAGTAGTTTTAGTAGGTTTTTTAACTTTGGGTTTAGTAGGTTTTTTAACTTTGGGTTTAGTAGGTTTTTTAACTTTGGGTTTACCTCCTTTTTGTAATAAATTATATAATTTATTACCAAATTTTTTTATTACCCCAAAATTTTGACATCCCATTATACGCATATTTTCTATTTTTAAAGCATATAATCTACTAAATAATTTATTAGCAGATATAATAAGTTTTTCTACTAGTTTTTTATTATTAATATTATGTAGGATAATTACACTATATACTTCATTTAATATTTCAATCATAAGTTCATATTGTGCATTGGTCAACTGCATGTCTTTGTCGCCCAATGTTAGAATTATATTTTTGCTGCTATATACTGGGTGATTAATATGTGCTACTATGTCTGACAAATATACGGGTACCATATGCGTCTCATTTTTTCTGTCAAAGTGAAAATTATTAAGATCCTTATTCAAAAGCATATGTTCTTTCTTTAGCGCTTCACACATGATTTTATTCAGCTTCCTCTTTCTGTCCAGCATCATCCGCCTTTTTGGGCCATCCCCCTGCAAATCGCTCATAAGCATTTCTAGTCTCTCCTCATCAAGTGTCTCACGCGCCTCATTGAACTCCAATGAATATTTATTATCAATTAATTTAGTCATATTCAGGAAGGCAATATTCTTTTTATTAGCGCCTTCATCAATGTCTTCATAAGTAGTATAAAGTGGTGTAAACGATATAGTTGGTAAAATTTTTATATTATTCTTTTGTCCACTGCAAAACTTTTTAAATCGTTTTTTCAAGATAGATTTTATTTTTTTTAAATATGCATCATAATCAAATTTATTATATTTATACCAAAATTTTAAAATATTATTATATATCCACTGCCGCTCCTGATTTCTGCTTGTTATCCCGCCATTACCAAAGAAGTTATCGACTGTATTTTGTTGCCATTTACCAAGGTTTCGGGTCATGTCACCAAACCGATCGAATATGTAAAAATCCACAACCCTAGGTTTGTCCGCGTTCAAGTCATGGTTATTATTTTTTTTGATAAGTTGAAACCCCATATAAACACGCTTGAAATCATCGTACGTCGGATATTGATATAATTGTGTCTGATTCGCGGCATTATTATCGAGTTGCGACATGAGTAGTTTTTTAAACTCATTTTTAAATGTAAGGTATATCGATTCAATAATATAAAAGTCTTTATTGCGTTCTTTTTTAGTACTCCTTTTGTTTAATGTAGTAAAAGAATACATTATAAAATCAATATATCTATTTAAAACCAATATAATTTATTAAATTATATCATATATAATTATCAAAAAAGAAAATTAAAATTACAACATAAACCGAATACATTGTGGTTAGAGTTTTGAGTAGCATCATGAAAAATTGAGGAATGGTTTTGACAAAAGTGGTTTTAATAGGAATCGTAAATTACCTAAAGTAAATTAATTAATAATTCATTATTACAAATTATATATATATAAAAAATGTTATAAATTATCATTTTATTTAATTAAATATGATTCATTGTAATTATCTATTGAATAATCACTATCTATAGTTTTAATTGCTTCAATCAAAATATTTTTAAAATTATTATTATTATATGATGTGTTATATTCTTTTTCTAAAACACTATTTGAAAATTCTTTAATTATCCAAGGATTTTTATTTTCACTAATGCCTACCTTTTCATATATATTATTACCATCTTTATGTAATTTATTAAATGTTTCATTTATCGATTTATCATCAATTATATTTTTATATGTTGTAGACCATATTTTATCATCGCGTAAAATAGAACTGGTGTAGTTAATTTTATTAATAGTTTTTAGAGAATCATAATTATCTTTTGAAAAAGTTATTGATTGTGAAAAATTTGTCATTTATCTATTTATCTATTTATCTATTTATATATTTATATATTTATTTTATTCTTACATCCGAATATATATTATTTAAACATTCTATACCACCATCTGACTTGCATGTTTCAAAATCTTTATATAACCAGTCTGCAAATTTTTTTTGGTCATTACACGATTTGCTATTAGCTACAGTATAAAATATCAATTTTAATGGATTTTTATTATATATATCATTGTTATCATAAGATAATGAATTATTTGTTATTTCATTTACCTTATTATTAATTTTTTTATTAGTATATGGACATGCATTATAATTATTTTTAATTGTATTATAATCATATACATTGTTATTCATAAAAGGATTTTCATTAGTTGGTAAATTACACAATTCGTCATTTATTAAAACTAATTTATTAGAATTTAGAAATTGTTCTTTAAGTTTGTTTAATTTATCCATATGTGTATAAATTAAATATGAAAGTGCTAAGACTAAAAATAATAACAATATTGTTTTTACTAAAAATTTTTTATTTAATGATACTAAAGCAATTATAATACTTGCTATTATAATAAATCTTACCACTGTATTTAATTTTTCTTCGTCACTCATATAATCCTTCGGTATTATAATAGGTTTTAACAATTGTTTTACATCAGATGTCCAAAACATTTTAATTAAATATTTTTAAGCTTCTATAATAAGAATATTAATTAATTTTCTTTTTTTCTGCTAATTTTTTTCTTAATTTTTTTTGCGCTGCTATTTTTTTATAAGCACCTTCATTTACTTTTGTTTTCCCACTTTTTGCCATATTTTTTATTGTATCTAAATCAGGCATTTCTCCATTTTCTTGGTTATTAGTCATCATTCCACTAAACATACTCATCATATTTCCCATATTTGCCATGTCATTGTTTTTCCCCATATTATTATTTTTCCCCATATTATTTTGATTTCCAAACATTCCAGGCATCATTGAAGCAAATTTCATTGCATCTTGCATTAAATTTTCTTGATTTAATTCTCCACTTGATAATTTTGCAGCCATTTTTTGACTAACATTTGATATAATATCACCAAACCCACTATCTGGGTCTCCTAAACTTTTTAATACATCACCGTTTTTATCCATTGATTTTTGTAGTTTATTTACATCAACATCTTCTAATATTTCTTTAGCAAGTTTTCCCAAGGTTGTATTTTCCATACCACCCATTTTAATATCTACATTCTTCTTAATTTTTATATTTTTAATAGACACTAAATTCAATAGTATGCTTTTATAAATATTATTTTCATCGTCTAGTTCATTTATATCATCGTCTGTAAAATTATCTTTTTGTAATATATTTAAAATTTTTTCAGAATCTTCATCTGAAATATCACGAGAATAAATAAATAAAACGCTAATATAGTGATGGCATAAATATTCATTTCTTAATATTTTTACAATGTCTTTAATATATATATTATCTAATAATTCAACATTTTCATTTTGTGTTAACCATGATATGATATCATTTGTTGATTTTTCTTCAGATTTATTTTGTTCTTCAGATTCATTTTGTTCTTCAGATTCATTTACATCCTTTTTTTTATCAGCATCAAAAACTAAATTTTTATAAGATTCATATAATTCGTTTGTCAATTGCTTTTTAATAAAAGTTATATATTCATCACTTGTTTTATCCAAAGTTAAATAATTATTTTTAATTATATTGAACACTTTTTTTGCTGTTTCACTTTTATCCTTATGCTTTTTTGTTATTGTTTTTAATTTTTTTATTAAATCAATATAATATTGATTTAATATATATATTTTTGTCATTTATTCTATCTATATTATAGAATTTTCTGAATTCCTTATATAATTTAAATTATATCCTGTCGTCTTTTATTCATCAATTCTTCTAAACTTGGCAAATTTTTATCATTTTTATCATTAACTGATGATATAGGGTTTAAAGCATTTGTTGCAATATCAAATTCTTTATTTTCTTTATTATTATCTTGATTAGTTAATAAATCCCATGAATAATTTTTATCTTTTAATAAATTATCACTTTCGTCATCAAGTGACGAAAAATTATCAGACATGCTACTACCTAATGTAAATGCCAATGGTTCGTTTTCAATTTCTGTTTCATTCTCGAATACTGTATTCTCTTTCGAATCCTTTGTTTCTTTATTTAATCTTGTATTATTATCTTGTGTAAATAAAGCACCTCTATTTGGTAATAATAGATAATCAAATACTTGTTTTCCATATAATATTTCTTCTGAATTTATTTTATTTTCATCTGACAGTATCAATGCTGGGACAGAATGTATTACTTTTTTCATATCATAATCGTTGCCAATCAATGTTTCGACAGATATAGTTTTAACTAAATTTTTTTTATCATGTTTTGAAATTGCTTCTAGCAAAATATTACAGTGCTTACATTGAGTACTATAGATTAAAATCATTGCTATTTCAGTTAATTTTGATATTCTTATATATATTATATTGTATTACTTAAGATTTTTATATATAAATTGTTTAGAGAATAATGAAATTTCTTAAATCAGATATATCAAATTGTGAATTAAGTAATATAGGAAAAAATAATAATGTAAATGATAATTTTTTCTCTAATACAGATTCGTTTTCAACTATTAGCGATGGGTTTTCATCATTAACCGGTGATGATACTATTGGTGTTCACGGTAATATGGAGCCATACTTCACTAAATCTGCCCCTATTATAAAAGATTTTATTGATAAGGATGTTAATGACTTATTCACCAATAAAAAAGAAACAGCTAGAAATGATTTTTTTGCACAAGAAAAAAATATTGATAATATAAACGGGTCAAGTTTTCAATATGAAGTTCTTAAAAATAGAACGAATCAATCTATGTTAAATTTAAATAATAATGTATTTCCAATTGATCAAATAAGAGTCGGACCAGGATTAGATAATGGTTATAGCGAACAAGGTATTGGGGGATTTCATGATTATAATACTAATTTATATGCAATGCCAAGAAATAGAGATGAATTAAGATTTGAAACTAATCAAAAAGAAAAAACATTCGCGGTTGATTATCAAGCGCCTAAAATTGATATTGGTCAAAGAGGAATAGTAAACCCTCCGTCTAAAAATAAACCAGAAAGAGTGTATGAACAAAATTTAGATAATTTTTTTAAAACAACCGGCTCGGTATTAAAAAATACAAATAGATCTATCGAAAATATTAAAGCAACAAATAAACAAGATTCTCATATTGATTATACGGGTAATATTAAATTAACAAATCGTGGTATATCAGAAGAAGATAACTATAATAAAAAATCATTTACTATTTATGATAATGAAAGAAAAACGACCGAATGTAAAACTGTTATGAATAACCCAACATCTATAATTAAAGCAGTTATTGCACCAATATTAGATGGTATCAAATTATCAAAAAAACAGTATATAATTGATGCTGCCAGAGAAACTGGTGGAAATGTATCATCTGATGTAAATAAAGCTACTGTCTACGACCCAATTAACTATATTACTAAAACAACAGTAAAAGAAACAACAATACATAATTCTCAAAATAATAATTTAAAAGGAAATGATGGTACTTATTCCGCATTAAATGATGGTGTTAAAACAACTGTTAAAGAAACAACTCTTCATGATGCCCAAAATATTAATCTTAAAGGTAATGATGGTACTTATTCAGCATTAAATGATGATGCAAAAACTACTGTAAAAGAAACTATAATTCACGACTCACAAATTCTTAATTTAAAAGGTACTGTCGAAGAAAGTTATAGTAATTATGATGATGTTCTTAAAACCACTATGAAAGAAACAACTCCACTAACCGATAATATTCGTAACATTGGACCAATTGTATATAGGACTTACGTATATAATCCAGATGAAATTGCTAAAAAAACAGTTAAAGAAACCACTATAAAATCTAAAGCAGAATATGGATTTATTGGTGGATTATTTAATAGATTAGTTGGTGGATATTACAATAAAAATATTAAATTAAATAATACTAACAAAGAATTTACAGTGCAAGCACAATCAAGAGGCAATGTTTCATCTATACATGACCATAGACAAATTAAAAGAGACGCGTATTACGCAACACCCCAAGATGAAACAAGAGAAAAAATATTAATTGCGGCAGGACATACGCCAAACCCAGGAAATATGAACATTCCACTTGATGCAGAAAATATCAATATGACAGTTGATAAAAATCCTTTACATAATAACAATTATGGGAATATCAGCAAAATATATCAAGAACGCGAACCAAATAATTTATTTAGAGACTCGATTACAACTGAAAATGTTCAGAATAACGCATATGAACATAGACTTGATAGCTCTATTATGAATGGTTTAAAATCAAATGAATTATCTATTCAAATTAACCCAATTAATATGTAAAATATATATAAGAAATTTATAACTATTTTCTAATTATGCAAGTATTATTAAATACTAAAAAAGAATATACAAAATACATTCAAGATTCTATATCTATTTCTATTGCACAAAAAATAAACAATTATTACGATGATTCAATTAAAGATAAAATAGGAATGATTGGTTTTCAAAAAAATTTAAATAATATTAAAAATTGGAATCCTAATATTATTGAGAACGAATATAAATTATTAATTCAAAATAGCAAATACAAAAATTTAGACAAAATATATACTTTTACAATTAAAACTTATATTAAACTTAGATTAATAGAATTAAATATAGATTATGATAATTATGAATACCCTGATATTAAAGCATTTATACATAAATGTTATATAAATGCTGCTATATGGGCTTGGAAAAGTCCATTTTTATTTTTTAAAAACAATTTAAAACAAATAGAGATACAAAATAATTATAATATTATAGAAATAAATATAAGAAAAATTATTAAAAATACATTGAGAGAATGTGTTCCAATTGATAAAATTATTTGTAATCAAAACAATACAAATACTATATTAAACCATAAAATTGATAATGATTATAAAGAAGAAATTAAATTAAATGAAACAAAAATATCAAAAAATAATTTCTTAAATAATTTTATGAATTTTGCGAAAAATACTATTTATAAAGAAAGTGTTTATGTTAAAAACAATAAAGATCTAATAACAAATACTGGTCAACTTATAACTGATAAAGAAAAATCTGATA
>ERZ807291.9921-NODE-9921-length-10170-cov-5.525556_pt1 | contig 10170 bp, 5 predicted proteins | sample MGYA00521257_ERZ807291 | MGnify/ENA primary metagenome ERZ807291 (study PRJEB31413, sample SAMN03169783) | marine metagenome | biome: Marine; feature: Water; material: Subsurface seawater | place: North Sea | collected 2011-04-28 | depth 1 m m ... | reverse complement strand
CACTGGGACATTAAAGAGACATTAAACCGGCCCGGGACAATCTTGCCGTCTAAGCGGCACCTTTGAATACTATAAGACTGTCCTTTGTAAGGTGTACCTTCATCGTCTTGGGAATGATCACATATGTTAGGGCCTAGAGCAGTTTTCAGCGTGAATCCAACGTTCCGATTATACAAATTTTGTCCGTACAATTCCAATACATCACCATGCCGGCCATTTTTAGATTTAGTCGCGTGATTGGATATTTTAAAGACTACAGGCGCGTAGGCGGCGGACACGAGAATGTTGCAACCGCCTGACTTCACACAAACACTTTTGCGCAAATGGTGGTGTACTTCCACGGTATCTCTTCGCTCTCTCTCTTTGTTGAATTCCATGTTTGCACGTCCCATGGTGCACACTAAAGTGGTGTTCGAGCACCAATATTTCACCAAGGGACATGGGACATCCCCTACAGTGACACTCGGACGGTCAAATTCGTTTCCGAATCCTGTCCCCGAAATTTTTATTTTGCAGCCTCCCGATGCACCACAAAACCACCCACCATTGAGCAAAGTTACCGACGATATAGTAGAGGCTTCATAAGAACGAATTGAGAACAGAAAAATGGCTAGGGTATAGGCACGAAATGCACTTACAGTCACCGGTTGCATGGCCGACTGAAAAGTAAGAATGGTCTGTATGGATTGCTCCTCCTCCACTTTCCATTTAAAGGGGTTAACCTCCCTCTGGAACCTGTCAAAAAGCGTACATATAATAAATCAGAACATGTTCGCGCATGCGGTGGATCCGACCCGTCTCAGTGTGAATGAATTAAATCGTACTTACGCCGAGCATACACCTTGAGCTTTGTATTTATTTTATCGAGCATATCACCGATAAACGTTACCAGGTAACTAACCATTTTGTTTTTGTTTTATTATTATTGTTTTCTTTTTTTATTCAGACGCATATTTCCATATTACAGGTAAATACTATGCACAATCAATTCATAAATTCAGAAACCAGAAAATAAACTTGATGAAAACCACTTTTGAAAAAAAACAAAAAAACCAAACAGTACTGTACCGACGGAGCCACAATTTCTTAGAGGCGTACCATAGCGGCGTAGTCTTGCTTTGTTAGTACATGCCTATCGAGAATGATACTGTTGCTTCACAACAAGTACTCGACCTGAACTGACTGACTGACTATTTCTGGTAATCATGTGCACATTCACAACAGCAGATTAGCATACGTTGAAGTGGAGCAAAAGCAAACTCTTCAACAATCAAATTTGATGCCAACACATTGAATTCGCGAAGTCTTCTCCTCATAACTACACATCACGGTCGATGTAAAGGAGGTGCTCATCGTGAATGCAAACGAGCATCAAGCCCACATATTACTGGTTTTTGTTATCTTATGGGTCCACAAAATCGCTTTTCATGGTTTCTTTTTTCGTCCTAATTCTTCTTGCGATACCCCACGCGCTGTCCGGATCGTCGCCGAACGAGTGGGCACGTTTAGGCAAAACAACAAATGCGTCTTTTTTTTCGGTGGAGCGTGCGAAGGTTTTTGCCCATTTTTCTAATGCTGCGTATTGCAGTGCAGAATCGCTTGCCAACTGGTCGTGCGGCCCTTGTAAATCTGCTGATCCAACTTTTTCTGCGAAGGTGATCGAAGGGAGTTGGGGTGGAACACAAGCTTTTGTGGGTTCGACGAAAGGATCGATCGTGATTTCTTTTCGTGGCTCCAGTAACATCCAGAATTGGATTAAAAACCTGGAATTTGCAAAACACAAAGCGTACCCTAAATGCAATGGGTGCGAAGTTCACAGTGGCTTTTACGGTGCGTGGGAAGAGATCCAAGGAAGAGTAGTGGCTGAAATTGAACGGTTGCTGGTCCTTGATCCGAAAGCATTGATATACATCACTGGACATAGCCTCGGTGCCGCTCTTGCAGTTCTTTGTGCTGCCGAAATAGGCGCTTCTTCTCACTCGCTTGGATATCCCATCGAAGGTGTTTATACATTTGGTCAGCCCAGGGTAGGCAATCTTGCATTTCACAATTTTTATGGGAAAGGCTCGCATGTAAACTGGAGACTAACACACTCGCACGATATTGTCCCACATTTGCCGATGGAGTGGATTGGATACGTCCACACCAACACAGAAATCTTCTGGGATGAAAATTCTACTAAGTACACCATCTGCGATCACACTGGCGAGGATCAGACCTGTTCCGACCAATTTTTGAGCAATACATGGTCCATCAGCGATCATTTCGTTTATGTGAACGTGACTATCTGCGATTGCTTGTTCTGAAAGAGGTTCTTCCGTAATCAAGTACTGTACTGTCAATCATTTGCTGTAGTAAATCAAATATTACACTAAGAAAACGAATAGCGAGTTGAAACTACTACTGTACTGACTTTCCGATGATGCATGCGTCGCTAGTCGCTAGTCGCTAACGAACGGGCTACATTTACACTCGCGCTCTTTCAACTTTCAAGTGTTAGTTTTTGAGCGCTATTCCACCCACATTCTGGAGCAGTGGTTGTCAGTGGTCAAAAACTCTACGCGCTGGTATTCGTTGGTAGCATCAACCTTAGCAGAAGAGTAACCCAACTACAGACCGATGTGCCATGTCTCATTGCCTGCTCTTGCATATTTTCTGCTGCCTTTGTTTTGCTGCCAGTGAGGCTGCGAAATTGAATGTGTTGCTCATTGTGGTAGACGATCTTCGACCTGAGTTCAACAGGTCGTACGGACAGTCCCATGTGAAAACTCCCTTTCTGGATTCATTCGCGAAGGACAGCCTCACTTTTTCAAGGGCATACACACAATATTCGCACTGCTCTCCCTCGCGTAATTCGTTTCTCAGTGGACGCTCTCCTCAGACTACAGGGGTTTATAATTTTATCGATGATTTCAGACACTCCCCAAGCCCTGATAGCGAGACCTGGGTGACACTGACCGAGCACTTTAAACATCATGGCTATTGGACCGTCGGTGCAGGGAAAGTGTTTCATCCAGATCGTCCAAAAAATAATGACTTTCCGAAATCATGGAATGATTACACGGTTAAAAATGGTGACGATGCTGGATGTGCACAGAATGAAACCATTTATCCAGGGGTCTGCCCAACCAAGAAGCAGGACGACTGGTTTTATGACAACAAAGTGGCGAAAGCCGTCATGGATAGTATGGCAGAGGCAAAGGCTGCGGACAAGCTATTTTTTCTCGCTGCGGGATTACGACGACCTCACCGACCATGGGATGTTCCTGAGAGATTCTATGCGATGTATAAAAAAGAAACCATTCCCTTGGCAAAGCGAAAGGTCGGCCCAACAGCTTCTCCTGAACTTGCTTATATTCACAACGATTGGCCGGCTGGGGGGTACAACCAAACAAAGCCTGTGCCAGACGACGTTGCCAGATACGGCAGATTCGGGTATTATGCATCAGTTTCGTTCACTGATTACAATATTGGACTCATGTTGAACCAGCTCCAGGCGTTGGGTTTAACTTCCAGCACTGTTGTTGTCATTACGTCTGATCATGGTTGGCATCTTGGTGAGCAAGGTGAATGGTGCAAGCGGACGAACTGGGAACTTGGGGTGCGTGTTCCGCTCATGATACGCAGTCCTCGGCACCCGAATACATTTGGGAAAACTACCGATCATTTGTTTGAAATACTGGACGTTTACAAAACATTGAACCGATTGACACATGCCTCGGACTCTGTTCAAGACGGCGTAGAAGGAAAGGATCTTTCTACGCTGTTTGACGATTTGCATGTAACCCCACCATTGCGTAAGTATGCATTTTCTCAAATGGCGCGGTGCCCAAAAAATGACACTTTCGGCCCCGAATCCCCTTGTAACCAAGTCGAACGTCAAAATATTCCATACATGGGCTTTTCTGTCCGCACAATCCAGTGGAGGTACACCGTCTGGTTGAAATTTGATGGGAAAGGAAACCGAGCCATCTGGCCATCTTCTAACGACGACGGTTGTTTCGGAGAAGAATTGTACGATCATGAGCATGACACTGGGGTAGATTTTGATGCCTATGAGAACGAAAATATTGCTACTGTACACCCCGATGTTTGCAAAGAGCTATTCAAAGTACTTCGCAACGAGTTTTCGTCAGCTCTGTAACGTTCGGGGAAATATTTAGTCCCACCTCCAAATGTACAGTGAACGATATAATGTTGTTGTTTCATTCTTTGTTTAACTGTTGTGAACGAATAACCACTGGTAAGAAGTGTAAATAAAATAAATTAAATATAAATAGTAAGGCTGTATTTAATTAAACACTTCCTCGAAGTGTAAATAAAAAACAAAATATGATATACAGTATGCTTTAAGACTCTCATTTTAAATCAAATACAATTTCAGTTCCAATCCTAAAAACTAAAGTGGTTTTTTAAAGTGTATATATATACTGCTAAGAAGTAGTAAGAATAAAAATGTCGTTGTTTCATTTCTTCGTTTAATTGTTGTACGAATAACTGGTAAGTGCGTTTAGTACCTGCTTTTCACATCATATAATAATACGCTTATTATGATGATTTGCAGTGCCCTCATGAGTAAGTTCTCGTCGCAGTGGTTCGGTTTGCCCCTTTGCCAATGTTGATCGCAACGAGACCATGCGTTAGACGAAGTATTTCTTTCGTTAAGTAGTAATATTCCTCATCTACTTTCCCCAACGATCTGGTCCCAATTATTGATCATGATTTTGGAACAGCAAGCCAAGGCTTGTTCTTGCACCCCATCGTCTTCGTGTTCCAACAGCGACATTACCAATGGCTTCGCGCCGAGTGTTACAATTACACGTTTCCCACTGGGATAAAAACGCATAAATTCTCCCAGATCGTAGCAGGCAACCGCTACAGACTCCATATTGATGCCATCGTTCAAAGCAGACAACTGCAAGCCAGTCAAATTCACTTCCACGTCGTCGATTTCGGAGGCCTTTGCTATTGATGGGGACGTGGCCACAGCTTTCCTCAAGAGGTCAATCAAAATTCTAACAATCTTGAAGTCGTCCTCCCCCATTTCTTGCGCATTTTCTCGAAAGAATTTTTCGGAATGCACCGGGCCCCACTTTAGGTCGCCCTTTATAACTTCTTTTCGGTACCGTTCAAAGGACGAAAGAACGCGATAATTCTTTTGCATCGCCTCCTTCAACTCATCGATCCCTGCAACAACGTCTGGGTCAGCCCAGTGACTTTCGGATAAATCTTTCAGTGTTTCCAGCAGATCACAATCCGACATCGTGTGGCAGTGCTCCCCATTTTGCTTCGATACTACGTTGACCAACGTAGCGATGGCTACACGGGTCAATTTTTCGCGAAAATTAGCGCTGATAATTTCACAGAGACTTTCTATCACTTTGTTTGGCCCGAATTCTTCGGAAGCTTTGTTGCTGTAAGACATGACCCATAAACTAAAGCAAACTTCGTACAACTGCTGCGGATCATCACATTTTGGATCGCACAACTTTGCCAACAATTTCACACCACCACTGCCCACTAACGCATCCCGAACAGAGTCTTCACGGACGAGGATCATGACCGTCTGCAAAGCAAAATGCATTTTGTCTCGTAAAGTGCCTCGCGCAGCCTCTCGAATCCACACAACCAAGCTGTCAAAAGATTCCGCGGAGAGCGCGTTGCAAATGGCCAGGTGTCCCAAAAGTCGACTGGAGGCCTCGATTAAGTACCCCCTATTTTGGCCGTCGCGGAGCAAGCCTAACAGCTTGTTGTGCTGTCCTCCTTGCACAATTGTTCTTTTGTCCTCGGCAACCGAGTTGTATACAACCCCAATGGCAAAATTCATGAGCTGCAAGACGTATCGGACGACCGCTTCGTCGGTGATCGTGTTCAGGGCTTTCCCCAATACTTCGAAGTAATCTTTTACTCTACCTGGAGTCACGCTAGCATCTTCTTCCATTTGCGACGAGTCGTAGTCGGCGAAATATTCTATGAGAGCGAATTCATCGACAGATATGAAGTCCGATTCGCCCCCTGCTTCGGCATAAGAACGAAGGCCAGTCATGCCATCCTCCGCAATGATCTCCTCCTCGGACCGTTCCTCCAGTTCTTCCTCATTATGCACCGACTGGTAGGTGCTACCCTGTCCCTGAGCAGAAGACGGTCTTGCTAAACTTGCCATTGATCGACGACTATTTGGGTCGGAGTGCGCGTAATAAGCCTGTGAGTGTCGATCGGCAACCCAGGCCTGTGTTCCGTTGCCTTTCGAGTTCTTGAACATGCGTGCGTGCCCTTCTACATGTTGACGAACGGAGCCACCTTCCATCCGTCTGCAGCAAACCGTCCGTCCGTAAAGTGACCGCATATGCACCTGTACCTGGTACTGTACGTATTCCAGAAGCCTAGGGCCTAGGAGTAGAAAACTAATAGTACGATCATCCACAATGTACAGTAGTACATGTAATACGAAGAGGACTCCTTTCTACTCCCGTACTGTACGAGGACACGAGGACTCACAGACAGACCAAGAAGGAAGAACAAACAACATCACAACATCTCAACTCCCATGCTTCTACGTTCTACGTACAGTATAATATCTCATGAAGGAGCGCTGCTGACTGCTGACTGATCACGGACACTACCACGCACCTTACCGTCGTCCATTTATCTGCGTACCGTACTGTAGCTCCAAAAGTATATACCATCATAGTACCTACTTATCATAGTTGGGTGCTTCATTCTCAACGATCGATAAGCGAAGTGTCGCATCGATCACATCGAGTACATCGGCTCGAAGGCCAGTTATCGCGTCTGGATGACTACTTCTTTTTGCACTCTTCCACGCCGTTGAGAACGAAAGAGTTGTCTACGCTAAACTAGGTTCATTGTGTGCGAGCGTAGAACCCAGCAGAGGGACTCTGCGGTAGCGCAGAGAACACTTCTAGGTGCCACTCTTCGAGACACAAAATGCCCCATCGCCAAGTGTACAACAACCGCTCGTTCAAGCGAGAAAACAGCAATTTTTCAACTTTCGCGAAGAACGTTCTAGACGTTAAGAAAACTCGCGCAGATGCACTGACTTATGAACACATTCTAAAAGCGAATAAGCTGTCATTAAAATCTTGGCTTGGCCATGTGAAGTATATTGGACTGAAACGAAATCTGGGGAGCGATTATTTACACATGATACTCAGCTCTCCTTGGAAACGCCTAGTGATCCTATTCACTTTTCTTGGAATCTCGTTTACAATGATATTTGCACTAGTGTTTTACGCGACCGAGAATTCTAGCCACTCCGAATCACCAATTCGTTTTTTTCAAGCCTGGAACCTGAGCGTGCAAACCTTCTTGACGATTGGGTACGGCGTTCTCTCCCCCACGACGGACGTGGGAAACCTGGCCGTGTTTCTCGAGGTCTTTGGCTCCATGACGTTCGGCTCCCTGCTAACTGGGCTCGTGTTTCTCAAATTTAGCCAAGCAAAGTCTCCAGTCGTCTTTGGAGAGAGGTTAGTCGTGACAAGCAACATTGAAGGCGAACCCATTTTGAAAATTCGCCTCTGCCTCTCGAGAAACGGTGCCCTACTGTTGAAGCCAACCTATTCCATTTCATTAGTAGTCACGGAGGAATCATTCGAAGGATCATCCATGATTCGTTTGCGAGACATGGAGCTAGAAACGAATTCAAGTACTGTTTTGAATGCGAACATGAACTTAGTGCATAAATTGGACATGCATAGCCCCCTTTACAAACATTGGGTGACCTTATGCCGTGCGCATGCGAAAGGTCACGATATTTCAAAGTCGAAATTGAATTTGGCCATCCTGGTCACCTGCGATGGCATTGAAGACACCTTCCAAGCCGATGTCCGGGCCGAGACCATATACTACACTCACAACCTTTCATTCGATCACGATTTTGAAGATATGTTCACGGACGATAAACCTCCAGATGGTTATGTTAATGTCGTAAATATTTTGAAGTTGGACCATTTGAAGAAGAACAACCAACAGTTAACCGATCAAACCTTGGTAACCATCTTTGACATAATGGCGAAGCAAGGCATGCTTCGAGAAAAAGACTGCGACTACGATAGTCTCCAGCCCCGTGTCAATGCTGCCGTGAATAATACCAGGTCAAGCATAGTCATGGAAAGTGCAGAAGTAGGGTCCAGGCAAAATTCTGCGTGTAGTAAAAGGATTTCGCAACTCACTATGGGCTCAAGAGGTGATGACAAAACCCTACAAATGACACAAACTGGGGTCCCCAAATATATGGAACGGAAATTGCTTGCGGAACCGGGGTCACACACGGAGTTAGAAGACCTAGAAATAGCCCAAAATCATAAAAAAATAGATGCCATTATTAAAGAGGAGAACTCCTTTTGTGGAAATTATTGCCGAAAAAATCAGTACGATGTGGAAAACGATAAATCGGACGACGAACACAAAGGTTTGAAAATGTATATGCACTCAGGTAACGCCAGGTTTTCGCAGGTGCTGTGTCATGGTTCTACGTGGTATTGGTACGCATTGCAAAGTAAACCATCCCATGTGCTTGCTTTTCTGCTGCTCTTTTATGCGTGTCTCACGTCTGTCTTCACCATACTGATCTTGCTCGACTCTACCGCCTTCATCGGTGATGGGTTGTACGAAGTACAATCAAACATTTCCGCTCCAGTTGTGTACAACGAATTCTCCGTTGCGTTTTATTTTGCTACACAAACACTGTCGACCGTGGGGTACGGAGCTTTGTCCCCCAAATCTGATTACGCCAATTGGGTTGTCTGCGTGGCTGGGTTTTTTGGTTGGTTGGGAATATCAACACTGTCGGGTATTACGTGGTCGCGGTTTGCCAAAGCGCAAAGCCGAATGATTTTCTCAAAGCAAGTCGTGATCACGAGTTGGAACGGTGAACGCGTTTTGTTGGTTCGAGTCGCCGGCCTGTTCCGTGCAAAGCCCATAACAGAATGCTCGTTAACCGGGTCGGCCGTTTTGAAGAAGCCGGACCTGGGCTACATGAAATCATTTGATCTCCAATTTATCCGAGCAACAAACCCGATCTTCAATATCCCTGGGACATTCATGCACATCATTAATGAGGCCAGTCCGTTGCACGACATTTATGGCGAGTTGGAAGCGGAAAAGGCAAATTTAATCCTGTCCTTCGTCGCGACTGGGTTCGATAGCGCATTCAAAAGCACGGTCTATTCGTCCGTCTATTATTTGGCAGCGCGAAGGGAAATTCTGTTTGGTTATCATTACCACGACATGATTTCTTTTCATAATGACTACGTGGTAGTTGATATGCATTATTTTCACAAGACTCAAAAAGATCCGCCATCGTTCTTGACATACATCACCGTCAGATCGTTTTTTCGGAAGATGAGGAGAATCATCCACCACAATAAGTCCCTTAAAGGAGTAAGCCTTGTTGAAGAACAAGCGGACAAATTGTCCAGTCTATTGGCCGCAAATATGAGGATTCCTGGCGACTGGAACGACAACTTTGACGAAGATGTTACCATGGCAAACAATGCTGAATGCTACAATAATATACCTGAGGTGAAAGAACGCGGACGGAGGGCGTCGGACGGGCTACGGGGTCGTGGTGATAGCGTCGTGGTAGACTAGAGCATTCGTAATAAATGAATCTCACTTACTAAGTATGTGCTACACTACGAGTTCCTTGCGGTGCAGACATCTCGTTTTCAGCAAGTCTTCTCTAAACACACACACGTTCACCGCGTCATGCGCTGCGTGTGTATGGTGTTGACACACTCAACACACTCAATCATGTCTCATGAGCACGTCTTCGTTGCGTGTTTGAAATTGTAACCATCCCCTAGAAAGTGCCCACGCGTTCCAATGCCCCGAAAGCCTGTGCCCTGCCGACCTGTCCCGGCCTATCAATGTTGGGCGGCTTACATATCCGCTTTCTTTTGGGGTGTACTTGTCTGGGAAACCTCGAATGAAGAGGAGTCGTTTTGGCTGCTGTTCAAACTTACATGTGTGTGTACGATTGTTATTTGGTTATTTTCCATTTTAAACAACAACAGTTCAATATACGACCCGTATTGGGTGCTGGCACCTCCGTTTCTTGCCTTAGCTGCGAAAAGCACAAGCGGCCTTGACAACTTTCATTCTCGACAGATAGCAATACTGCTGTGTTTCGTAAGCTGGTCTTGTCGG
>ERZ807291.9920-NODE-9920-length-10170-cov-7.465348_pt1 | contig 10170 bp, 7 predicted proteins | sample MGYA00521257_ERZ807291 | MGnify/ENA primary metagenome ERZ807291 (study PRJEB31413, sample SAMN03169783) | marine metagenome | biome: Marine; feature: Water; material: Subsurface seawater | place: North Sea | collected 2011-04-28 | depth 1 m m ... | reverse complement strand
AATATAATTAAAAGTTAAAAATCCTGATATTTTATCATCCTCTACTTTGTAAATTATACTTTTTTTATCTTTTATCATATCATAACTTATTAATTTTAGATCATCATTTTCGCCGGCTGTGCTCTGGGTATTGGAGACGTCGGTAATTGATATCGACTGGGTGGGATTATTGGGTGGGGCAATGGTTCGTCTGATCCTAAATTGTTCAATTATTTTATTTTTAATATTAATATCTCCGCAAGCATTATAGATTAACATTTATATATATATGTATTATTTTAATATATATGTTTTTCTATAATACCTACTAATTGAATACATATATATTACATAAATTTTATAAAATATAAAAATTGATATTTATTAATTACAGGCATATTCAAAATACTTATATAATCAATAATCTGATTATTTTTTAATGATTTCATATTTTTTTCAAATGCTGCTTTATTACATGCCATGTAAATAATAAAATTTATATTATTAGAATTATTTATAAAATTTATTTCATTTAATGTCAATCCTTTTCTTCCTGGATTTATAAATAATATAATATTATCATTTTTATTCTCAAAATTTATAATATCTTCAAAATTAAATGTTAAGGATAAATTATTTAATGAATTTAATTTTATCATTTCTAGGGCACATTCATGTGATGACTTACAATGGAAAAAAGATATCATATTAGAAAATAAACTAGATAAAATAGTACATACATTACCTCCATCATCTCCTAAATTTATCATATTTTGACATTTACATTTATTGATCCATTTAATAAAAGTTTCATAAAATTCATGAAGAATACTAGTATTTGCCTGATAGAAACTATTTGGTAATAGGCATATAATTTTATTATCAATATAATTTACATCAAAAATAATAAATTTTTTTTTATAAAATATAATATTTTTATTACTATCAAATATTTTGTTATTTAAAAACTGAATTGCAAATATATTTAGTTCATAATTGAAGTCATTAACTATTTTTTTTAAACTTTCAAAATAAATATTTCCTTCATTTTTATCAAATATAGTTGAATTAATTTGAAATATAATACCTACTTGATTATTTATATCCCGAATAATTACGTTTTTAATAGGATCTTTAAAATTATAAGATTTTAGAGACTTCATAATTTTTAATGAAATTATAGAAGATATATCATTAGATTTATAATCATTCCAATCAAAAATTGTTTTATTTCTATAATTCATACTAAAAATTGAATATATATTTAGTTTAAAATCTACTTTAATATAATTCAATTTTTAGTATGGATACTAAAGTGTATGTTTCATTAGGTAATTCATGTTCTATTGCATATAATTTAAATTTATATAATTTAAGAAAAGAATCATATCCATTTGATTGGGTTAGAGTAGCAAATTTAAACAATATTACATCATTAATTGAAAATAAATTTGTAGATTTTTTGGATATTAATACATTTATATTCAAAGAATTTAGTGATAAATTTGAAGTTAATAATAAATTAGGATCTTATATTTATAAAAATAACTATTGTTGTTTTTATCATGAATTTGAAAATAGAATTGATCAAGAAAAGATACTATATTTTAAAGAAAAATATAAAAGAAGAATAGAAAGATTTTTAGAATTACTAAGTTCTAATAAAAATATTATTTTTATTAGAGAAGAATTTGGTAAAATCTCTATAATTAAAATTAATAAATTTATCAAAAAATTATACGATTTTAATCCAAATATAAACTTTAAAATTATTTTGATAACTAATGACAGTCAACTAATAAATATACCTAATGTTAAAAAATATGTTTCTAATATTCAAATTACCAACTGGAAAAGACCAGAATTAAATTGGATGGAAATTTTTAATATTTAAAGAATTATCATTTATTTATAATATAATATTATGAATCCTAATTATTATATTATAAATAAAACATCTATAAAAAATATTTCATTAAATTTTAATGAAATAAAAGATAAAATTAATAATTATAATAAGCGTGATTTATATTTCTTTGATAATATAATGAAGTTTGATATATCTTCATTAAATATAAAAAGTAATTGTATTATTTGTAAACTGGATTCCTTAAAAGCAATAATTTTTGATAATGAATGTTTTGTTTCATATGATTATAATTTTATATCCAATATAACAAATAGTTATACTTCTGAAGATGTATTTCATTTATACTTATTAGAATGGTTCTTTTCAATAATTATAGATAAATTTGAAGATGAATTTAATTTAATATTTAAAGAATTTTCAAATATTGACCCAAATAATAAATATGAGATTAATAATAATTTTATTAAATTACAATCAAATTTATTGAGTTTAGAGTATAGAATAAAAGAACTACATAGTATTACAAAAAATTTATCTGAAGATGAAGATGAATTAAATTTATTAACTTTTAATAAATGTGATTCTAAAATACCTGAAGATTTAATTGAAAATTGTCATCTTAAAATAGAAGATATATATAATGATATTAATAAACTAGTTAAAGAAATGGATAATGTTCAAAAAATTACAAATATTAAATTAGCTAAAGATAGAAATAAATTTGCTATTATTAATTTATATGTATCATTTATGACATTAAGTATGTCTTTTGGTTCTTTTATAGGATCAATGTATGGAATGAATTTAAGAAATAATTTGGAGAATAATAATAATGCATTTTATGTGACATTTATAAGTTCATTTGGATTAATATTTATGTCATTATATTTGCAAATTACATTTTTTAAATCAAAAAAAACATTATTTTAGTATTTAAGCATAAAAATTTTTTAGCTTAAAATTATTTAGAGTACAGTTTATTATAATATTATAAAAATGACAATGGTGTTAACCAAGTTAAAAGGCCATCAGCGTCCTGTAACAAATTTAAATTTAAATAATGGTACATTGTTTAGTACAGGTAAAGATTGTAATATGGTTATTTGGGATGATATGAAAAGTTTTAAAACTATTTCATGTTCTGGATCTATTTGTTTATCAGAAGTTATTGAGGATAAACAAATATATACCGGTGCAGCAGATGGCTTAGTAAGTTTATGGGATTTTAATGGAGTTAAAATTAATAATTTTCTTGCAAAAGGTCCTGTTAGAGATATATCATTTAATAAACAAAATAAAATATTTTATGTTTTAGCAAAAAAATTAGTAAAGTTAGAAAGTGTGATAACAATTTTAGATAGTAATTTAAATATAATAAGAGAATTAGAGTTAGAAGATGAATGTAATTCAATTTTGCAATTAAATAATTTTGTAATATGTGGAAGTTGTGAAGGAGAGTTAAAAATATTCGATTTAGAGTTAAATTTAGTTAATAAACTTCAAATTCATAAAGGAGAAATAACTAATATTAAAGTTGATTATAATAAAAAAATTATTGTAACATCATCTTATGACTACAATTTAAAAATATTAGACATAAATACATTTGAAGTATTGAATTCATACAAGCATAAAGCAAGTATTTTATCATTTTCTATTCATCCGACAAAAAATATTATAGCAATAGGAGGAGGTCATGATAAAATGACGATTGCTTCATCATCAAATAATGGGCAATTTGATATTGTAATGATTGATTCATTGAATGGTAATAAATTATTTAATTTTAATTCTAGGCATTTTGGGCCTATAAATAGTGTAACATTTCATTCTGATGAAAATATTTTTATAACAGGTGGTGAGGATGGATACATTCATTATTGGAATTGTGAAAATAATTGGATAAATTTAAATATTAGTGAAAATTTAAAAATTGAATATAATGAAATGAATCAATTATTAATAGATTCAGAAATATTATTTAAAACTTTAAATGGAGCTGAAAAAAAAAATCAAAGAAGAAATCTAAAAAAGAAGATTGAAAAGTTAAAAATTAATTTACCAATAAAATTAAATGAGATAAATAATTAATTATGTTTTTAATTTATTAGTATATTTATTTTTTTTATATTGATTAGATTTATTATGAATAATATACCTGAAGAACAATCTAAATTTAAATCTGTTATTTTAAATTTAGATGATAATACACAATTTAATGTTAAATATAAAAATAATAATAATAAAAAATGTATTCTATGGTTACCTGGAAGAAATGATTATTTTTATCATTATCATATTTCATCTAAATTAAATGATTATGATATATATTCTCCATTTTATAGAAATTGTCATGAACTGAAAGATGATGTTAGTGATTATATTTATGATATTAGTTTAATAAAAAAAGAAATAGATATTATGTATGAATATTTTAATTTAAATAATTATGATGATGTTATATTATATGGACATTCTACTGGCGGACTAATTGCAATTTTATATCAAGAATATACTGAAAATAAAATAAATAAAATTATTTTGAATGCACCCTGGTTACATTATAAATTTAAACTTATTGATCATTATTTATTTAATTATTTTTTTTATCATATTATCCCATATTTACCAGAGTATGATCTTACTACAAATAGATCTTTTAAAATTAATAAGTATATGTTAATGCTATCTAATAAATTTAATATAAATAAATTATATAAAAAAAATTATAATACACCAGTAATTAGCTCGTGGTTTAGAAATATAATTAAATATCAGTCAGATATATCAAATAATAAAATAAAGTTAAAATATGATACATTAATTTTATTATCTGATCATACAGCAAAATTTAAAGGAGCTGAAACTGGAGATGAAATTTTAGATATAGATCAACATTTAAATCAAATATCTAAATTAGGAGATAAAGTTAATTTACATTTAATTAAGGATGCGACACATGATGTCTTAAGTAGTAATTACAATTCAGCAATAGATGAATCCTTTAATTTAATTCAAGATTTTTTAATTTAATATTTATATCCAAATAGTTCAAAATCGCTTTTATAAAATTGTTGAATTAATTTAATAGATTTTTCATCCAAATCTTCTTTTATAAATGTATATTCAGATATATTTTTATGAATGCTCAATATGATGTTATTAGGTAAATTTATTTTATTATATTTAATATAATTGTTAAATTCTTCATTGATATTTTCATATTTTAATATTTTAGATATTAAATAAAAATGATTATTTTCAAATAAATGAGTATAATAATACATAGGTATTAAATGACCATCTAATGTATATTTATATTTTGGATTACCTAAAACTTTATGTATAAACTTATTTAAATTTATTTTATTAATTTCGAACGAATCAAAAATTTCTAAATAACATTCAGGTAAAAAATTTTTATTATTTTTCTCTTTATAATATTTTATCCAAAAGGTATAGGTACTAATAATTCTACTATATGGATCTCTTACAATTGCAAACATTTTATATTGTGACATAATTTTATTTTGATAATTTTTATTAAAAAAACTAAAAGGTATATGCCATGATGAAATTCTTTTTATTAATTTATCATTATGATATTTTATATTTAATATTTTATTTTTATTATGTTCGATATGTTTATTAATATATCTATAATACGAATACCCTATATTAATATTTAAGTTTTCATAAAATATATGTGAAATTGTTGTACCAGCAGTTTTTGGTATATGTATAAAATATAACTCTTTATTTAAATGCATATAATCAAATTGATATTTAAATTTATAAATATTACTAGTTTTTGGAAATTTACGCCAAAAAAATGAATTAGTATCATATGCTTCAAAAATATCTTTTAAATTAACAACTTCGTACGATTTTGGGTTATTACCTATCAATAATTTTTCTTTTTGTAAATTTTTTATTTCAGATTTTATATTTTCTTTATTTTTTGAGTTGGTACTTTCTAATTCTAAATAAAGAGCTTGTATTTTTTTTATATTTTTATTGTACATTTTATTTACATATGACCAATTATCATAAGTAATCGCTAAGTCTTCAATGTTATTAAAAGGGTTGAGCAATGATAAAAAAAATTCATCACCTACATGCATATTATAAAAAAAAGTTAAATCGTTTTTTTTACTTAATAAAATTTTAGTATGATGTCTTGATAAACAAAATCTTGCATAATGTTTGTAAAATTTATATTTTTCATATCCTTTTTGAACTTTAATTCTAGCTTCCAAATCATAATTTGAAATTTTACTAAATTTGATAAATGATTTTTTTTCATCTTTCATAATATAATCGTATAATACATGAAATGGTATTAATGGAATGCAACTTTCACTTATAGTTATAAATTTAGAATTATCTTTATCAGCTAATGCTGTATATAGTAGATTGATATAAGCATTAACTATAAAACCCCATTTTGTATCAACTAAATTATTAATTATATTGGATTTTAACCAAGGAATAGTAACATTTTCTGGATTTTTTGGATGACAATATATATTAATTTTATCACGATTATCTTTAAAATAATTTTCCCACATTTTAGGATGATTAATATTATCAATAGTTAAAAATAAAAATGCTACTTTAGTCATATAATAAATGTAAGATATTTAATCTTACATTTATTTAATAGTTATTTATGTTATATCCAAATAATTCAAAATTTATATTTAATTTTATATAAAATTAATTCGTAAGTGGCTTTCAACTGGTTTAGTGATATGTATAAAAATTATTCAAATAATGCAGTCCATTTATTCCCCTTATTCTTGAAATTATATTTTTTTAATAATTCATTTGTTTCTTTTTTTAGTTTTTCACTATATGAAAAACTAATTTCATAAGTTGCTAACTTTTTATCTTTTATACCATTAAAATTACCATTTCCACCTTTTTTATAATTAAATTTTACTTTACTATTTTCAAATTTATTAAATTTACCTTCAACATATCTAATTCTATCCTCTAAATTAAATGGAAAAGCATGAATTGGGTGATTATATGGAATCATCATATAAGTCATATTATCTTTTCCAGTTGAAAATTTTTCCATAAATAATAATTGATCTCTTATCTTTGAACATGTATCAATTCTTGTATCTTTTTTATTATAATCAATCTTAATTTTATTCGACAATTTTTTTAATTCATTTTTATCTTTCGATGAATAACAAACAGCACCAGTTATTGATGGAATACCTGTACCTCTTTTCTTATCTAATATTTTACTTCTTTTATCACGTATTTTAAAAACATCACCTTCTTTTCCAATTGTTAATTTTCTAGTTCCAGTTAACATATCTATTATTCCTACAATTTCAAATTCTTCTCTTTCATCATAATATTCTTGGTTTGTTTTAAAATCATATTTATCTAATGACACTGACGCTTTAATATCTTTTTGAACTTTTTTACTCTCAATATATAACTTATTTCCTTGTAAATATGAATATAATGACAATTGATTAATCAAATCTTTAGTATATGTTTTTCTATAAAACATTGGGGCGTCCTCGTCTTGTTCAAATGGTTGGAAAATGTAAAAATATCCTCTATATATTAAATAACCTGCAACATTAAATTTGTCATATATAGTATCTTTAAAATTTATAAATTCATTCTTATCAACAGGAATTAATTTATCAAGAGCCTGATATACAAACCAATCTTCAAATAATTCCTGTTGTTCTTCTTTATACATATTTTTTACTTCTTTTAGAATTTCACGTAATGTATATACATATTTTAATCTAAATAATTCCTTGATTTTCTCTTTTGTATTATTAATTTCATTTTTTGCTAGTTCATCTGTGAAAGTTGTATAATCTAAATTATCTTTTTTTATTTTTTTATACAATCTTGATTTCTTATCATAAAAATCTAAATTTAATTTTTTATCACCACATAAATAATCACACTCTAAAAAATCACATCTTTCCGTACAATATTTTGTATTTTTGGGTAATTCTACGCCAATCTTCGGTTTATAACATCCTCTATTATCTTCTACTTCTTTTGTAAATACATTACCATTGTAATTAATTGGACAATCTATCGAAACTTCTTTCATAGCTCTTTCTACCTGTTTTACTAATAAATATTTTAATTCCGCTTTTCTATATAAATTTTCTTCTGATGAAAGCTCTTTATCTAATTTTACTACATATTTATATACCTTAACTTCTGGATATTGATTCTTTTCTGATGTTACTTGATAATGTTTACATTGACGAATTGCTCTACCAACAATTTGCTCTACTCTTCCAAAATTATAATAAACATCTAAAATATGAACTTCACTGGTATTTTCTAATGTAATACCTTCATTCATTACTCTTGATCCTAGAATTATTTTCAAATATCTTCCTTCAGAATTTTCAATATTATTAAAATAGTTATCTAAAATTTTCTTTTTGGCATCAGGTAATTCTTCTTCAGTATCATCTGTTTTACCAGTAATTCTTATAAAAGTTGCTGGATAAAAATCAAATTTATAATTTTTATTTCTAAATTCACTAAATGGTAAACCTGTCTTGTAATCAATAGTATTTTCTGTTATATTATAATTTTGATCTTCTCTAAATTCTAGATACCCATTTTGTAATAATATTTCTTGAAATACTTCTATACCTACCTTTACTAAATTTGAATATATAAAAATTGTCCCACTACCTCTTTTACCTTCTACTTTTTCACTTATATTCATAAATACTTCGTAAAATTTAGTAGAAAAAAATTTTAAATACTCCTTCTTATAGATTAATCCAGTTATATTATCTGTATTCATTGATTCATATACTATCTCCTCAATATTTTTTATTTTTCCTTCAAAAAATAAATTATTTAATTTATTCAAATATTCATTTTTATGAGTTTTTAAATTCGATCTGACTATATTTATACCTTCCTCTCCTTTATTCCCTTCAATGTCTTTCTTATCTTTTGTTAGTACTGGAAATGCTATATTTGCTACAGAACTTGTACTTCTCTCTAAAGTATCATCAACATTTAGAGCTGCTACTTTACTATATGTCATTTGTTGAAATTTACCCATTTTACATCTTATACATTTAGTAAATATTAATCCCGGAGGAATCTCCCCTACTTCCATCCTTTTAGCAAATAATAATGGATTTGCTCCTCTATAATATGAAATATAACCACTTATCATATTTTGAAAATACTCTTTCCCTCCTGGTTTAAAATCCATCAAATGATTTTTATTTGAATTAAATATTTTATCTCTTGTCATTTGATCATCGTCTGGTCTTAGATAATTAATTAATTCAATAATATCATCCGCCAGATTTTTCATTGGTGTTGCTGAAAGTAATAACAATCTACAATTTTTTGACTTTTTTATTATCTTTTTTAAGGCATCACCATGTTCATTGCCAGTAAAACCATGTGCTTCATCTACTATCAACAAACTATTATCTAAATTATCTATCTTATCTACAGACAAATCTCTTTCAATCTCCCCATCATCTGTAACTCTATATTTTTTCTTGTTATCATCTGTTTCCCTTATATCTTTAATTTTTTCACCTAATACTTTTTTATAAAAACTACGATGAGTCATAATTTTATAGTATTGTAATGCTTCTTTTAATGCATTTTTTTTTGCTTTTGTCTCTTCCAATTCATCAACATATCCTAACTGGTTTATTAGATCTTTTAAATGATTACTTCCTGTAAATTTTATAATATCGTCCTTCCAATTTTCTTTTAATAATGGTCCAGGTACTAATACATATATTTTAGTATTATACTTTTTTACCATATCTTTAAAGTTTTCAGCAATTGAAATCGCTGAACCTGTTTTTCCTGTACCTGTCCCATGAAACATTAATAGTCCTTTATACGGAGTATTGGGATTAATAAAATTTGCTAAAAATGATTGATGTGTATATAATTCTAATTTACCTCCACATACATCATCACGATATTGCTTAATATCTTCATATTTCCCCATTGCTTTTATTTCCGGAATTTTATGATAGTAAAATTCCCTCTTTTGATAAATTTTTGATTGAAAATTATCATCATCATATTCGGGATAAGTAAATTCTTTATTAATTAAAGCTTTTAAATTATTAGAACTCATATATAAAATAAATGATATTTTAATAATTAACAATTAATTAATATGTTTAATTAAAATTTTAAATTTATTTTTAAATTTTATATCATGAATACTCCGCAAAATTTTACATTTAAATATGACGAAAAGAAAAAAATAGTATTTAGAATACAAAATTTAAAGAATAGAAAATTTTATATTAAAT
>ERZ807291.9916-NODE-9916-length-10178-cov-6.235800_pt1 | contig 10178 bp, 11 predicted proteins | sample MGYA00521257_ERZ807291 | MGnify/ENA primary metagenome ERZ807291 (study PRJEB31413, sample SAMN03169783) | marine metagenome | biome: Marine; feature: Water; material: Subsurface seawater | place: North Sea | collected 2011-04-28 | depth 1 m m ... | reverse complement strand
CTTATTATAATGGAACTCTTGTAAGGGAACCCAGGTTCCCTTATGATCCCTCCTTATTATAATGGAACTCTTGTAAGGGAACCCAGGTTCCCTTATGATCCCTCCTTTTATCGAAAATAGTAAAAAAAGTGCATAAAATTGAAAGGCCTTTTTTACTACTAGTCAGTGTTAATCAAACAAGCAAATTAAGTAATCACATACAATGTCTCTTTCTGCAATCTATATTCCCAGCGTTTACGCAAATATTACCGAGGCTATGATCTCGAAAACCTTCCATCGTATGGAGATTGGTAAGGTCAAGCACGTTGAACTTATCAGTGGTAATGGTAACACCAATCGTGCTCACGTCTTCTTTAGCGAGATGTATGATACAGATATGGCCAAGGAGGTTCAGTATGAAATCAACAACGGTAAGACCAGCAAGTTGTCTTATGCTAAGAATCAGCACGTCTTCTGGATTATGCTCAATAGTCGTCGTCAATACGATGGAAAGAGCAATGCCGGAGAGTACATCGAGAACACTGTCGAGTTCACTGACGAAGAGGTTGCCTTTATGGATGCTCATCGTGATCCCGATATGTCGTTGGTTGATGCCGAGTACGCCGAATCTATCGAAACTGAGCTTTATACTCTTCGCAATCAGATGGCTCAGTTGCAGATGAACAACCAAGTCCTCTTTAATGAGTACAATATGCTACTCTCCACTCATCGCAGGACCTGTGATGTTATGGATAGATGGGTTCATCTTGCCGAGAACAACCAGATGGCTCGTCTTCGTCGTGCAATTCTTCCTCAAATGGACAAAGAAGAGGAAGAGGCGCAAACGGATAGATTTGCTACAGTTGCCCCTGTATTCGACGAGGATTATGTACCAAATACATCAAAGATGACTATCGATGAGCTCAATACAGAAGATGCCGAGAAGCTAGTAGAAGTAGAAGTTTAAAAAGGTTTAGTAGTTTTAGTATTATCGTTTTAAGTAAATTAATTAAATAACCCCCTCTTTTTTTTGTTCTGTAAATCTATAATGAGCGAAAAAACAAACTCTAGCGAAAATAATATACCAGATGTTAATTCACCTAGAACCAGTCCTGTGACCGTAACGGTTGAGACAGATGCCTTACCTACCCCTCCGTCTGAGGCGAATCCGGTAGAAGTTATGCCTCCAACACCACCTGAACAAAAATTAGAAATTATTGTAAACGATGAAGAATGTTGTGAAGATAAGAAAGAATGTTGTGAAGATAAGAAAGAATGTTGTGAAGATAAGAAAGAATGTTGTGAAGATAAGGAAGAATGTTGTGAAGATAAGAAAGAATGTTGCGAAGATGAGAAAGAATGTTGCGAAGATGAGAAACCGCGTCTTCCACCTTTAGTCATTCCATCACCAAATGTTGAAACCCAATCAACTGTATCATTTGTGCTAGAAGAACAATCTCAAAGTAAAAAACCATTTTTTGACGAAAATGAAGTAAGAAAAGATATTAACACATTATCACAATGTATTACTGTTTTACTAATGACTACAGACAATGCAGATAAATACTCTTTAGTAATTGACGGTAAAGCACGTTCTATTTTAAATACTTTGTTAGAAAACGATAAATATTTTGATACATTAGAAGATTTGTTTAAAGGTATCATTAAAGATGATAAAATAGATGCGAACGATGTTCCACTTATTATGAATTTATTAGTTGACTTATATGTTATATTAAAAACTAAGAAATTAAAATTTACATTAGTTGATTGTGGAAATGTATTAAAAACAATTTTTACAGTTCTTGTAAAAGAAAAAATTATACCAATTAATGACCAAGAAGTTGAATTATTGCGTTGTTTATACAATATTATTGAAATGAGTGTTCACTTATCACAAACTAATGATGATAAAAAAAACGGTTTATTTGCTTGTTTGAAAAATTGTTTCAAATAAATTAACAAATAAATAAAAATATAGATATAAAAATATTTTTATATTCATATAAAAGATGTCGAATCCAATCGTGACTAACATAAAAACCTCAAATGACTTATCCGAACATTTAGAAAGAAATCCGGGTATTGTTATTATAAAATTAGGAGCTACCTGGTGTCAACCGTGTAAAAAAATCGAACCAGTTACAATGAGTTGGTTAAATAAACTACAACACGAAAATATATCACGTGTTGTATTAGATATCGATGAATGCATTGACCTTTACGGATTTTTAAAAAGAAAGCGTATTGTGCAAGGTGTTCCAACTTTGTTAGCATATTATAAAGAAAATACGCACTATATACCCGACGATGTTTGTTTTGGTAGCGATGAATCCGAAACTAACGCTTTTTTTGTAAGATGTGTTGAAGAAGTAAAATCAATTTGATTCAGCGAAATTAATACAGTGATTTAGAAAGGTTTCCCATTTTTTTTTCGAGGAATTATTTAATTTTTTTGTATAATTTGTGATAATATCACAATTTGTACTAGTGAGTGTATCGTTTTTAATACATGTTTTCATTAACACGTGTAAATGTTGAATCGACATTAATCGATGAATATTGTAATCACGATAACAATAAATATAATTGTATGTGTAATAGGCATAATTAAACCATTGATAATAACTTGTTTTGTAGTATCCTTCAAGAAATGAATCAAATGAACGTTGAATAACTTCAGGTAATTTTGATTCAAAACTTAATTGCAATTCATTCGGATGTTTAAAGCATATAAAGTTTGTAAACATAAATCGCGTAGAACATATTTTATGTTGCGACAATATGTTTAATAATAAAGATAACTGGTCTTTAAAGTTAGACAGTGAAATAGAACCATTTAAAATCAAAATTGATATATTTTTATGTTTCCGTGTTATTTTTTCCATAAAGATTTCGTTTGTTTTGGCGAGTTCTTTGTTGTGAAAATCGTCAATTACGACACATAAAATGTTGTTTGTTATAGGTTGTTCGCGTAGAAACATTGGGACCATCTGAAACTCAGCATTGCTGTTTAAAACGATACCAGAAGAAGGATAACTAAATGAAACAGTTTCTTCATTTATCTTACTTCCTAATGAAACATATACGTAATCGTATGTTTTTTTCTCGAATATGCTTGATAGTTTTTCTCTCCAAATATCAATATTGGATACTTTATTCATATTTATAATTTATTAGTATAAAAACCAATAAATTATTATTCAATTTTATACCTTCCTTTTTGATTTTGTCTTTTTTTTTTTTGTCTTTCTACGTTTTTTTGATTTTCCGCCCATTTTATATTTTTCACCTGGTTCTTCTTTTTTTTCAGATTCTTCGGGTGCAGAAGGCTCTTTTTCTTGAACAGTTGATTCATCTTCTGTTTTTTTTTCTGATTCCTCTTGAGGAGCAGCAACGGGTTCTTCTGATGCAATTACAATATCATCATTTACAATTTCTTCGTCTTGTTCGTCGGGTTTATCCATTGGAAAAAGGGATTCTTCTTCGTTTTCAGAAGGTATAAATAATTCTGTAGACTGAATGGTATCTAGCGTTTCCGAAATACCACTAGATATTTCATTTGCATAATCTTTATAAGTTACGTAAGTAAATGTTCCTACGGCAGCTGTGGCTATACCCATAAACCCATAGGGTATGTCTGCTTTACCTCTGTGAATTAAAAAATCCAATGTTTTATTATTTGTAAAAAAGCCGTTTATGTTTTTTAATATATTTTCTGGTAATAAACTTTGTAATCCTACTCCTGAATTCGAACTCATATATTATATACTATACTATAAATATATAATTTTACACCACCCCCTAAATTTTGTAATTCAAATTATAATATAAAGCTATTATATTATCTTATGGCAAGACAAGCAATGTATTTATTTTACATATTACCCTTCTTATTTATAAATCCGGCTCATACGTGGTTCAGTTTGACTATACCACCGGAAAAAAATCCAACTGTAGAATGTGTAAATTATTTAAATCAAAATTTAAATGTGTTGGATACGCCCATTACAGGTGTAGACTGGAATTATGCTACATTGGAATCAAATATAGATAATATAAATTGTGCGGTTGTATATAGTAATTCTGATCAAATTGTTTTTATAGATGATAGTTTTAAAAATTCGGTTTCATTACAAAATGTTCATCATATGAATACAGTTCCCTCTGTTTCCGAAATTGTGATTGATACATTAAAAGAGAATAAAAAAGTATTTTTTATTGAATCTTATTATCCAAAACCAAACTGGGTTTTATCGTGGGGATACTATTTATTAAGTAATTTAATATATTACTTGTGGCTATTAATGTTAGTAAGAACAGTTGTACGCTTTTTGTTTATTGTATATAATATTAAATCAATTATATCATCTCACGATGAACCTCGTATTTATAGTAAAAAAGATTCATATGATAAAAAGACTGACGATAAAACATTTGACGATGTAGCTGGTTGTGACGAAGCAAAAGAAGAACTTAAGGAAGTAGTTGAATTTTTAAAAAATCCCGAAGAATTTGAAAAGGCTGGTGCGAAAATTCCATCAGGAGTATTATTGGAAGGTCCACCCGGTACAGGTAAAACCTTATTAGCACGAGCAACCGCTACTGAAGCTAATGTAAATTTTGTTCACGCAAATGGGTCAGAATTTATAGAAATGTATGTAGGTGTAGGCGCAAGTCGTGTAAGAAAATTGTTTGAAACTGCCCAAGAAAATAAACCGTGTATCGTATTTATTGATGAGATCGATGCTATTGGTGCATCAAGATCAAACGGTCATGGTAGAAATGACGAACGTGATCAAACATTAAATCAATTATTAACAATGATGGATGGTTTCCAAACAAAGGATGGTATAATGGTTCTAGCCGCAACAAATCGCGCTGATATATTAGATGCTGCATTAACCCGTAACGGACGTTTTGATAGAAAAGTAACGGTTGGATTACCTGATAAAAAAGGAAGAGAAGCAATTTTAGATGTACATTTGGAAGATAAAAATATTGAAATAGATTGTAATTTAGAGAGTATTTATGAATTAACTACTGGATTTTCTGGGGCTGAACTTGCGAATTTAGCAAATGAAGCTGCTATCTTATCTGTACGTTATAAATTACATAATATTAACGAAAAATGTCTTATTGATGCATTTGAGAAAAACACAATTGGATTGCCGAAAAAAAGCGATAATCGACCTAAGGAAAATATTAAGATGGTGGCTTATCACGAAGCTGGTCATACCATAACAGCCTTATTTTTCAAACATATATTTGATGTGCGTCGTGTTACCATTAATGCGAATAATACAGGTGCAGGCGGTTATACTCTTTTTACTCCCAAAGAAGAATATGTTCAATTTCCAACCAAACGCTATATGTTAGCCAATATTATTATTTCTTTAGGAGGTAGGGCTGCGGAAATGACTCTTTATAAAGAAAAAAGTCGATTGGAATACGGGTATAATGACAATGACGTATTTCAGGAGCAATATGATTTAGACGTTACTACAGGGGCTTCGAATGATTTAAAACAGGCAAATAATTTAGCGAGGGCTTTTATTACCAAATATGGATTGGGACAAGATATAGGTATTTACGAAAGTGATGATTATTACAATAATAAATTATCAGATCATACAAAAAAACGAATAGATGATGAGATTGAAAAAATTATTTCAAATGCCTTAAATATTGCGTTAAAAATTATCGATGTGAATCGAAAATCATTAGACAAATTGTCCGAATTATTAATCGATTTTACAACAGTCAATCAAGAACAGCTAGAAGACCGCCTTAAAATGACGTATGATATAAAAGAAAGCGACGAAACTTATCCATAGTTATAATATAATAGTAAATGCGAAAAAGTATATCGTGCAATTCGTTCTTTTTCGATGGTTATACAAGACCATTGATTAATTCATATGGAAAATTTTTACGATATGTGGCTATTAATAATATACACATATCAAACAAAGTAAGACAGTATGCTCTTAGATTATATTTCGATAGACTTAAAATGTATCGAAATATCAATCATCAAATAGAACAGAGTTTTGCAAAGACAAATCCGCGATAATATATAATATATATTATACAATGATTAAAGTCGGTATCAATGGCTTTGGTAGAATTGGCCGCTTGGTCTTTAGATGCATTGAAAATAGACGTTTACGGGGCGAAAATATTATGGTTGTCGCTATCAATGAACCGTTTTCTGAATTAGATTATATGGCGTATCAATTGAAATACGACAGTGTTCACGGTAAAGCCTCATATGAGATAGATTATGATTCTACCACCGAAGTATTATTAGTTAACAATTGCGCAGTACATCGATTATCCGAGAAGGATCCAAGTAATTTAGCGTGGGGTATGTATGATGTAGATTATGTAGTTGAATCTACCGGAATATTTACCACAATTGAAGGTGCTACAAAGCACATTCAGGGCGGAGCAAAACGAGTTGTTATTTCAGCCCCATCGAACGATGCTCCCATGTTTGTTATGGGCGTGAATAACAATCAATATAATGGGGAATCGATCATATCAAATGCGTCGTGTACAACAAATTGTTTGGCCCCTCTTGTGAAAGTAATACACGATAAATTTGGTATTGAAGAAGGGTTAATGACTACAATTCACGCGACTACCGCTACTCAACGTACAGTAGATGGTCCATCTGCAAAAGATTGGAGAGGTGGACGCAGTGCTAGTGTGAACATTATACCGTCGTCAACCGGTGCAGCAAAAGCGGTAGGTAAAGTAATTCCAGAATTAAACGGTAAGTTAACGGGTATGGCGTTTCGTGTTCCTACAATTGATGTTTCGGTTGTCGATTTAACCGTAAAACTGAAATTGTCTACTACCTATGAAGATATAGTAAAGGCAGTAAAAGATGCGTCGGAAAAAGAAATGAATGGAATTCTTGGATGGACAGATGAAGATTTGGTGAGTAAAGATTTTGAAGGTGATCCAAGAAGTAGTATTTTTGACGTAAAAGCCGGTATAGCATTAAATGATAATTTTGTAAAATTAATATCTTGGTATGATAATGAATGGGGATATAGTAATCGTTTGGTTGATTTAGTTATTTATACTTCAATGCATTAATAAATTAAATTTATTACAAAAAGTGTTCAACTTCCCAATCATCAAATAGACCACCGCTTTGCAAACGCACTCCCAAAGTAGAATTCGAGTCAAGAAATCGGATTGCTAATCTTTCTTTTTCAAAGATAGATAGTGCTGGATTGCACAAACACAAAACAAGACGGTGTTTTTCGTGTATATAGAGCAATTGTTCAATCGACGGTTCATCTATTTCAATATTTCTAGCGTCAATGCCCCCCAATAGATCTTCTTCATTATATTCAAATAATTGTAAATTTTTTTGAGTAGGTAAAATATTATGTGGAATGTTTAATGCATATGTTATTGTTATTGTTAATAATGATAAAAATAAGAATTTCATTAAATATATATTTTAAACAATATATATTTAAATTGATAGTTATATATTATAAATAGATGAGATTATTACCGATTATTCAATCTATATATATATTAGGCGATATTGGCTATTTTGGCCTTCCTTTAATTAAATTAATTGATAATTTTAGATTCGACGTTAGTCTAAATGATAATCGTGTAATTTTATTGGGAGATAATTTTTATCCTGAAGGAATTAAGGTAAACGACGATAAACAATGGGTGGATTATGAAATAGCGTTTCGAGATATTCCATACAAACGAGTAAATGCTGTAATGGGAAATCACGATTATATGGGTGATCCAAATATACAATTAAAAACAAAGTATTTTGAAAATAATGAATTTTATTATAAACGGCCCCTTTTAAATTTTGACCTTTTTTTCTTGGACACTGTTCCATTGTATAAAGGGCATTGTTATATAAATGATAAAATGATAACAGATATACACGGAACATCTTCCTCTGTTTTAAAAAATAGACAGTTAGAGTGGTTGAAAGATGAATTAGAAAAAACCGAGAAGTTGGGTAGAAGAAAAATCGTATTTGGACATTATCCTGTATTATCGAATGGGTTTTACCACAATGATTTAAACCCCATGTATAAATCATTAATGCCTATTTTTGAAAAATATAAGGTTGATGCATATATAAGTGGTCATGAACACAATATTCAATATATAAATCGTAAAATATCTGAATCATATAGGTTTCATCAATTTATAATGGGAAGTTCGAGTGAAAATCGCCAAGATGAATTTTACAATATATTTCATAATGATTTTTACGATAATCAAGAACAATATTTTCTTCAATTGTATGAAAAAGAGGGTCAACTAATTTTTAATTTTAAAAACCGATATAATGTTGTAAAACATCTTTTCATTATTTAAAATCGCATTATTTAATCATTTTATATACTATCTTCAACATTTTTGATAACCAATAACTATTTAATAGAAAAAACATACTACTAGTACTATATATGTAAATTGAACTTGATGTATTCGATCTTAATATCATATCATTGTAAAAATCAGTGTTTAAAAATATATTCGACATAAAATCATATATGCGGTATTTAAAAAAGGTGGCAATAAGCAATACGTTTGACGTAGTTGAAAGATACTGTATATATTTATTATTCTTCTCTGTTTTTAATCGTTCTTTTAAAAAATAACTACTTGCTAAAAATAGACTGCTTGTTTCTACCTTTAAAAATGTGGCTATATGTGGTTCAATTTGCTTTAATGGTATGGAATATATAGTCGGATAATATATAAATCCAATACCCAATAAATGATGTATTATGGTATCTATCCGAGAATAGGGTAAAAAAAAGGTTTCACCTGATAAAAAACAAAACATTAAATTAATTATAAATGTATAATCGGTTGAGTATTTTATAGTATAAATACTATATGATGCTACACTAAATAACATACCATATTGATATTTTTCAATATCTTTAAAATGCAGAGGATTACGTAAAAAAAGGTTAATAAGCATTATTTATATATTATCATATCTTTTTTATATTATATTATATTTTTCATATAAAAAACTATCTATATTTTATAAGTGTAAATGTCCGAACATTATATTCAAGAACAATATTTAATAAAAAAAATAACTAATGATTTTTTTACTGGTAGTTCTGATACAATAAGAGTCAAAGATATAAAATATGATATTGACGATGATGATATAAGTGTCGACAGTGCGGAAACAGTCGAAAGTTTAGAAAAAGACGTTATGGATGAAGAATATTATTATCTTGATTCAGATAAAGAATTAAGCACTATATTTGATATATGTGATAATGATAAAAATATATTAGAAAAGTTTAAAATATTTGTTTGTCCATATAAAATAAATCGACAAGGATTATACCCATTTTTAGAATATTATTTAATAGAAAATGACGGGGAGTTAGATTTTATTACATTCGAATTTCAATGTGCTACCAACATATTATCAAATGAAGGAGATTTAACACCAAAAGATGTTTATTTTCAAAATGAATGTATGAAAACATTATTAAAATACGCGACACCAAATTCTGAAGAAACGGATGATTTAGATAGTATGTATAAGGGATTTGTTCAAAGCAATTCTGATAAAAACGTTTTATATGTTGTATTTGATATTGGTAATTTTACTATAAAAGACAATCTGACAGGGACGACTATATTTGAAATAGTAAATACACACACAAATTTAGACAAAAAAATAAATAATAATGTGAATACCCTTTTTATTGAACAAAGTTCATTATTAAATATTAAAGATTCTAAAAATAAATTAGTAAAAAATCCACACGTGTTATATAAAACATTTACTGAAGATAAAGACTATAAAAATGAACTTATAGATGATGGAGAATTTATTTCCTTAATAGAAAAAAGTACAGATGATAATATGTTTGGAGAAAATGCTTTTTTATTTACGGCATCCCCAATAAAAGAAGATGATATTTCAAAATTAAAAAGGTATGCTGTTTTTATTGAAAATCCATTTTATAATATAAATAAAGTAGAGGTAAATGTTCAACGCGATGAAGGATTTACATTAGGAAAAGCTATACCTAGTGCAGTGAAATATTTTTCAAAACGCGATGATAAAGAATCAAAAGAAGAAAGTGGATCAGATGAAGAAGAAGAAAGTGAATCAGGTGAGGAAGAAGAAAGTGAATCAGGTGAGGAAGAAG
>ERZ807291.9905-NODE-9905-length-10184-cov-3.805509_pt1 | contig 10184 bp, 6 predicted proteins | sample MGYA00521257_ERZ807291 | MGnify/ENA primary metagenome ERZ807291 (study PRJEB31413, sample SAMN03169783) | marine metagenome | biome: Marine; feature: Water; material: Subsurface seawater | place: North Sea | collected 2011-04-28 | depth 1 m m ... | reverse complement strand
TGGCATTTGAAGCTGGCCGTCGGCTCTGTTCAGCGGCACTTGGCAATACAATCGTTGACCGTCGGGACGTACCTTGTTTGGGAACGGGAAGGGAAGCCCCCGGATCTCGTGGTGTGTTACTTCCAGAGCCAGCGGGCGAAGAGGCAGCAGAGTCGTCATTACCACGAAAGGATGGTGTCCCAAAGGCAACCATGTACACAACGACAGTTATGCACAAACCAAAAACTTCTAAAAATAGCACATTTCCAATGCCGATAACGGCAGATGGGAAGAACCAGTGGTACATGTAGTAACGAATACCAGAAAGTTCCGCGACGACCTTGACGTTGGCCGAATATACTTGCAATTTACGCGACCGCAAAGACACGCGAGCGTTCTGCAGATGCGCCTTAGAATTTTCCACATACCTATCGAATGCAAACACAGACAATGATTGTTCTTCTTTAAACAGGCCAAAACCGCGCGGGAACCAGAACAGCACATTCTGCAGAGTGCGTACGAAGGTCGACTTATACCGCAACAGCAGAGGGCGTCGCGAGGTTCCCAGCAAGTACTCGGGCGACAATTCACGTCCAAATAGCTCCGTTTCTATCATCAACGGCCCGTGGTCAATATTCAATGGCGATTCTGGCACAACAAGATCAACTACAATCGTGTACGACTGACCAGATATAAGGAACTGATCCGGTTTGTGCTCTGGGACAGTCAGCTTCGTCGAAGTCCACTGGGTACGCTCCGAGGTAAATGACAACGAGGCGCTGGCCGTGCTCAACCCTGTCGCATTGGAATCGCCGTAGTCAAAGTACAGCGGGTATGTAAATTCTTTCGTTGGGACCAAAAAATAATACGCCCCTGTGTACACAGCGATGGCAATCAAGCACAGGACAACCACAAAGAGAACCAACACGATGAAGAAGCCTACGATGGTTGCCAGAAACTGCAGCAGCCGACGGACACGGTCTTCCTCGTCCTCGACCACCCGGGCATACAAGTTGCTGATGGTTTGCATGACAGCGTGATGGCACAGAATCCACTTCCAGAAAGGAGCGAGTAGCCATTACCCGGGGTATGTGTCACCTATACCGTTCGATTAGACATGCACGCAGTGGCCGATTCACATGTGTGTGTACAAGGACGCCTGCATGGTTCACGTTCCGACGTTCACAAACAAGAGATAGATTAGATGAAGAAGAGTGACGAGTCGATCTTTTGATCCGACCGTACTTTTTTGATAGGACGGACGACTGTGACGTGGATGGTAGGTTTCGTATTTTGTTCAATTATTCCATTATTTGATGATTTGATGACGACGGTATGTACAATGTACAGTATTCAAGAAAACGTTCGACAAATTTCTTTCGGAGACGCCCATTCAGCCGGAGCTCGGGTAACACTGTTCTCAGTCGAAGAAATCTCCGAGAGCGCGCACACCGAAATACTGAAAAATCACGATGCCATTTGCATTCGGTTTCTCGTGTCTGATTCTCTTTGCTGCCGTCACTGCCGCCTGTAGGCCGGATGTTCCATGCGCACACGTCCCTCGGTGCGACTCTGGGAAATTAGCGATTCTCGAAGATTTTAAAGTGTCTAACGTACCGGGTATTGTTCCGGCGAAACAATCTACTTCCGTTCGCATCTGCTACGACCAGGAAGGATTTAAATTGAATACTATCGCCACGGACTCTAATATTTTTTCGCCTTACACCCAGTGCAACTCCGAGGTGTGGGTTAACTCGGACGTACTGGAAGTCTTCATGGCTCCTGTCCAGGACGCAACTCAAAATCCAATTTGGTATCACGAGACAGACACTTCCGCCAGTGGCGCTGTATGGGCTGGTCACATTAACAATACTAAAGGAAACTGGAGCAATTGCAACGATATTTCCTGCACCCCGGGACCATTGCCGTGCACAGGGTTGGGTGATTTCGATTCTTTGCCCGGCTTGCATGCACATGTGACAAATTACACGGAGGGTTGGCGGAACCAATTATCGATCCCGTTTGAATTGTTCCCTAAAGAATATGCTACTGGAAAATTTTGGCGTGCAAACTTTTATCGGTACGATTATCCGTGGGGGGACAAGGTCAATTATGAGTTATCTGGTTGGTCTCCAACACACGACCCGTCGTTCCATATTCCGGCAAGATTTGGAGTTTTAGTTTTAGACGAGTAACTTAAGCATAAGATATGTATGTATCTGACCATGGTACTAAGTACTACTAGAAGAATAAAGTGAAGAACTACTAGGTAAGAATAATCCATAGGCAAAAGTAAAAATTGTTGAATAATCTTCTGTTCGTAAATCGTGAAATTGACAACGCTCGTCGACCGTCTTGCACACCTGTTCCACGACCGCGCCGAGTTCATTGAATGTTTTGGCCATACTTCGCTTGGTCTTGACACTCTTTGAGGCTATCAAAAAACCACTGGCAACGAGCAGCGTCTCCATCGTTGCTGTTTAAGCACTCATACAACTTCTTTTGGTTTGTGCCGCAAACTTGGCCATCAAATTGGCTGTGGTCACCGGCCCCACCAGTGTGGTTGTCTTGGGAAGTCTCACTGTTGTCACCACCAGTCATCGAGCGGGCGATGCCACCGACGGCTTGGTGCATGATTGCGGAGCCAGCTCCGAAAGCCATGCCTTGGGCGACCATCCCACCAAGGCCCATCCCACTACCTCCTTGGCTTTGTTTTGCTGGAGGTGCAGAACGGGGGGGTGCTTGGCGCGCAGGCGCTGTCGATTTTGCACGGGTTTGCGACGGGGCTGTTTTCTTACCTCCTCCAAAAAAACCACCAAACCCCCCACCACTGCTTTTCCCTCGACTGCCTCCTCCTCCACGTCTTCCCATAATTCTGTTTGTTTGGATGAAATCAACGCAAATAAAGAATCGAAGTTGGAACCGAACCACGCTTTCGCAGATACGAATACGGCAACGAACCGTAGCGGGGAGGGTGCACGTGCAGCGGAACTTACGTTCGTTAGTCGGGAACGCACAAGCGTTCTGTCCGATTGACTCATCATTTGGCGATCGAAGGATGATTCAATGGTATCCGCGTGCTATTCCGATGATTCGTTCCTTTCTATCCATCCCAACGAAAGTGATGAAATAAATATATATAATATATGGACACAGTACGGAGTGAATCACGCACATCACCGAGCTTCTTTCGAGGAAGGAAGGAAGGAAAATGTGTGGTGTGTGCAGTTATAGTGACGTCATTCAAGCCTTCAAGCATTCCTAACAACTAACTTAGACCTATATGTATTCTAGATTCAGAACATCAGAACATGATTGCGAAATCGATTCCGACGAAATTACAGCTTTTAAGATCAAGAATCCTTATCAAGAATCAAAGTCTTTCGGCCACTAATAAATCTCGTTATTTTAATCATTTAGATATGAATATGAGTTCATGGAGCAATTCCGCCGAAGTTTGAAAAGAAGAATTTCCCCGGACTTCATTCGACCTCCAGTAGACGGCCCAGTATACACTTTTCTTAATTCTGAAAAGGTAGCGGATTCTGATTCATCCTCCTCACGATAAACAAAGACGCCAATCATTCTTTTATTTTGTCTTCAAAAGGTATGTTGACACGAAACATTTGGAGAAGCGCTACGGTGAAAACTGTAGTTTCGAAGGAAACTTCAAGGAAAACATCTGTTGCCGCGTTTTCTGTTCATAGACGAGTTCCTGTGAGAAACGAGTTTTTGGCCGGTATGGATTCTGATTTTCTGTATCATTTGGGATTCTCCTCCAGTCAAGATTTAAAGTCCATGTTTGGTGATGTTAAATTTTTCTGCTGTGGCGGCAGTGCACAACGTATGGGGGAGTTTGCCCAGAAAGTTGCCAATGAAATAGGACCTCGTGGGGAAGGCGAGTTACCCTTTGGGCTGAAGCCTTGCAAAATCGGCAAAACAGACCGTTATTCCATTTTTAAAGTGGGCCCAGTTTTAATCAGCAACCACGGAATGGGAATGCCAAGTATGTCCATCCTGCTCCACGAAGTCACAAAAGCTTTGCACTATGCCGACGCCAAAGATGTAACCTATTTCCGACTGGGCTCGTCAGGTGGCGTTGGTGTCTCCCCCGGTACTGTTCTTTTGACAACGGAAGGTATGAACGGGTTGGTTGAGCCGCATTATTCTCTCCCTATACTTGGAAAAATGGTACATCGACCGGCAATTCTTGATGTTAGTCTTGCTGAGTCTATCGTTACTGCGGCCAAAAAGCGCTTGCAAGATGTCAAAGTGGAGATGGGCAAAACAATGGGAGCAGACTGCTTCTACGAAGGTCAAGGCCGTCTCGATGGAGCGTTGTGTGCTTATAATGAAGATGACAAAATGCAGTTTCTTCGTTTGTTAAATAAGAGAGGTATCCGAAATATTGAAATGGAGGCTACCATGTTTGCCGCCTTTACCCATGAATTAAATATTCGAGCAGCCGTTGCTTGCGTAACTCTCCTTAATCGTTTAGAAGGTGATCAAGTCTTAGCGACTCCCGAAGAACTGGAGGAGTGGGATGAGAGGCCCGGAGACGTTGTGCTCGCCTACATCAAAGAAGAACTTGGGCTGTAGCCTCCTCAGCGCTTGATATCCAGACGGCGGTGGGGTCGGATCGCCATCGAGGGGACGATCGGACGAAAACGGATTACCGCGAACAATGTTGGTCTACAATACTATGCCTATTTTAAGGAGTACGAAATGAATGGATTGAACTTGTAAGTATCTGTGCATTGGTCGACCGTTACTGAAGGAATCTTGCTGCGCGGCTCAAGGGCGGACAGTGGAGTGGACGGACGGGTTGCTCGTTCTTGATTGAGGACGCGTTGCGTATTGTTGTGTCGTATTTTGCTTTGTCGCGGCATGTTGCCCCTGTTCACTGTCCTCCTGGTGGCCACCCTCGTCGGCGCCAAGACTGAGTTTGCAGTTGTCCGCCGGCCCCGATCGTCCACTTGGGCACGCACTCAATGTGGTTCCCCGTCCGGGTCTGCAGATATTCCTTCTAGGTGGGCACGGGAAGTCTCGCCGGACAACATACCACTTGCTTTCTACCCGCGCCCAATGATGGTTAGAACACGTGACTCTGCTTGGAACGCGCTGGGTCCTTCGGCGGCGACGGTGCTGCGGGATGCAGGAGATGCGAACCAGTGGCTCAATTTGAACGGGCTGTGGGAGTGGGAAGCGACGCAAAACGGTGCCAAACACCCGCCCTTTGGGAAAACGCTTAATGGAAGCATCTTAGTACCGTTCCCTGTAGAAAGTTGTCTGTCCAACCAAGCCCCGTCTAGTTCGAAAGAGAGCAGAGAGCGTCAGGAAATGTGGTACAGGACGCAGTTTCGAATAGACCGGCAGTTGCTCGGCCAACGACGTCTTCTGTTACACTTTGGAGCTGTTGATTGGCAGACCAGAGTGTATGTGAATCAGCAATATCTTGGGAATCATACTGGGGGATACGATGGTTTTTCCTTTGATCTGACCAATGTTCTTTTAAAAGAAAGAAACAACGAACTGCTCGTTTATGTGTACGACCCATCGGATGATGGCGCGCAACCAAATGGGAAGCAACGCATCTCCGCCATTGATAGCCCCGGGGGCGATCAATACACTCCCACCTCCGGCATTTGGCAAACAGTGTGGTTAGAGCTCGTTCCAAATTCGTACATTGAAGGTCTGAAGATCAACGCTGACTTGACATCGTTAAACATCCGCGCGTCTGTGAGAAACGCTTCTGGGACTACCATATTATTCGATGTGTACGACGGAAGTCACCGTGTCGCGAGCGGACAAGCATTGCCCGGGTCCACGGCCTCGATCAAAATTCCTGACCCCAAATGGTGGAGTCCGAACAACCCTCATCTTTACGATGTAGTTGTAACATTGTCTTCGGGCGACTCTGTCTTGTCTTACTTTGGAATGAGAACTTTTCGGCTTGAAGATGTTGTTAACTCTGTCCAAAACGGAACGGTCAAACGGCCAATGCTGAATGGTAAATTTACTTTCATGAATGGCTGGCTGGATCAGTCGTGGTGGCCGGATGGCCAGTACACGGCGCCATCGGACGGCGCGTTAAAGTTCGATATTGCCAGCGTGAAAACATTTGGCATGAATATGGTACGACTGCACCAAAAGGTCAACCCAGAGCGTTGGTATTATTATGCAGACACCATTGGAGTGGCAGTCTATCAAGATGCTGTTCAAAAGTACCATGGTGCAACGGAAGCAACTGTCCCGTACTTTGTCCACGATCTCTCCGAAATGATCGCGGAGCGTGGGAACCATCCTTGCATCATTCAATGGGAAACATTTAATGAAGGGGATTGTTGGAAGGCGTTTACGGCCACGTCCAAATACACCGTTGAAGATATAGTGGCCTTGGCAAGGTCGCTGGATTGGCAAAAGCGTCTCGTCGATACTGATAGTGGTGGAGACGCGAATAGCCTACCAGTCGGGGATGTCAACGATATTCACGACTACCCTTATCCAAAAAACCCAAAGCCTTCGGCCACCAAGTACGCAATGATTGGCGAATATGGTGGAATCGGCGCGTTCGTGGAGGGAAAAGAATGGGTCCCCCAAAAATGCCATACCTACCTGCACGTATCGACACCGGAGGATGAAGCTCAGACGTACATCAACATGACGAGGGCCATCTTAGACCGGGTCCAAGACATTTCTGCGTCGGTTTACACGCAAATCACCGACGTCGAGTTGGAGTGCGATGGTTTCTTGAACTATGATCGTACGTACAAGTTCACGGACGAGGTCCTTGCTTCTGTCCGTGCTGCAAACGAAGCTCTGGTGGGTGCAAATCCGTGAGTCTAATAAGTACAAATTTACATACTAAATATTTGCTAGGTAATCGTCTGAAGTGAGAACGACAGTCATCAGTATTTTCATATTATCATGAATACGAGTGTCTATGTCAGTGATGTGCTTGTATCTGTTTATTACTTCTTCTTCTTATTATTGCCGTCACGACTTGCGCGCGAACCCGAGCGTTTGAGTGGCCGCCCTTCATTTTCATGTATCAACCGATACGACGACGGATAAATTTTAATCGGACCAGCGACACGCCGCTGTTGCAACAAAACATCAAACTCAGGAAACATCGTTAGGTCAGCACCGCACAATTACATACAAGGATAAACGTATCATTACGGCACATTTTGCCAAACAGTCAAACCTCGACACAGTCTTGAATTGTCTATTTTCATCATCTATCTATGAACTCGAATAGTGCAAATACGTTTCTCCACATATCTTCTTCGTATGAATCTTTACCAAAGCCTTCCTTTAGCGATCATGACATAGAATTAATGACTCTCACCATCAGGGACTTTTTGGAAATTCCACAAATAGATCCACCAATTATATCTTTGGGGACAGTGTGTGAGAAATCTTTGGAGTGCGGTGCAATTGACATGAAACCACCGCTCACTTTACGATTACACAATATTCTTGAGAATAGTTTTCAAAGCGGAAATAATTTAACTCTACCAGGTTTGCCTGTGTATACCAAAAATGATATATTTTCAATTGACATAAAAAAGAAATACCAGATGACGGGAAAAGACTATGAGTACACACGAGTGGAAAGAACTGCATACAAGCTTCAGTTCAAATCGCTGCTGGAACGATTGAGGTGCTGGAAGGCCGCAGAAATTACATCATTTCAGAAACCTGTTGGCCTCAAAATTTACCTAGCTGACGACAACTATTGTGGCAAAATCGATATGAAAAGTGCAGCAATTTTAGAAGTGCCGCCGATGACATTGGATGTACTCACGGTTTATCCGTACCCAACTCAAGAGAATATCCTTCGAAGCATAAAACAGGGTAGAGATAGAGATTCCGCCATACCATTCTTACCGCACCCGAGGAAGATCAGCATTCGGGGTACGAGGTTGGAGCCAACATCACCACCTAGAGTTACTTTGACTGGCGACAGACAGTCAAATATGCTTTCACATGTCGCAGACGCCAACTTGGAGAATATTACAAATTTGTCGCTCACAATTTCGGACAAGTATCAACCATTCAAGAGCGGGAATAGGTGGATACAACCGTGTGTCAAACCCGTCAAAGCGAAGCAATGTTTCAATCCGGTAGTGCGTCAATCACTCGTTGATACAATGATGAGCAACGTCTTAACTGAATGTAGCAAAAAAACCCCCATTTTACCGAATTTAGATTTGACAGAAAGGAAAGAACCACAAAACGAGTTACTTCAGCAATGGTCCTCGCAATTACGTCCCCTTCATACTGATCAAGAACTATGGTGTGCAGAAGACCTTTCTATTTCTTCGAATGTTGCTCTCGCTTTCCCTGTGACACCAACAAAAGCACAACATCAACAACAAAAGAATGGCGACGACGAACACAACCCAGTTGCAGAAATCCACACGCTAAAACAATCGGTGCGGTCCTCGTTCCATGAAAACGCAGATCAAAATTACAATGCTCTGCCGCATCGAGTCGAAAAACGACAGGCGCTGTCAGCAGATGATATTTTTGCATTTGCTGAAGACGCACCCTCGGGAGCCTCTGCACGAAAACGGCGGAAGAAAAGTATTGTACCTTCGATAGGAATAACGGAAGCTGTACAATTTAGACACTCAAATGAAGGAACAACGATATCGATCTCCCAGGAAAGACTTGCAGAAAAGCCAAAACAAACGTATACATATATTATCATGGACCCTACGTGTCTTAACTACTACGATAGTTTGCCAGACGAATATGTAGATGCACTCTCGTTGTTGAAGACAATGCTGGATGAAAAAGCAAATATCGATTGCAAGATACTCGAAAGGAATTTGAGAGAAAACTTGGAAAGCATCATTCTCAGCCCTTCTGTCTGTATTGTGACAATTGATCCTACACCAGGATCAGTGACTGGACACGCAAAGACTTGGTTTCATGAAATATTAAATTTTTTCTCGACGAGATTTGCGACAGTATACGTTTGTTTAAAAAAAGCATTTTTCTCACCGAGTACGAATCCAACCTTCCATTCAGAGATAATGAGGTTCCAAAGATTATGTTTTTCCTTGACCGTTTCAGATTTTCAAGTTCACATCAAGTATTATGACAGCGCGGCGACTCTGGTGTCAATTATTTTTGATTTAATTAGAGCGCATTCACGTTGTGTCTTTGAGGAATTCTTCTTCATGGACAGTAAAGGAAGAAGTTTTTATGACGACGTTGGTATCTTAGAAGAAGAGTCTGTGCAGGAAGCGTGGCTATGTCACTTGCCAATATTTAATAGATTTGAAGCTAACTTTTTAGCCTCAAAATATCAAAACTTTGGTATATTAGTGCATGAACTTCGTCGATCGGACTTTTACACCGACGAACACTGGGAGTTTTGGAAGAAGTTGACTCGGGAATCGTATCCAGTATGAATTAACCAAGAGAAAAACAGTGTGATGCGCAGCACGCGTTGACAGAGGGAGAGAGATAAAAAAGGGGATATATGTCTGGATATATAGAGAAAAATATTTGACTAAAAAATAACATCAGAATACTTATTAGTAGTATGTACTAGTTTTTTAATGTAATTCATCATCTTGATTGCCCCTACGCTCGATTTCAGTACACTTCTGCCACGGAAACCAACGAACAGTCGAACGATGGTCACTGCTTACGTAAACTGCACAACTGTGCGACTATGGCCTTGTTGCAAAAGGCCAACTTTGCTCAATTAAAATTGTACTTGCTTCTCCATTTCCACCTGTTGATGCGTGCTTTCACTAATTTCGCCTTATACTTTGCCTGATCCCCTGTGGCAGGTGTTCGTTTCATCAACTTATCCAGCGCGGCCATCGAATCGTATGCGGTCGCGTGGGGTATTTCTGCGGCATCTTTTGAGATTGATGGTCTTGCTTTTTCTTTAGAAAAGCCGACAGATGGCAATGAGCGATGCTGGGCGAGAACCTGTTGTCCCATGGATGAAGGAATGATATAACTTCCAGGTCCATTATTAAATTTGAGTCTATCGTCTAATATTTCTACACGCTGCAAAAACGGCGCCGCTGGTGCCGACTTATATTCGCTATCCACTTGGCGCCCAAAAGTTGTGGCCTGGGTTGAGGATATGTATTCACCAGGCCCAGGGTCTACTATCGCTTGGACAGGATCTAACTTGGGGAAGCGATCTCCCATCCGCCCAAAGTCAATTC
>ERZ807291.9901-NODE-9901-length-10186-cov-10.130392_pt1 | contig 10186 bp, 5 predicted proteins | sample MGYA00521257_ERZ807291 | MGnify/ENA primary metagenome ERZ807291 (study PRJEB31413, sample SAMN03169783) | marine metagenome | biome: Marine; feature: Water; material: Subsurface seawater | place: North Sea | collected 2011-04-28 | depth 1 m m ... | reverse complement strand
CAGTGGCTTCCTACGCAGGTAGGTTGTTCTACGCATTCAAGCAGACTGCTCTCACAAACGGAGATATTAACTCGCCTAACTTGAGTACGGTTATCGCCTTTTCTCAGGTAGGTACAGAGAATGCGGCTAAGTGCTATACCAAGAATGATCCATCAGCTGAGACATTCAATGACCTCCTCGATACAGATGGAGGCTTTATAGTCCTACCCAGTGTCGGTGAAGTCTACAGCCTAGTTGTATTAGGCGACTCACTGATCGTAGTAGCATCCAACGGTGTATGGGAAATACACGGGGGAGAGAAGTCATTTTCTTCTACTAACCAGAGTCAAGCTAAAGTATCTAAGACAGGTGCTTTAAGTGACAGCAGTGTAATTGCAGCAGAAGATGCTATAGCCTTCTGGTCACGTTCTGGTATCCAGATCATATCACTAGACAAGGTGAGCTTGCGTGCAAGCGCACAGAACGCCACACAAGCGACGATACAGAAACTGTATGACGAGATACCCTCTACAGCTAAAAGGTCGTCAGTGGGAGTATATGACGAGACAAGCCGTCAATTGAGATGGTTGTACCGTGACAAGGATCTGATCGACAATAAACTGTTCAATCAGGAACTAGTATTCGACCTTAACTTGTCAGCTTTCTACAAGAACACTTTTGCAGACCACCCCACAGCAGGGACATACGCATACCCAGCAGGGTACGTTGATGTAGAAGATGTACTTATCTTGTCTACTCAACAGCCTGTAACAGATGGCGGTATCGTTGTCACAGACAGTGGAGCAGACGTTACATCTACAGGAAGAAGTATCGTAGAGACTGTACGTGGATCTACCAAGTACATTACACCGTTCAAGACAGCAGCTACTAGCTGGACATACACAGTATCTCAGTTACGCAACCTAGACTTTGTGGATTGGGTAGACTTAGATAGCGGTGTAGATAGCCCAGCATACTTGCTGACAGGTTACTGGACAGGTGGTGAGTCTTCTAAAGACAAACGTATGCCATACTTGCACACACACTTCAGACGCACAGAGCAAGGCTTTGACGAGAACATGAATGTCATCGGTGCTGGTGGTTGTCTGGTACAAGTACAGTGGGAGTGGACGGATTCAGTTGCAGCTGGTAGATGGGGTAATGAGTTCCAAGCATACAAGCTAGGACGCTTATTCACGCCAACAAACGCAGAAGATCCTATGGATTACGGCACTACAGTGGTGTCTACTAAGAATAAGGTGAGAGGGCATGGAGCAGGAATGAGCATTAGCTTTAAGACTGAACCAGCTAAAGATTGCCATATTTATGGGTGGATTATAGATATTAACGCTGAAGAGACGTAAAGTGGTAGGGTTTTTTAAAGTTACAGCGTATAATAGATATAGGCTATTAAAAAATATCTACTTACCCGAGTAGGGATAAGAAGCCTAGACAGTACTTATCATTAAAAACATTAATAATTAAAAACATGGTAAGCACTGTCTAGCCCACTGTACGGAGGAGAGATGACAAGAGTAGTTGGTTTAACAACAACAGGAGGGGACCACCTCCCAGCAGATCTTGAGATGCGTAATAAGATTATGGATCTTGAGGCGTCTATGGAGGCCCTTGGGGCTTCTAGGGATACTGAAGCAACCTCTCCCCTTAACCATTACCACTGTGCAGGTACTTACGCAAGAGAGATATTCATTGCTAAGGACACTGTAATGATCGGTAAGATACACAGACATGAACATATCAACGTAATATCTCAAGGGTCATGCTGGGTGACTACAGAAGCAGGAACAGAACTTCTTACAGCGCCATTAACTTTCATTTCCCTTCCCCATATTAAGCGTGCCGTCTACGCAGTAGAAGATACTGTGTGGACTACGGTACACCCCACAGATAAAACCGACTTAAAAGAACTTGAGGATGAAATTATAGCGCCTAGCTATAGCGACCTTGAGAATATATTGGAGAACACATAATGTCATTTGGAGCGATATCAGCAGCATATACAGCAGCCACAGCAGCAGAAGTAGCAACGGTGGCAGCCGCAGCAACTACGGTAGCATCCACAGGGATGCAGTACGTACAAGGGCAGAAAGTAGCAGAGGCCCAGGAAGAGCAGGCAGCAACAGAACAGGCAATAGCTGGTGAGAAATCAGCTAGAGCAAGACGTAAGACTATGGCAGCAGCTCAGGTAGCTAGAGCCGAACAAGAGAACATGGCAGGTGTTGGTGGTGCAAGTAAAGGATCAGCAGCTATTACAGCTGGTGGTAACGTAGCAGCACAAGCAGCTGAGCAAGTGGGTAGCATCAACAGGCAGCAGGATCAAGCCAACATGATGTCAGACGCAGCACAGAACGTACAGAATGCAGGACAGTCTAGTATAGGTGGTCTGTTGTTGGGGCAAGCGTCCGCAATAGCAGCACCTATGGTGGGTCAAGCAATAGGTAAAAAGTTAGCTTAATTAATTTTCTTCCCAGAGTCGAGAGGATAAGAACATGGCACAAGAATTTACAGATAAATCATACGATGAAAAGGTGGACGCAGCTCTTATGGCAGGGGCTGATCCACATGATATAGAAAAGATAACTCACGGTCGGACTACAGCTACAGACGTACCCGTAGAAGAGGCACCCTCTGAGGAGCTAGGAGAGGCCGGTACAGAGCCGTTAGCGGAAGAAGGGGCAGTGGTAGCAGAAGAAGCTCCCGTCCCTGAGAGCGCCCCTGTTGAGGTCTACGAGGAAGAATCTGAGGTAGAGGTGGAAACCTACACAGAACCAGTAGAAGAAGTCGAGAATGAACACCAACGTAACGCTGACGCTATAGATGAAGCAGCTCTGGAGAAAGGGCGTGGTGGTGACTTTAACAAAAAGCTGGAAGAAGTAACGGCTGACTCTACCTATATGCCTAAGAGTGGTATCGAAAGGGCAGAGAAGTACCGTGTCAAGTACATGCAGGACGTTGAGAGGGCCATACTGGACACTCAGGCGAAAGGAGAGGCTGTAGACATAGAAGGTGTTACTAATGAAGTAGCGACCCACATGGAGGCTTCTATGGGCATCTGGGGGCAGTACAGATCTGAAGTAGATCTACACCCACAGCAGGCACTTATGACCCCTGAAGGAAAAGATAAAGTAGCCACCATGAACTACATCAGCCACGAGGCTGCTAAGGTTCTGGGTGAGATGGGTGTTAACTGGGATACAGTTGCAGACGTTAGCGCAATGCTGTTTGCCCCTGATCTTGAAAACATACGAATGAAAGATGTCGCTACCATGATCGGGATGGACTACACTCTTAAGGATGGTCTGGATTACTCCGACTTCTTTGGGCGTATGGCTACAGGGATACGTAACTTACCCCCTGAGAAAGCTGTTCTGGTTATAGATACTATCACGGAAGGGTGGGAAGATATCCTCGGAGACAACCGGATGATGCTGGGTTTCCTATTAATGGATCTTACTGGTGATTACAGTCAAGCAATGAAGACCTTTGAAGCCCGTTCAGGGCCGATAGACCAAGCCTTGTCTGCTACTGTTGTAGGTTCTCTGGCAAGTCGGGCTATCAAGACAGCGAACGCAGTACGCAAAGCAGCGAAGTTAAAAGATGTTGATACCCTTGTTGAAATAGTGAACGAAGGTACTAAAGGGAAGTTGATCAAGAACGGTGTAGATATTGAAGATGCCGCAAGCTCCGTGATGCCTCTTGAGAAAGTAACGCCGTTGACAGCTGGTGCGGATAGCTCTCTGGCTGCCGAGGTGGTATCAGAGAACGCTAAGATCCAGTTCCACTTAGATGAGATAAACAAAGTAAACACTTACGGCTTGGGGCTTAACGAAGCTGAGAGAGCTGCCGCTGTAGCCCGTAAAGTGGCGGAGATGGAAAATGTAGAAGGTTTGACTGCGGTAACAGCTGTAGAACAGACTAACGCAGGTTTTGTTGTAAGCTATACCACCGGCCCTATAGGAAAGGCAGTTAAAGTTGCTGCGGCAAAAGCTGAGAAAGCTAAGAAGGCTGCAAAGGTGGGGGCTGATAAGGCTGCACAGAAACTCAAAGAAGCTGAAGAGAAATTAGCTGCCCAAGGTGCTGCCGGTAAAGTCACTAAAGCGGCAGAGAAGGCTTTTGACAAAGCGTATGAAGCTGATAAGAAAGCTAAAGAGAAGATGGCAGCTGCCGATAAGGTGGTTGTTAAAGAAGGTACTCGTGTAGAACGGGTTATGAATTACACTACAGATGACATAGGAGAGTTTGTATCTAACGGTGAAGGTGGTTACATGCCTTTCGACGGTGGCCTTACCTCCCCCAATGCTCGTTTCATTGTAGACAGAGACACGCTGGTACAGCTCCCAGAGCAGATGCAGTTTCAGTCAGCTAAGATACGAGAGAGTTATGACAACGCAATACGTGCCTCTTTGGGTGATCTAAAGCAACACGAGATGAAGAACATAGATAAACTCCTTACAGCAGGTGATGAAGGGGGTGTAGTATTTAACCGTCAGCAGATGATGTCCGGTTCCCTAGGACATGTGTTCTCTGAGAAAGAAGTTAAAGCCTACGAAGGTATCCGTCAGGTAGTCCATCACATGTATATGGCTAAGAATAAGCAGATACTGGACAGCTGGAGAGCGGATGGAATCAAGACTATTATGTGGGGGACTGATACGCAGCCTGTTAAGCGGTACGGTAAAGCATCCGATGCAGCCACAGGTTTCAGTCAGGCAACTACAAAGTCTCACATGGTCGGGCTACGTAAGTCAGACGGTGGGTTCCAGAGGTTTGATTTAGATCCTAACTCTACCAAGACTAGGGATATTATTAACAAGAAATATGAAGATGGTTACGAGTTAGCTAGAGTCACCAATGGCCGGTTACTTCCTTTGGAAGAGACCAATGTAGAATGGGCGTTTGTCCGTAGGGCTGACTTCCAAGAACCTACAGGCTTCCCTCTGAGCCAGCGTGTTGGTTACATGCCCAAGGTTCGTAAGAACGGTAACTTCTTTGTTAAAGAAAGAAAGACCATGAACATTGGCGGCAAGGAAGGGGTAGCAGCTACACCTAAAACGGTACGTTACTTCGATAATCATACAGACGCTAAGAAGTGGGCAGACGCTCAACCAAACAGAAAGGACTTAGATGTTCTGGCTGACGGTGAGATGTCATCGGTAGATAGAGAGTTGGAGTATCAGAACATCTCTGGCTCCCTGTTTGGGGGTGCTCGCTCTTCCGAAGAGATCCCTTTCGGTCTTCCAGAACAGAAATTAACTGGTCAGAGAGAGGATGCTTTACACGGTCTACAGAGGTACGTCAACCACCTAGCTAAGCAGATGCCTTACAACCTCTATAGGATGGGCATACGGCAACGATGGGAGAATACAGCTAAGGAACTAGGGGGTCTGTTAGGACAGCCCAAGGGCGGCTTTGATGACCTTGTGAACCATCTTGATCCTAAGCACCCAGCACACAAGTTCCTGAAGGATAGCCATAATCAGGTTAAACTGATCAGTGGTGTACCAACAGACGAAGAGAAGAAAGCTAGAGAAGCATCATCAGCTCTGGCATACTGGCTGGAACGTAAAGGTCTAACACGGATAGCAGCAGCAATGCACGGTAAGAACATCCCTGACGAAATAGGCGGTGCTCTACGGGGAGCTACATTCCATACGTTACTTGGTATGTACAACCCAGCTCAGTACCTCATACAGGCTTCTGGTGCGTTTATAGCCCTATCCATTAACCCAGTACACGGTTTAAAGGCTATCGGACAGTCTATGGGCTTTCAAGTCCTTGACAGGATGGTTGCTAAGAACCCTGAGAAGATGTCTACCTACCTGAAGTGGTTGGAGAATACTGGTGTGGATGTTGAAGGTTATCGCATGTGGCACAAGAGCGGCCTTAAAGAAAGCATCACATCTTCTAACATTGACTATGAAGGGTTGTGGGCAAACTTGCCGTATGACGCTAGCGTGCTGCGTAAGATTCTGGCTAACGATACGTTCTTCTTTAAATCAGGAGAGCTTGTGTCAGCTAGGGTTTCATTCGCTACTGCTTATAATCGCTTCAAGGCATTGAACAAAGGTAAGGATATTACAGATACTGACCTACCCGCTATCTTGGGACGTACAGAGCAGTACCGTCTGAACATGTCCAAGGCGAACGCAGCTAAGTTCCAGACAGGATTAACGTCTGTACCAGCTCAGTTCCAGCAAGTGAACACTAAGTTCATGGAGAAGGTCTTTGGTACAGGAGAACTTACAGGCGCTGAGAAGATCCGTATGGCCACAGGGCAGGCAGCCTTGTTCGGTACTATGGGTATCCCTATCGTTGGTTACGTCACTCCTGTCGTACTTGACTACCTTGGCCTTAACGCTGAGAACTTGTCTGAAGCAGAGATGCGGACTGTTCGTAACGGTGCTCTGACTTGGTTCTTCAATGACTTCATGGATGTGAACAGTATCATATCTGGGCGTATGTCTCTCGGTGGAGACTTCGTAGAGAAGATATTTAATGCTGCCGTAGAGCCTACTCGTGTGGTAGAGATTATCGGTGGCCCATCATACAGCATCTGGGAGAAAGGTCATAACATGGTCTTCAACATGCAGACTGTTTTGATGGCTGACTTCTCAGCAGAAGGGTTGGACGCAAACAAGACAGCTCTGGTAACAGAGGTCTTGGCGAAGTCCTTATCTCAGTTTGCTGGCCCGCTGGCTAACACCTATAAGGCTTACGATATGACACACAGTAAGTTCTACAAGAACAAGAGTGGCAAGCCTTTGTTTGAGATGGAAGATAATAACTGGCAGACAATCATGTTCCAAGCGTTTGGTTTCTCCTCACAGGAAGTCGCTGACTACTATGAGTTGAACAACCGGAAAGGCGGGATGATCCCAGCGGGTATGACTAATGTAGATGCTAAGCGTATCGTATACATTATGAACATGCTGGCAGGGGCAGATGACGAAGGGTCGCAAGAGGCTGCTGCGTATGCTATGAACGCAATCAAGACTAAGTACAATGCTGAAGATCAAGAGAAGTTGATTAAGCAGGTGACCAACCTGATTAAGCACCCTGATGATCCAATGGCAAAGAACGTAGGTAAGATACTTGAAGAGTCTACTTCAGAACTGTCACAGTCACTAAGTGACTTGTCTAAAATGTCTAACGCTCGTACTAGCCCAAGAATGGCTAGAGAGATGGAAGAAAGAGGTTTACAGGAATAATGGCTGAATTTAAAAAAGAAATAGCTAAGACGGACTTTAAAGCCACTCAGAAGACTGTCCAAGGTGATGCTATGGGGAGCTTTAAAGCTGCCGCTGCTGAAACCGTTGGCAGTCTTGCTAAGGGTGTTGGTCAAGGTTACGCCACAGGGAAGGGTGAACAACAGCTGGGTACGGACGAGTCTGCTGCGGAAGCTAATGCCTACGTCAGCGAAGCGTTTAAAACTCAACAGGCCCCCAAAGCGCAGTCAGGGTATGAGACCCACTACAGCGAAGGGAACACTGTACTCACCACTGACGCCCCCACAAAGGAGGAGGTGGAGGGTCATAGAACGTCTGTCCTAAGTACCGCTACAATGAATGACAAGAGGATTCAGGCAGCTCTGGATCAAGGTCGTATCAGTAGCAGGGAAGCTAACGATCATCGTATCAAGAACCGCAAGGAGTTTATGGCTAACCCTATAAACGCTTTGTTCGGTGCTCACTATGATAACGCAATCGGTGGTGGTGCTTCTGGTGCCTCTCGTGGAGCTTTCTTTGGCAAGACTGCTCAGGAGAAAGCACAAGAGAAGATGGTCATCGAGGAGATGACAGAGCAACGGAATGACCAGAGGAACGCAGACAACCTGATGAAGATCAACCCTAACCTAACGCCTAAGCGCGCTATGTCTATGGTGCAGGGTCAGAAGGGAAGGCTAATACGGTTACAGCACTTACAGACCAAGAACTCTATGGAGCTTTTAGGTGAGGGAGAGGCTGTGGAGATGTACCAGAGCGAGAATATCCCTGTGTACTCGAAACTTCATCAAGATGTTCTACAACTTGTGGACTTACCTGAGGGAGCAAAAGCTAACGCGGTTTCTGACTTTATCACTGCAACCACTTTACAGCAAGCAGATATAGCGGCGCGTATCGACAACAGCAGTATGGGGGTTGAAGCTAAAAAGCAGGAACACACAGAGCTAATCCGTAGGTTTGACCTCCTCCGCTCGAATGTGGAAGACACTTCTTTTGTCGAGAGACTAAAAAGAGATACAGAACAAGCAGACGCTGAAATATCGAACTCGGATAGTGCACACGTATTGGGCATGATACGGTACAGTGATTCCTACTCCCTTACCCATGCGATAGCGGTAGAAGGGGAGTCTCCATTGGCGGTGATGAAGTACCTCGGCACTTCAGCTGACATGTCCACAGCAGACGTATTTAAGCTCGAAGGTAGGGAGGATCTTAAGGCTATCAGAGGGTATATGGATGAGCTGTCGTCAGTCCAGCGGGTTAAAGCCGCTGATAACGCGCTAGCTAAAGTTCTTAAAGGAGGGGCTGCACCTCCAATGACCGGGCCAGAAGCAGCGACAATAGGTGCGGCACTACAGCAGAAGAATATACCCACTGTAGTGGCGGCGGCATACAAAGAAGATCCACTGGGAGTGGGTGAGAAATTGAATGCAGCTCCCAACGTGGATCTAACTGCTTACGCAGGATCAAGAGAGTATCAAGGTTTGGTTAGAACAGACCCAGACTTCGTTAATGCTTTGTTCGATTCCGCGATAGAAGACGCTAGGATGATCCAGATGAGTCAGCGTGGTACGCTCCCTGACAGGATAACAGTCACAAGGGAAGCCCCCACCAGAGGGAGTGTCACTGACGGAAGAAGACCTACTAATTGGGTGTTTGATTCAGGCGGTGTTAAGCTGAAAAGTGCTTACAAGGGACAGGTAGTAGGGATGCACAGGTTAGCGGAGCAGAACCCATCTATGTGGAACAAGGAGTACGTAACACTTGAAGACTTTGTTAACAGTAAAGCAGCTGCTGTAGCGATAGAACCTCAGTCTGAAGAAGCCGTTAAAAAGGCTAGAGCTGAGATGGAAGCTGCGGCTAAGGTCGAGAGTAAAGCTGGCCCTAAGATCCAACCTGATCCAGTAGCAGGTGCCTCTAGGACAGCCCGTTCAGGCAGCGACAAAGCTGGCCCTAAGATTAACAAGGAAGGCTATACCCCCAGAGAGTTAGGCATACGTGGTGACTACAAAGAGGGTGCTAAGTTAATGAAAGAGATGGAGCTAATCAACGGTGAGTGGCGTCCTGTATTTGACGAAGGAGAGTAGCATGAAAGCGGAGGTTTGGGTAATAATACTAAGCCTCCTGCTGGCTCCTCTTAGCCACGGTGATCTTGATACTGAGGTCATAAGGGCTGATGAGGGTTTGTCTAGTGTCTCTGAGTACATCGAAGTCAACGGAGTTAAAGAGAACTTCTTGACAGGTGGGCATGGACACAGACTAACCTCGGAGGAAGCTACTAAGTATCCAGAAGGGACGGAGATACCAAAGGCTGTTATAGCCGCTTGGTTCAAGGAGGACACTAGGAGGGCAGGAGAGGGTGCTGACAGGTTGATTAAGAAACACAACCTAGAGGATGCCCCACCCCTACTAAGGCAGCTACTGGCTGAGATGGTGTTCCAGATGGGTGCTACAGGTACAGCTAAGTTCAAGGATACAATAGCGCTATTAAAGGAAAAGAGATATGAAGAGGCTTCGGTTGAGTTACTTGACTCAGATTGGGCAAAGCAAACACCAGCTAGGGCGCAGCGGGCTTCTGATCGTATGCGTACTCTTGCTAAGTAGTTGTTCCGCAGTTGATGTTATCAAGACAGCGGCTGGACTAGGGGGAGGGGGAGGCCCCTCTCTCGATGTCGAGGTGACTGCTGGTGACAAGAACCAAGCGGTTAATACCAACATAGGGGATACGGTAGCTGCTGAGGCAGTGACCATCGTTAATGAACTGGATTACGGACTTATGTTCATAGCCTTACTGGGTTGGGTACTACCTACACCTACACGTATGATGTCAGGTACAAGCGGCTTCATACTCAAACTATTCGGAAGGAAATCTTAATGGCCGCTACAAACATGACCTCACAAAGCAAAGACATTACCAGTATGGTGGTTGGTGGTGACGGAAAGTTCCGTCCACACGATCTGAC
>ERZ807291.9889-NODE-9889-length-10196-cov-22.632975_pt1 | contig 10196 bp, 6 predicted proteins | sample MGYA00521257_ERZ807291 | MGnify/ENA primary metagenome ERZ807291 (study PRJEB31413, sample SAMN03169783) | marine metagenome | biome: Marine; feature: Water; material: Subsurface seawater | place: North Sea | collected 2011-04-28 | depth 1 m m ... | reverse complement strand
AAAAGGTTTTCCTGTCTTTGGGCTCTCCTTGGGCAATGCCTGCAAGCTCTGCCTGATAGGCGTCTATCCGACCATTGTTTTTAAGATATAAATCCTTGGCAGGGCGTAAGGCAGTCCAGTTACCCTGTGCTTCGATCGCCACAATACTGTCGACGATGGCACTGAGATATTTTGGACTTTTTCCGTTAAGTAGACATTTAACGATGGTGGTAAGATCATACCCTCTCATTTTATTTTTAGCGGGAGCGGCGGCCAAAACATCTAATCCATTGGCAGGCGGGTCTTTCAATTCCGCTAGTTGGGTAGATAAAACCGGGATTAAAGTGGGGTCGTACTTGGCGGATTCGATCAAAGAATTGAGCGTCTCGTTGTCCTGTATCCGGTTGCTTCCAAGCAGGGATAAATATTCGCCGACTTCATCCTTGGGCATTTTCCACAGGGCTTCCCGCAGGGCTTTCAAGATACGGTCGGATTGTTCCCAGGTGACCATTTCGTAATAAGGTCCGCGGGTATCTGGACGACCGCCCCAGTGTTTACGGTCCCATGCTTTTTCCTGGTGATAGAGACGGGCGAGTATTTCGAAGGAGGAACGGAAGAGCTTGTTCTTTTTGTCCTTGAGATGATCCAGCATGGCATCGACCACCTCTTTTTTATGAATACGCATCAATGCAAGTGAGGCTCCGCGAATCTGCTGGGTGCTGGAATTGGTATTTTTAAAAACCGCCAGGGCTGGCTCGTGGGCAGCAAGTTGGGCAAGCCCGCGGTATGCCACATGGGAGAGGGTGGCATCGGAGTGGCCGAGGCTCTGGGCAATCGCGGGTGCCACTTCCAGCAATCCCTGCCGGGTGGCAGCCACGATGGCCTCGAGCCGGGTACGGGGATCGGCACTTTCAGCACCTGCGATTAATAAGTCTGCCGGTGCTGCCCCTTGCTTGCCAGCGGTGCGAAGGTCGAGCCCCATATCACCAAGGGCACGCATCACGAAGGGAGCAAGGGTGGCATCTTCTGCGAAGGGGCGGAGATGTCCGATTACCTGATCGGAATTTTTGGAGGAAATACCCCGCTGGGAAAGGGAGTAAAGAGCGAGCACACGGGATCGGGTTTCCTTGGATGAATCCGCCATGAATTCCTTGAGCAGACTGGTGGTCTCGGCAGAATATTTGCGGCGGAGTAGCACCCGCTGGGCAGCAAGGGCACGCACCTGACTTTCCCCCTCGAAGAGTTCCACGAGTTCCTTGTCGGTCAGCTTGGTGAATTGTGGGAGTTCGTCCGGTTCAAAATCTTTGGGGCGTGTTTGCACTACATAGCCGTGCTCGGGGCCGGCCCACTTAAAACTGGAGGGTCCTTTCCAGCTGGCTTGATAGACCCGGCTCATCCCATCCACATCCGCATCGGTGGGGCGGGGCACCTCAATGAAGCGTTTGGGTGCCTGGGTTTCTTTGAATCCCGCACCCTTTCTTTCCACGGTGTGGTGCCAGAGCCCGGCGGTTCCCCAGTCGCAGGTCATGGGGGCACGGTTCCATTCATCCGGGAAACCGGGCTCGTGCAGGTACATGCCTCCGCAGCCGGAACCTCCACCGTAGTCGGCAAGGGGGGCAATGATTTCTTCAGGAAAATTTAAGTAGAGGCGAGGGTAGCCATGGTCGTCCAAGCCGCTGAAGTGATGAAAGCGCACATTCCAGCCGCCACCATCGTTGGTGTTGTCCCGGCCGAAAAGATCGAGCAGGGGACTGGTGGGCACGGCCAGAATATTACGGGTGCCATAAGAAAACAGCTCAATCCCGGAACCGTCCGGGCGTACGCGGACCACGCCGCCCCCACGAACCTGCAGTTTCCGTCCATCGCTGCCGGTGGCTTCCATAAAGCCAAAGTCTCCGGTGGAAACATAGAGCCATCCATCCACCCCGAGGTCGAGCCCGTTGGTGGTGTGGTCGGCGGGGCGTTCCTTAAAATCGAAGGCGATGTTATCGACCAGTCTACGGTTTTCCTCTGAGACTCCATCCCCGTCGCGGTCGTAGTAAACCGAAAGGTGGGGCGGGTGGAGCACATAGAGCCGGTCCTCATCCCAGAGTAAGCCCCGGGGAGAATCGATGGAGGGAATGAATTCGGTGACCTCATCGGCCCGGCCATCATCGTCGGTATCACGAAGACGCATGACACGCCCGCGGTCTTTATCCCGCCCGAGCGATCCGCACCCGTCGCTGGATACATAGAGGTCTCCAGCCGGGGAGGCCGCGACATACACCGGATAATTCGCCGATTGCCAGGGGGCAAAGAGAGTGAGCTCAAATCCTTCCGGTACTTTCACATCCTTGAGAATCTTGGCCTCCTCTTCTTCGCTGAGTTCAACAATGCTTGGCTTGATATTGCCTGACTTGGCGTAAGGATCGGCGAAGAGCGTTTGGCTGACCGCCATCCCCAGGCAGAGGCATGAAAGAAGGACGGATGGTTTAAGGAACATGAACGGCATGGTAGTAAGTTATTTATAAATGATTAAGTAATGGACAACCCCGCATCTGATTGAGAAACAGCCTTAGATACCCAGTGCCTTGGCAATGGTTTCGGCCACCTGATCGCCCAGAACCGTAGAGCCCTGAGTGGTGTAGTGCACATCTCCGGGTTTGCGAAAGAAAGCGGGTTTTAAAGAGGAGCTCAATTTGTGGAGGTCATTGATTTGCACGCCGTGTTTATTCATAATTTTTTCCGCAATCTGGTTGTATGTAATCTCATCCCCGGCAAAGCGGCCAGATTCTCCCTCCGGTACTTTAGTGGTTGATGCCCAGATCAGTTTGGCAGCGGTCTTTTTTAAACGCTGGACCAGTTCCTCCAAATTTTTCTCATACATCGCAGGAGGTACGGATTGCGTGCCGTTTACCTTGTCCCGGTTTCCCACGCTTTTTACCTCAGGATTGCGGTAGCAAAGATCGTGCAATCCCCAGTTAAAGTGAATCAAATCCCACTTGGTATCGCCCAGCCAAGTATCCAGTGCATCCAGTCCCCGGTTGGTGTCTCCACAGTTTGCTTTTGCCCGGCTGACAAATGCCCGGTTCTGCAGGGAATGAATCACATCCTGGGTGTAGCCAATGGAAATGGAGTCCCCAATGAGCAAGACCTTGGGCAGATTTTTATTGTTTGGCTTACTTTCGGCATGCATGCCTCGTTTATCTTTTGCGGGGGTGTAAAATTTTGCCTGACTGGCACCTCCCTGGTACTGTCGGTTGAGCGTGGGCATGAGGGACCCGGTGGAAGCGATCCATTGGTCAAATTTCTTTTTCATCTGGTGGACCAGGCCGGCTCTCTTGGATGACAGATTAACCATTTCTCCCCGGTCATTGCCAAGGTTGTACAACTCGGTGGAAGAATCCTCATACTTAATCACCAGTTTGTAATCCCCCATGCGAATGGCACCGGATGGACCCATGCTGTTGATGTGGTGGTAATGAGGATAATGAAAATAGAGGGCTTCCCGGCCGAGTTTTTGGTTTTCTTTTTTGAGTAAAGGCTTGAGGGATACTCCGTCCACATGCTGCTTGGGTTCGAGGGGCAGACCGGCAAGATCGAGCAGGGTGGGGTAAAAATCATTGCTGATCACAGGCTCGGATATGGTGCGGCCACTTTGGGTAAGACCTGGATAATCCACGATCAAGGGTACGCGGATTCCTCCTTCGTAGACCCATGCCTTGCCCGCTTTGTTGGGCAGGATGGAGGTGACAGAACTTTGGCTGCTTCCAGTGGAAAGCCCGCCATTGTCGGAAAAGAAAAGCAGGATGGTATTGTCCCGCAGGTTCAGCCGGTCGAGGGTGGCGAGCACTCTTCCAATGTTTTCATCGAGGCTTTCCACCATCGCGGCATAGGTAGGGTTGTCCTGGCGGGAATCAGCAAAGCTCTGGTGGACGGGGATGCCCGGAGCCCCTTTTTTATCCAGCCCTATTGCCTTGGCTTTTTCCTGATATTTTTTCAGTTTCTCAGGCTTGGCTCCGAGGGGTGTGTGCACGGTGTAAAACCAGAAATTCAAAAAGAAGGGGCTATCTTTTTTCTCTTCAATAAAATGGATCGCATGGTCGGTGAGGACATCGGTCAGGTAATCGCCCGGCTTGCCGTCCTCCAGTCCGGGAACATTGGTGCTTGGGTGCTGTTTGCTCTTGTAGGGAAAAAGAAAGGAGCCGGGTTGTCCCATTTTATGGCCTGCCACATTGAGATCGAACCCATGGTTTTCCGGGTAGTGCTCGCTGCCTTTCTGATGGTGTGCCTGCAGGTGCCATTTGCCCACATGAGCGGTGGCATAGCCGTGTTTCTTAAAGGCTTCCGCGAGGGTGAGATCTTCAGCGGGCATATTCCCTTTGACTGCGGGTGGTTCGAGTATGTACTTGGGCCCACGGGCACCGGAACTGCCGCTGTGGTTGGTCAGCCCGATCCGGCTGGGATATTTGCCGGTGAGCACACTGGCACGGGTGGGGGAGCAGACGGGGTTGGCGGCATAGGCGTTGTCAAAAAAGACGCCCCGTTTTGCAAGGGCATCGAGGTTGGGAGTTTCGTAAAAGGTGCTACCGGTTAAGCTGAGATCGGTGTAGCCGAGATCATCGACCAGAAACAGGATCACATTCGGTTTATCCTCCCTCGCATACGAAAACAGGGAAATAAACAGGGAAAGAAAGAGTGCTATCCATCGGTTCATAGCACGATTAATGGGTATTGCCTTCTCCCAAGTCGAGAAAATCCAACCCTTTAAATGGAGATTATCTGTTGCACACCATTTGCCTAGTTGGCGTAAATCGACAGAATAAATACGCAATATTTGCGTTTAAGAATATGATGTCGGCTATTAGATAACACACATCTGATGAACAAGAAGTTTTCATTTTCGATCATCCTTTGCGGATGGGCATGGGGCTGGGTCCAAAGTGCACATGCGGTCAATCTTAATGCAGAAGAACTCTACAAAACCTACTGCTCGGCCTGCCATGGTGCCAAGGGCGAGGGTGGGGTGGAAGGCACGGCTCCACCTTTGGTCAACAGTGCCTGGGTAAAGGGTGAGCCCGACCGGGCGATCAAGATCGTACTCCACGGGGTGATGGGGAAAATGGATGTGGCCGGCAAAAACTACGACCTGATGATGCCCCCCCAGGGTGCTGTGCTGAATGACCGCCAGATCGCCGGGATCTTAACCTTTGTCCGTGAAATGAATGGTCTGGCCAAAAGGGATGCCACCGTCGATCCAAACACCGTAGCCAAATGGCGGGCCAAATACCTGGACAAGGAAACCTACTGGAAGGCGGAGGAATTACTCAGGGATCATCCACTGCCCCTGGAAGGAGGACTTTTGGAAAACCTCACCCGGAGTGCTTACACCGGGGAGTACAAGCAGATTCCAGATTTTAACGCCCTCAAACCAGCAAAAGTCGAAAAGCAGCCCGATGGTGTGGTTTCATTGCGGGGATATAAAGGAGAGGAGCATTTTGCCCTGGTTTGGGAAGCGGGTTTAAAAATCAAGAGAGAGGGAGAGTTCGAGTTTTCCCTGGACTCGGATGATGTTTCCCGCCTCTACATCAATGATAAACAGGTGGTTGAGGTAAAGGGACTGGGTGCCACCGGGCGGATGAAAACCGGCAAAGTCAACCTGCACCCGGGAGATAATAAACTACGGCTGGAATATGTGGAGTACACCGGGCGGGAGGGATTGATTCTTGGAGTCAAAGGCCCGGGTTTTGCCAAGAATACTTTTCTGACGGAGGAAAAATCCCAGTCCGTTTCCCGTCCCGGGATTCCCCCGCACATGATTGTACCCGATGGGCAAAAAGCGGTGCATTTCCGCAATTTTATAATCGGTACCAGTTCGAGAAGCTTTGCAGTGGGATATCCCGGGGGAACCAACCTGGTGTTTGACCAGGAGCTTTGCACTTTGGCGATGCTGTGGGAGGGTGAATTTATCAACGCTGCTCCGCGCTGGCATGCGAGAGGTACGGTAAAATTGCCTCCGATCGGTCGCCCGCTTTACACTTTGCAAAATGGGCACTCCTTTCCCGGTCAGACTATGTCGTTCAAACAGATGGAAATGGATGAGAATTTGTACCCCACCTTCCGTTATCATAATCAACAATTCGTTATCAATGACCGGCCGGAACCTATCAATAAGGGGCTGAAACGAACCTTGAAAATCGAGGCGAAGGAGGATGGTGCCCTCAGCTTTTCACCTATTGGTCAACCTGTGGACGGCTTGGAGGTAGTATCTGCCGAGGGAATTGCTCCTAATGGCCTGGTGTATGAGCTTCCTCTGAAGAAGGGAGCCAATCAATTCACTTTCGAATACCGCAAACTATGATTCGTTCATCCTTTTTATCCTTTGTCTTCATCCTCGCCGGGGTTTGCCTGTGGGCAGATTATGAGGACCCTAAAATGTCTGCCTACTACACCCGGGAAGTGCTTCCCTTGCCGCCTGGTGAAGTTATGGAACCCGGTTCCATTGCTCTGCTGCCGGATGATCGGGTGCTGGTGGGTACGCGGCGGGGGGAGTTGTGGATCTGCGAGGGTGCCTATGGGGATGATCTTTCCAAGGTTACCTGGAAAAAATATTTCGACGGTATGCATGAACCTCTGGGAATGTTCTGGAAAGAGGGTGCCTTGCACTACACCGACCGCGAACAGTATGGCCGCCTGATCGACCGCGATGGAGATAATCAGCCCGATGTGGTGGAAACCATTTCCGCACCCTGGGGAATCAATGGCAATTACCATGAATATGCATTTGGTACCACTCCCGACCCGCAGGGTAATGTCTATGTTACCCTCTGCCTGACCGGTTCCTTTAGTGCCCATTCCAACTGGCGTGGATGGGTCCTGAAACTTGCACCCGATGGTTCCTGGTCGCCCTATGCATCGGGTGTGCGCTCGCCCGGGGGAATCGGCTACGATGCGCAGGGCAATATTTATTACACCGATAACCAGGGCGTCTGGAACGGCACTTCCTGCCTCAAGCATGTGGTGGAAGGAAAGTTTACCGGCTGTCCCATCGGCAATGTATTTTATAAGAATGCACCCAATATGGGACCGCAACCCAAGGAACCGGTAAGTGGCAGCCGTATCGTTAAGGAGCGTGAATTAATTCCTGAGCTCGTTCCTCCCGCCGTGCAGTTTCCCCACGGAGAGATCGGACAGTCTCCCACTGCGATTATTCCCGACCATACCCAAGGGAAATTTGGCCCTTTTGCCGGACAGGTTCTCGTAGGAGAGCAAACCCACTCCGAAGTGCAGCGGGTCTTTCTGGAAACGGTAAATGGGGTACGGCAGGGGGCGGTCTGGGAATTTCTTTCCGGATTTGGTGCCGGGATTGTGCCCATGCGACTGTCCGATGATGGCACGCTTTTTATTGGGGGAACCAACCGCGGTTGGGGATCCCGTGGAAAGAAACCCTTCACCGTGGAACGGGTACGCTGGAATGGTAAAGTTCCTTTCGAAGCCAAGACCATGGAGGCCTTGCCCGATGGATTCCGTCTTACCTTTACTGAGCCTGCCGATCCGGAAACTTTGGCTAATTTAGAAAGCTACAAGGCCAGAGCATGGACCTATATTTACCAGCACAAGTACGGCAGCCCCGAGGTGGACCATGTGGATGCCAATGTTACTTCCGCCCGGGTATCGCCCGATGGATTATCAGTGGATCTTACGTTATCCCCGTTGACTAAGGGGCATATCCATCATCTTAGTGCCACAGGTGTACGATCGAAAAATGGCGAGGAACTTTGGCATCCCGATGCCTACTACACGCTCAACGAGATTCCCAATCCCTAAGCAAAGGGGATTGTAAGGTTTGAATCAGAAGGGAGCAACCTCGACCACCAGTCCGTCCAACTCGTCGGTCAGTTCAATCTGGCAGCTAAGTCGGCTGCGGTCACAGGCTTGCGCCTCGAGGTCGAGCAAATCCATTTCCGATTCCGTGGCCCGGCCAGTCTTCTCAATCCAGTCGGGATGTACCCGCACATGACAGGTGGCGCAGGAGCAGCACCCACCGCAGGCTCCCTCAATACCGGGCACCTGGTTTTGCTGGGCGATCTCCATGACCGAGCCCACTCCGTTCTCCTCCACGATTTCTTTTCCTTCCGCAGTGATAAAAGTAATTTTTGCCATGATTCCTTCAATAAACCAGCCACTTGCGATTTGGCAACTTGCATTCCCCCGCATTTTACAAATCCTACCTGGCTGTATCCTGTGTTTACCTGTTAAATTTTTCTCGATCGAACCCTAAAGATTCTGCCAAACTCAACTATGATGAAGCCCGATGCCCAATTCAAACTTTCCGTAATGATGTTTTTCCAATTCTTTGCCTGGGGTGCCTGGTTTGCCACCCTCGGGCAATGCCTCGGAGCCAATGGACTGGCAGACTTTGGAGGAGGTGCTTATGGCAGTGCTCCCATCGGGGCAATTTTTGCCCCCTTGTTTCTCGGGTTGATTGCCGACCGTTTTTTTCCCTCCCAGCAGATTATGGGAGTTCTGTTTTTGATCGGGGGCGTCCTTTTATTATTGGTTCCCGGTGTGGCTGAGTCCGGAAATGGCGAGACCATGGTCTGGATGATGACGGCCAATATGCTCTGCTATATGCCTACGCTGGGATTGGGTAATTCCATCGCCTTTGCCAATTTGGACCGGCTGGTGTTCCCCAAGGTGCGGGTCTGGGGAACGATTGGCTGGATCGCCGCTGGTCTACTGGTTGGCTTCCTCGGTTGGTCCTCCAGTTTTGATATCTTTTATTTGGCCGGTGCATCCTCAGTCATCCTCGGATTGTTTTCTTTTACCCTTCCCAACACTCCGCCACCCGCCAAGGGCGAGCCTATCAATCTGCGTGCCTTGCTCATGCTCGATGCCCTGGCGATTTTGAAACGGCCCGCCTTTCTCGTCTTTCTCGCCTGCTCCTGCCTCATTTGCATTCCCTTGGCCTATTACTACGGACTGACCTCCAATTACCTGACCAATGCTGGTTTTGAACAGGCCGCATCCACCATGACACTCGGGCAGATGTCGGAAATTTTCTTCATGCTCCTGATTCCCTTTTTCTTCCGTAAACTGGGAGTGAAGTGGATGATTCTGGTGGGCATGCTCTGCTGGGTACTCCGCTATTTGCTCTTTGCTTATGGGGCATCCGAACAGGTCATCTGGATGCTTTTATTATCCGTTGCCCTGCATGGGATATGTTACGATTTCTTTTTCGTAACTGGTTTTATGTACACCGATAAAGTGGCTCCCGAAAATATCCGTACCCAGGCCCAGAGCTTACTTGTCTTTTTCACGCAGGGGATCGGTATGTACTTTGGCTACCAGGTTGCCTTTGGCCGGTTTGGTGAGGAAGTCACAGGATATGGCGAATTAAACGATGCGATCTCTTCCGCCCGTACGGTCGAGGAATTGGGCGTGCTTGAACAACTTGGCCGTATGTTTGCGGTGAGCATGCCCGAGGGGCTGGACGCCACCATGCTATCCAATGTGATGAACCAGTGGAAAGAATTCTGGGTTTATCCGGCGATGTTTGCCGGGGTGATTGCGGTGGTTTTCTTCCTTACTTTTTGGGACAAGGTATCCGTTGCTGAAGAGGAAGGTGGGGAATAGCTCGGATCATACGGGCAAGGAGCTCCTCCTTGTCCGCCACGCCAAGTCCAGTTGGGATGATCCATCCCTGGATGATCATGATCGCCCACTTAATGCCCGGGGTCTACGCAATGCCCCGGAGATGGGCAAGCGTTTGCAAGGGTGGGGTATCCGCCCCGATACCTGGATAAGTAGCACCGCCCTGCGGGCAATAACAACTGCCAAGATTATTGCCGAACAGATCGGTTTTCCTCCGGATCAAATTCAGAGAACCAAAGATCTCTACCATGCCAGTGCCACCGAGTTGCAGGAGTTCATCGCTGGACTGGATGATCAACTGGGCTCTGCCGTACTCTTCGGTCACAACCCGGGCATGACCAGTTTGGTAGCCAATCTGTATGGCTTGCCAATAGACAATTTGCCCACCTGCGGGGTGGTGCATTTACAATTCACAGAAGCTAACTGGGAAGCTGCTTCTTCGGCACTACCTGTCCGTGCCACTTTCGATTTCCCCAAAAATCAGTCGGGTGAAGCTGTTCGATTGGTTTAACTTTTTGCCCGCTGACCCAGAAATACCGCGGCTCCAATCAACCCTGCTCCCACGATTAAGCGAGCCAAGCTTT
>ERZ807291.9886-NODE-9886-length-10196-cov-61.454196_pt1 | contig 10196 bp, 9 predicted proteins | sample MGYA00521257_ERZ807291 | MGnify/ENA primary metagenome ERZ807291 (study PRJEB31413, sample SAMN03169783) | marine metagenome | biome: Marine; feature: Water; material: Subsurface seawater | place: North Sea | collected 2011-04-28 | depth 1 m m ... | reverse complement strand
AGCGCAACCAACCATTCCGACAATACGTGTGACCCTTTTGTCGTATCTATTAGGAAATCGCTAACGCTACCGATGTTCTGAGTTTCTGACCAAACCTCAAGGGTAGGTTTGGATTTCACGCCACCGAAGGGTGAATTATCGTTGTCCAAATTAAGACGAATAAGAAGTTCCGTTAACTCAATGGACTGGGATGGATTGGCGAATACAATCTGGGATAAAGCGCCCACAAAGTGATGATCTAAACTCTGCAGCCGCAGAACAAAATCTATAGAAAAATTATCAGCTAACAGCGGCGACTTGGAAGCCACAACACGCACATTAGTTTGTCCAATGGCTTTGACGTCGCCTGAAGTGTTTAGGTAGCCACTACTCAGCGATAACAAAAACTCGCTATCCGCAATCAGTCCAGCTGGAACAGTCAGACTGCCTTGCGCAAAATATTTTTCCGACCGCTCACTCGGAAACAGCCAATTGCTGTTGTGAAGATAACCTATTGTTAACGGTTGCAGATCTTTATCTACTAGCCCCACACTCATATGACCAGAGCGCACACTGCCATGGTTCGCCAAATCTAAGTCTAAGGAATAGTTTTGTAACTCAGCTTCAAGCGGAGACAGATAGACCTCAACACTGCCAAAGATCCGATTACCTTTTTGGGCGATCCTTTCTAGGTCAAATGGCAACTCAACGTCACCCTGATTGCGTAGCCGCCAACCTTTTTCTGTTTGATCTACGTAAAGGTGAAATTGATCCCACGTAAGTAGGGCCGGAATCCAAGTGGCCTGACGCATACTTTCAATTAGAGCCACTTCGATTTCTAGCGCGTCAATATGACCAGCGCCAAATTCTAGCTTGGCTATTGCCACTACAGGGTTAAGCCCTCGCCACGAGGTTGAGACACCGGTAACTTTTACATTAAGCGGCTGAAGCGCTGCATTAATTTCGGGTGTGAAGTCCGATACAAACCCCACACTGATTCTACCCACACCCTGAACTAACGCTAAGATCAGTACTATAGAAGTAACAAGTATGGCTAACGGGCGGAATACAAATTTTTGTAGCACAACCGGCGCACCTAGGACGCTTTTGGCGGGCTGCTTACTCACTTACCACACCTTCGCAAGAAACATGATCGCGAACTCAAACAATAACCAAATGGGGAATTTAGACAAAGAGCAGTCCGAAGGTTGTGACAAAACAACACTTGTAAAGTACCCAAAGCGGCTGCGTGCATTCCTACTAATTTGGTTTGGGTTACGTTCATATGGATTTTGCTTGTCGCGCTCAAAGAGACGAATTATCAGAAAATCGAATATCAAAGTTTCCCGAAACCACGGCAGGGTCTGTTTGAAACTTAATTGAACAATTCAGGGTTGCGGAAACTTGAGCCAGAAACTTTGCATCCTCATCTAAAAATCGCTCAATCACCGCCTCGGACGCGGTGACCACATACTCGCCAGGGCCGGCCACTTGCTTATCGCTCAAAGAGTAGCGTGCAAAAATTTCGCGCAGTATTTCCATACATGTTGATTCAGCAGATACAAGGCTCCCCGTTCCCAAACATTTGTCACAAGGCTCGCAAACCGTTTGCTCCAAACTTTTTCGCGTTCGCTTGCGGCTCATGAGTACAAGACCTAATTGCGAGAAGTCATCGCAAAAGGTTTTGCACGGATCAAGCTCTAGTCCTTGCTGTAAAGCCTGTAAAACTTGTTGCCTGTGTTTTGCTTCAAGCATGTCGATAAAATCAATAACAATTATGCCGCCCAAATTACGCAACCGAAGTTGTCTAGGAATACTTTGAGCCGCCTCTAAGTTAGTTTTAAAAACAGTTTCTTCAAGATCTATACCGCTAACAAATCCGCTGGTATTGACATCTATGCTGACCAGGGCCTCCGTCTGCTCAATCACCAAAGACCCGCCGCTCTGCAAACGCACAGTAGGCGCTAAGGCTCTGGCAATTTCTCCATCAACGGCATAGCGCTCAAATATCGGTACGTCGTCCTGATAAGAAAACAATCGGGGTAAATATTCAGGCGCATAGGTCTGCATATATTCCTGGATACGCTGGAATGTTACTTGATCATCTACAGCGATACGCGTGGTTGCCTTGCCCACTAAATCACGAATAAGCCGATTTTGAATAGGCAGTTCTGTGTAAACCGCCTTGGGCGCTTGAAGCGATTTTAGATCAAGTTGAATATTCGACCAAACACGCTGCAGTAACTCGAAGTCTTCAAGTAGCACACGCTCTTCTGCGCCTTCGCTGAGCGTTCTAGCGATAACACCCGTATTTGTTGTTTCTACCAGCGGCCGCAACGATTTGTAGAGGCGGGCCCGCTGGCCCTCGTCCTCAATGCGCTGAGATATCCCTACATGATTTTCATAGGGCGTTAGCACCAGAAACTTGGCTGCAATGGCGATCCGAGTTGTTAGTCGCGGTCCTTTAGTGCCCAGCGGATCTTTAACCACCTGAACGAGAACAGTTTGTCCGTCGTGCAGAAGACTGCGGATAGCCGGCCTATTTTTGTTCGGGGTATCGTGAGCTGCGTCGTTAGCGGATATCAGCAAAGAGGATTGGATATCTGATACGTGGAGAAATCCGGGGCGTTCAAGGCCCACATCTACAAAGGCCGCCTGCATGCCGGGCACAATGCGAACTACCTTACCAAGATATATGTTGCCGGTGGCACTGTACCCACTTGAGCGGGCCATATGAATCTCTTGCAGCGCACCACCGGCGATCAACGCGACTCTCGTCTCGAAGGAGTTAACGTTAATCAGTAATTCTTCAGACATTAGCGCGCATGGCCCAGGTATCAAAGTCAAAACTGCGCAGCAGATTTTCCGTTTCATGCACAGGCAGACCAACTATCGCGGTATAGCTGCCCGCTATTTTTTCACAAAAGACCCCACCCAGACCCTGAATACCATAGCCTCCAGCCTTATCCTTTGGTTCACCTGACTGCCAATAAGCATGAGCTTCAGCTGGCGTAATTTTTCGAAATGATACTTCACTGACAACCACCACAGACTCACTACGCTTGCCATCATAGAGTGCAACGCCAGTCATTACCTGATGGGTCTGTGCAGAAAGGCAGCGCAACATCCACGCCCCCTCTTCAGCATCAGCGGGCTTACCCATCAGCCTTCCCTCGTGCACTACTATGGTGTCCGCACCCAGCGCAACAGCGCCTCTAGTCCATCCAGCTTTAGATTTACTCAGCGCCAGCCTTGCGACATACGTTTCAGGCGCCTCACCCTGCACAGGGGTTTCATCTACATCAGGAGTGCTAACTGAAAATTCTAGACCCATCTGCCTAAGCAAGTCCGCTCTACGCGGAGAACTTGACGAAAGTATTAGTTGCATAGGCGAATAGTCACCCACTAATTGTATCCGGGGCCGATCAGGCGTAATAAGAATCGGCTTAGAAACGGCCACAACACTGCGCTGGAGAGCGCAGCGGTGAGCGGCAAAATATCCCAGGGTTGATCAGCAACTAGATGCATCACAAAGGCGCGAAACACCTCAGCAAAGAAAACAATTAGGAATATCATCATTGTTTGTTGCACAACCGAATGCATTTGGTGACGTTGATGGAATCGCCAAACGAAAAACGTTAATGAGGCAAAGATAGCGCCATTTAGACCAAAAGGTTCATTCAATAGCGCATCGACAAAGAGGCCCGATACCCAACTTAAAATGATACCCCGACGATAGGTGGTTTGATCATCCGATTGCCGAGATGCGCCGAACAACAAGGCGAAAAGCAGTCCTCTGCGATAGGGCAGTTGCTGCGCCCAAAAAAAGCAAATCAACAAAATCCATTGAGGGCGGGCATAGGAAAGCCAGGTGACGGATTCACCCGGCAATCGGGCTACAGCCAATACAAAACTCAACAACACGCTGAATGTCAGCACTATACTTAAGGCCGGAGAACTCATTGCGCGAATAGCTCGTTGGTCGTGAGATTAGCGCTGCGTTCCAGAGAATCGTTGCGCTCTAAATCTGGCATGATCACTAGGACGTGACCGGTGCTGTTCAGTCGAGCACTCGGTCTGACTTCGACCTGTGCATAGGTCAAACCAGAGCCATTGGAAACAGAGTAGACTAACCCCAAAGGGTAACCGTCAGGAAATCGACCACCAAAGCCGGACGTTTCAATAAGGTCACCAATTACAACATCTGTGGATATGGGCACGTTCTCCAACAAAAGTGTTTCCTCTTCGCCGGTACCACCTGCTATCAATCGAGCACCCGTGCGATTTATGCGAGCCGGTACTGCATGGTCACGATCTATCAGTAAAAGCACCCGGCTCGTGTATTCCCCCACACTAACCACCTGACCAAATAAACCCTGAGCATCTACCACGCCCAACCCATCAACAATGCCATCAGCACTGCCTTTGTCGATAAAAACCTGGTGGGTATAGGGGTTGGGTACCGAGCCAATAATTTCTGCAATCACCGCATTGCCAGGTAGTTTCTTACGTGATCCAAGCAATTCACGCAGTCGATCATTTTCAGACTTCAAAGCTTCATAGCGTTGAACCTGTAGCGACTGCTTCGCCAACATTTCTTTCATTTGCCGGTTTTGTTCTTGCAAAAATGAGCGGTCAGACGCCAAATCTTGCACATTATCAGTAGCCAAATACGGCGCTTCCGCGATCATGTAAATAAAGGAAGCTGGCGTTGAGAGTGTCGCGCGGGTTTCTTTCAAGGTTTGCGCTGCGGTTACGGAGGTGGGATTTTGTGTATCGAAAGATTGCTTCCAAAAAGAGTCTAGATAAATAAGAGCGCAAGATAGCCCAAGCAGGCTTAGCAGAATAAAGCCTGCACCGGACTGCTTCGCAAACAGAGTCTTAATTTTAGAGCTCCCTCATCTTACGGCTTGTTAGGGCTTATCACGGTTAACACGACCACTTGTATCAGTGACAAAACATAGGTGCCACATCCTCTGGCATTACCGCGGGTTCAATCTCGAATCTCTACAACATTAGCGCTGTAAGCACCGACACCTGAGCCAAATCAGGGTATCGCTTTTGCACAACACCATTTAATTCTGCACGCGCCATTACAGTGCATTTCAACACCCCGAACACTACCAACTATGTGATAGATGGTATTTTCAGCGCCACTAGGACGTTGAGAGCAAGTCGGCATTTCCAGTCTGATCCATCAGTTCCAATGCCTTACCGCCACCTCGGGCAACACAGGTCAATGGATCTTCCGCAATAATCACTGGCAAACCTGTTTCCTCAGCAAGTAGAACGTCTAGGTCTCGCAATAGCGCGCCGCCGCCAGTGAGGACCATCCCCGTCTCAGCAATATCCGAGGCCAGTTCTGGCGGACATTGCTCCAACGCCCCTTTCACTGCCTGAACAATCATGGACAAGGGTTCTTGCAAGGATTCTAAAATTTCGTTGCTGTTCAGAGTAAAGCTCCGCGGAATACCTTCCGCTAGGTTACGGCCCCGCACATCAATTTCTCTGATGTCTTTTTGCGGATAGGCCGCGCCTACTTCCTGCTTAATTCTTTCTGCTGTTGCTTCACCTATCAAACTGCCTTGTGTGCGTCGCACAAATGAAACAATAGACTCATCAAAACGGTCACCGCCCACGCGAACAGACTCAGAAAACACAACGCCGTTCAGCGAGATAATGGCAATCTCCGTAGTACCACCGCCGATATCTACAACCATGGTGCCGACGGCTTCGTGAACCGGTAGACCCGCGCCTATTGCTGCAGCCATAGGCTCTTCCACTAGACGGACATCCCGGGCACCTGCGGAGAGCGCGCTCTCACGAATGGCACGTCGCTCCACTTCTGTGGATTTGCACGGCACGCAAATCAATACTCTGGGGCTAGGGTTAATCCAAGAATTTTCATGTACCTTGGCAATAAAGTACTTGAGCATTTTTTCCGTCACCAAGAAATCGGCGATAACGCCATCTTTCAATGGACGGATTGCGGTGATGTTGCCGGGGGTTCTACCCAACATGCGCTTAGCATCTAAGCCAACGGCGGCGACGCTCTTTTGGTTGCCGCTAATGCGCAGCGCAACCACGGAAGGCTCGTTCAAAACGATGCCCTGATCGCGCACATAAATCAGCGTATTTGCGGTGCCTAAATCAATCGACAAGTCGCGAGAAAACAGCCCACGGAAATTCTTCAGCATTACGGCCTCTAGCTAGAGATAAACGACCATAATATGCATTACGACGGACAAAAGCACGGAATCGGTGAACAAATACCCGGTTATTTTGATATCAAAAATACCGGCCTAACGTGGCTGAGAACGGTCCAAACCGTAAAACTCCCCAAACAATCCAAAAAAACAGATTAGCCTGCTAAATAAGCTGACCAATGGCCGGGCAAATGCGCTCTAAACTCAGGCGGGGTTGAGGTTGCAATTGACAACAATTCAGCATTTTTCTAGGTCCTGGTTTACACTATGCACCGACCCAATAATGACGCTCACAAACCGCAGTGAATGAATCGCATATGACCGATCAAGACAATACAGAAATCAACGTAACTCACCTTGCACGCTTAGGCAGGTTAGCCATTCCATCATCCAGCCATGCAAGTACCGCGCAAGAGTTGCAAAATATCATTGCCATGATTGATGCCATGCAGAGTGTTGATACAGATGGCATTGAACCCCTCTCGCACCCACTGGATTCTGAGCAACTCTTGCGCGCTGATGTGGTTTCAGAAACTGATTCGCGAGAAGCCTTCCAGAACAATGCCCCAAAAACTGAAGACGGCTACTACTTAGTGCCTCGGGTGGTAGATTAAATCGTGACTATAGAAAAATTTGCATCGTTAAGAGACATGAGCGCTGGCTTAGAAGCCGGCACATATACCAGCGTAGAACTCACCAACGCCCATCTAGACGATATTGAACAGCGAAACACGCAGAGCAATAGCTTCATCACAATTGCTCGCGAACATGCACTAGCGCAGGCAAAAGCCGCAGACGCGCAGCGAGCCAACGGCGACGCCACACCGCTCACAGGCATTCCAATTGCCCACAAAGATATTTTTTGTACCGAAGGCCTGTTGACCACATGCGGGTCAAAAATGCTCAGTAATTTCAGCGCACCGTACAACTCAACTATGGTTGAGCGACTCAACGCTGCGGGAATTGTCACAGTAGGTAAAACCAATATGGACGAGTTCGCTATGGGCTCTTCCAATGAAAACAGTTTTTTTGGTCCTGTGACCAACCCATGGGATCGATCCAAAGTGCCCGGTGGGTCCTCAGGTGGTTCTGCGGCAGCAGTAGCCGACGGCTTGGTTGCTTGCGCAACAGGCACAGACACCGGCGGGTCCATTCGTCAGCCCGCAGCGTTCTGCGGCATCACAGGTTTAAAACCCACCTACGGAAGAATTTCTCGGTACGGCATGATTGCCTTCGCCTCTAGTCTTGACCAAGCCGGCCCAATGACCAGAACTGCAGAAGACGCAGGCCTAATGTTGAGCTACATGTCTGGCTTTGATCCGCGTGATTCAACCAGCGCGAATCGCGAAGACGATTGGCTAAAAGCCATTGCCCACAACGGCATACCCAAGTTAGATCGTCCGCTAACCATCGGCTTGCCCAAAGAGTACTTCGCCGATTTAGCCAATGCTGACGTCATTGCGGCGGCCCAAGCCGAGCTCGCAAAAAACGGCCACACATTTAAAGAGGTAAGCCTGCCCCACACTCAAGCGGCAATACCTACCTACTATGTATTGGCGTCCGCTGAAGCTTCAACGAACTTGTCACGTTACGATGGCGTACGCTATGGACACCGCTGCGAAAATCCTACGTCACTACAAGATTTATACGAGCGCTCCAGAAGCGAGGGTTTTGGCGAGGAAGTTAAGCGTAGAATTTTAACCGGCACCTATACTCTTTCGGTGGGCTATTTTGATGCCTACTACATTAAGGCGCAAAAAATCCGCAGATTGATTTCCAACGACTTCAATAAAGTTTTTGAAGAAGTAGACCTGCTAATGACGCCAACCAGCCCGACACCCGCATTTGGGCTGAACGAACATGCCCAAGATCCGGTGGCCATGTATCAGCAAGATCTATACACGGTACCTACCAGCCTCGCCGGACTGCCGGCGTTATCGATGCCATGCGGTTTTGTAAACAATCTACCGATCGGCATGCAACTCATAGGCCCGGCATTTCGCGAAGATACAATTCTTTCTGTAGCCGCGCAGTTCCAACAGATTACGGATTGGCATCAACGTCACCCAGGAGAAACAGCGTGAATTGGGAAAGTGTGATTGGGCTAGAAATCCACGTTCAGCTAGCCACCAATAGTAAAATTTTTTCCGGTGCCAGCACCCACTATGGCGCCGAACCGAACGCTCAGGCGTGCGCTGTAGATTTGGGTTTACCCGGCGTGCTACCCGTACTCAATGAACGCGCTGTAGAAATGGCGATCAAGTTTGGCTTAGCCATTGGCGCCAAAATTAATCTGCATTCTGTTTTCGACAGGAAAAATTATTTTTACCCCGACCTTCCTAAGGGGTATCAAATCAGCCAATTCGAAACCCCCATTGTTGGTGAAGGCTCTATTGTCATCGCCTTAGAAGATGGGACAGAGCGCACTGTTGGTGTTACCCGAGCACACCTTGAGGAAGACGCAGGCAAATCCATTCATGATTTGTTTCCGGGGCAAACGGGCGTAGACCTTAATCGTACCGGCACACCCCTATTAGAAATTGTTTCTGAACCCGACTTCCGCACAGCGAAAGAAGCTTCTGCTTACTTCCGCCAAATGCACACGTTAGTACGCTACTTACAAATCTGCGACGGCAACCTAGCCGAGGGCAGCATGCGTTGTGACGCCAACGTATCTGTTCGTCCGTATGGGCAGGAAGAATTTGGCGAACGCACGGAAATCAAAAACATTAATTCCTTTCGCTTCGTAGAACGCGCAATTGACTATGAAATTGGTCGGCAGATCGACGTTTTAGAAAGCGGCGGAATCATTGAAAGAGAAACCCGCCTCTTCGATCCAGACAAAGATGAAACACGCTCTATGCGCAGTAAGGAATTCAGCGAAGACTACCGCTACTTCCCAGACCCTGACCTATTGCCTTTAACCTTCAGCCAAGCACTTGTTGATAAAATTGCACTGACGCTGCCGGAGTTACCTGACGCAAAACGTACGCGGTACGTAGAGCAACTAGGCCTTTCTGAATACGATGCCCGCGCTTTAAGTAGCGACCTAGACCGCTCGGAATTTTTTGAAGTGGCGGTTAACGCCTGCAATAATGCAAAGCAAGCGACCAATTGGATCATGGGCGATCTGTCAGCCTACCTAAATCGTAATAGCCTTGAGATCAGCGCAAGCCCAGTTTCAGCTGCCCAATTAGCAGTACTCATTACCCGTTTGGACGATCAAACACTGTCCTCGAAAACAGCCAAGACATTGTTTGATGGCTTATGGAATAAAGCCGATAGCAGTCAGGATGTTGATGCGCTGATCAAAGAAATGAATCTGGCCCAAGTCAGCGATGATGGAGAATTGACCCGCATTATCGAAAAACTCATTGAAGATAATCCTGCGCAATTTGAAGAGTTACGTAATGGCAAAGATAAAATGCTCGGATTTTTTGTCGGCCAAGTTATGAAAATGACTCAAGGTAAAGCCAACCCGCAACAGGTCAATGAAATCATCAGAGCAAAGCTATAGATAGCATTAGATGAATCTATAGCTGGCCTACCAAGCTGCGACACCTGATCCTAAATTGCGGCTTTTGGACGAAAGTCAGAGGCCGCGCGCAGTACGTCTCTGCGCGAAATTTGACCCACTAGAACCCCCCCATCCACCACCGGATATCGACGTCTATGTTCTCTGATAAATTTTTCAGCGAGGGTAAATATGTCGGTATCTGATGTCACCGTTTCAACATTAGAGCGCATAAAGTCAGCGACAATACCCACCGGCTCATTATAGTAGCTGTCTTGCACAACTACCTGTATCAGATCTACCTCCGACACAATGCCTACCAATGTGCCCTCTTCATCAACTACCGGCGCGCCAGAAATGCCATGCTTAAGCAGCAGGTCCATTGCGTCTACAACATTGGTCGTTAAGGTAAACGTTACCAAATCTGCAGCCATACAATCCTTCACTTTAAGTGATTTCATATCAACGTTCTCCTATCCTCATAAAGCGCTCCATAG
>ERZ807291.9883-NODE-9883-length-10200-cov-4.596846_pt1 | contig 10200 bp, 10 predicted proteins | sample MGYA00521257_ERZ807291 | MGnify/ENA primary metagenome ERZ807291 (study PRJEB31413, sample SAMN03169783) | marine metagenome | biome: Marine; feature: Water; material: Subsurface seawater | place: North Sea | collected 2011-04-28 | depth 1 m m ... | reverse complement strand
AGTTTTTTTAAATAAATTATTAAATTCAGCAATAAATTTTCATAATTTAGAACCAAATAATAATAAATTACCAGATAAATTAAATTCAATTAATGATGGTATTAAATTATTTAATAATGTTCTAGAATTTGAAGCAAATAAAGCATTAAAAAATGAGATAGCAATAGATGAACCATTTTTAAATGCTACCAATTTAGGAACTAAAAATCCAGGAATAATATATGATAAACAAGATACCAAATTATTAGTTCATAAAAAGAAAAAACCTAAAATTGAAAAAACAGAAGAACAATTATTAAAGGAAATAGAAAATAAATTAAAAAGACAAGAAAAAGGAAAAGAAAAAAAAAAATTAAGAGAAGAAAAAAAAGAATACAAACAATTAAATAAAAAAAAGGAACAATTAGAAAAAAAAGTCAATAGAAAAAAAAAGAAAAAAAAGAAAACAGAATTAGATTGTCAACAAATTCATGAATATAATAATGAAATTGATGAAATTGGTGATGAAATAACAAATAATAATTATTATAAAAATAAAGATAAATATGATAAAGAACAAGAAGTTGTTAAACAAGAAAAAGAAAAAAAGAAAAAGGAAAGAGAAATAAAAAAAAAAGAACGTATAATGAAAAAAGAAGAAAAATTAGCAAAAGAAGAACGAATGTATAATGAAAAAATATATGATTTGATTAATGATTATGAAGATAATATTGAAGGATCTAAAAATGATATACATACAATTAAAATATATGAATCACCATTACCTTATCAACGACATATAGATTCATTAGAATATGCAAATCCAAATAAAAATTTAATTGGAACAATATTAGAGGGTAAAAAACCATTAAATAATTCTAAATTAGTTATATTTCATGGACCACCTGGGACAGGTAAAACATATAAATTAATAACAATATTAAAAGAAATATTACAAGAAAATAAAAGATATTTATTATGTTGTCCAAGTAATATTGGAACTATTAATTTATATAATAGAGCTAAATCATTAAATATAAATGGATCATTAATATTAGGTAATAAAAAATTAATTAATAATTTTAAAGAAAAAGATAATTGGACTCCTTCAGATCAAATTGTTTTTTCAACTGTATCAATGCGATATGGTAGATTATTAAGAGATCAAAAATTTCAAACAATTATGATTGATGAAGCAGCTCAATTACAAGAATCATGGACTTGGGGTTTATTAAGAGAAGAAGTTAATGAAATATATTTAGCAGGTGATCATCATCAATTACCAGCTTTAGTTTCTCAAGAAGGTTTAAAATTAAATCATAGTAGAAGTTTAATGAGTCGTTTAATTGATTTAGGTTATGAAACTACATTTTTAGATGTTCAAAGAAGGATGCACCCAGATATTGTAAAATATTCAAATGAAAATTTTTATGATAATAAAATAAAAACTCAATATACTAAAAAATATGATATTGAACCATTAGAAATAATATATGTTGATGGTTCTGAAGAAAGAGTTAGAACTAGTTATCAAAATTTAAATGAAGCTAATAAAATTATAAAACTAGTTGCTAAACTTAATATAGAAGATACTATTATTATTACTCCATATCAAGCACAAGTTAAATTGTTAAAAAAATTAGATAATAATTTAACAATTCATACAGTAGATTCATTTCAAGGACAAGAAGCTGAATGTATTATTCTATCTATTGTTAGAACATCTGATATTGGATTTTGGAAAGATTATAGACGATTAAATGTCGCTATGACTAGAGCAAAACATATAATGAGAATTGTTACTAATAAAAAAATATGGGAACAAATAAAGAGTGCTGTTTAATAATAACTGTAGTTATTAGATACTATAAAAATAATTTCTATAGTTATTATATATGATAAAAATATTTTCAAATATAAAAGTAAATATAATATTATTAGGTTTATTAGTTATTTTAATTATATTAGGTTATTCTGTTGTAAGATGTAAATTGGGTGTAGATATATTACAACATAAATTTAAAATATGGGATTTTGATTTATGGTCTTTATCTCATTTAATATTTTATTTTATTTTAGTATATATCTATCCTGAAGAATGGTTCTTTATATTTATTTTAGGAGTTATATGGGAATTAATAGAATATTGGATGGGTGGATTTAATCCAAAAAATATAAGTAATCTTTTAGGTGGTTGTAAATTAGATACATCTGATAAAACATGGTGGTATGGAAAAATATCTGATATAGTTGCTAATAGTATAGGTATAATATTAGCACTAATAATTAAAGGTAAAATTAAGTTAAAAATTTAAAAACATCTAAATGTTGTTTATATTCTATATAAGAATCATTATTTAAGTTATTTAAATCATAATTCAATTTCATCTATTTCATTTAATTCATTTAATTCATTTAATTTATTTAATTTAATTTTTTTTTTAATAATATTTATTCTAATTTCTTTTTTATCATAAACATATTTTAAGACTGTTAGTGATAACATTAAAATAAATTCTAATAATATTGGAATAAATACTGGATATAATAAAAAATAAATTCCATATGCTTCAATCATTGACAATCCCAACATAGATAATCCTTGCCATATATATGATATATCTTTAGTTGATTTTGTTTTAATAGTTTTAATTAATTGAGGTATTAAACATAAGGATAATAATCCTCCTCCTATATATCCATTTATTGTAAATATAATATCAAGATCTGTAAGTTCTATTGTTTTATTTGTTAATAATAATCTTGGTTTTTCCATTAATATTAATTATTTAATAATCTTTAAATAATTCATTATCAATTATATTTTTATCATATTCATTTAATTTATAATTAATACCACTTTCAATAAACTTATTAAATTGTCTAAAATCAATTGAAATTATTTTTTTTTTATTTTTTAAAAAAGGATATATATTAATCATTTTAATATTTTTATTATATGATTTTATGATTTTTAGTATATTAATATTATTTTTTTTTAATAAAAATGGTGTTTTTAAATTAAATAAATTATATATAAATTTAATTCCTGTTTTAAAAAATAAATTATTATTATTATTATTATTATTATTATTATTAATATTATTATAATTAATAATATCATTATTAATTATTAATTTAGGATAAATATTTGAATTTTGTTTTAAAATAGATATAACATTTAATAAATTATTAGAAACTATATATCCACCATCTATATATCCTTTATATTGATTAAGTGGTGGTATTCCAATAGATCCACTCATTAAAACAGTTTCATAAACTTTATAATTTACTTCATTATAATTATGATTAGTAAAAGTTATTAATTTATTTGTTTTAATCTCAGTAGCTGAAATAAAAAGATCTTGATCTAATTCATCATAACTAAAATCTAAATATTGTTTTAATATATTTTCTGGATATTTATTAATATTTGGTAATTTAAATATTGAAAATTTATTATAAATTACATATTTATATGATATTAAAAATAAATTAACTGCATCAAATTTATAACTATATATTATAATATCTAATATTATTTTGGAATAATTTATAAATATATCATTATTAATATCATCTATAATATTATTAATATTATTATAATTAAAATACTTTAATATTGAATTAAATAAAGGAGTATTTATTATTTTTTTTATTATAATTTTTCTACCACAAATACAAGCAGCAATAAATGATCCAGATGATATACCTGAAAAACCATCAAATTTAGAAAATATATCAAGATTATTATTATTTAAATAATCTTTAAATACTTGTGTTTTTAAAATATAAACAAACGCAATTCCTTTATACCCACTTCCACTAAAATTTAATAATTTATAATTATTAACGTTAATATTATAATTATTTATATGATAATAATCATTATCATTTTTTTCAATAAATAATAAATTATTAAATTTACTTTTAACATATTGATGTATAATATAATTAATTATTATAAATATTATTATAATTATTATAAATTTTAACATATATATTATAAGTAAATAAAATAAATTCATAATAAAGAACAACAATTATTTTTAGGTGAATTATTATATATAATATATTTACTTTTTTCATCTATAGTAGTCCAAACTTCCCAATGACAACCCCAATCATTATATTTATAAATAGAATATCCATTATTAGCCCACTTATTACTCCAACTATTTCTAATTATAAAACCTGTTTTATTATAACCTACAATTGTAACTGCATGACCACCAATTGATTTTGAACCTTTCCAAAATTCATCAGAATAATTATAAATTGGGAAACATATAATACATGGACCATTTTTATATAAACTTTCTTTTAATTGTTTTATATTAAATATTCTAGCATATTTTTTTATTATATGATTTTTAGCTTCTTTGTATATTTCTTCAGATATATTTTTTTTATTAGTTATAAAACCATATGGATATGATTTTTCTAAACAAATACCAATATTTTTCATTAATTTCATAACATCTCTACCATACATTCCAAAATCATTAGTTTTATCATCATCATATAAATTAAATCTATTATCATAAAAAAATTGAGGAGATAAATATTGATTTAAATTATAATCTTTTTTTTCTTGCCATTCTTTAACACATGCGACAGATTGAGCAAAACAAGAACCTTGATTACCTTGATCACGTATTGGTTGTAAATCATTTCTATAATCTAATTCTTCAGGATATTCTATATTTGAACTTTGATAAATATAATCTCTATTATCATAAGGAGACCAAGTTATATTAGATTTATATTCCATTATATATATATATATATATAACTTTTTTTTTTTTTTAAATAAAAATTTGAAATAATAATAAATAATAATTAAACAAATATTATTATTTATTAAATAAATATGGATATTGAATCGACTATTAAGGATCTTATTAATCGAAAAAATCATATATTTGATAATATTGATATTGATAAATTAGATAATTATGTAAGATATATTATTAGTAATAAACCATTAAATAATAATCAATTTAATAAATTATGTAATAAAGCGAGAAAATTATATAAAATACAACCTAAAAAATCTCAAATTGTTCATTATTATAGAAAACTAATATCTGAAAAAAAAGTTAAATTAGATGAAAATTTAGATAATTTAATGATAAAAAAACTAGTTAGAAAATCTTCTGGTGTTCAAATAATTACTGTTTTAACATCTCCTTTTCCAAGATATATGGTTAATGGAGTTATGAAAGAACAAAAATTTAGTTGTGGTCATAATTGTGCTTATTGTCCAAAAGAAATAGAAGTTAATATTGATTGTTCTGTAAAAAATATTAATAAATTTAATACTTATACAATCATTGAATTACAAACATTAGATAATTTAGATAAAATTAGAGTTATTACTTATATATCTTTTAAAGATAATTTACAAAAGGTATATATATTAGATTCTATTAATTTTAAAGATAATACTTTTAGTGTAAAAATATTAAATAAATATACTAAATTCTTTTCTAAAAATATAAAATGTATTGCGACTAAAATAGAACAACCAAGAAGTTATATATCTACTGAACCAGCTGTAAGACGAGCTAATCAAAATAATTTCGATTGTGTTAAACAATTTTTTGATAGAGCAATTAGCTTACAAATTTGTGGAATGATAATTGATAAACTGGAAATATTAGTATTAGGAGGAACATGGAGTCATTATCCAGTTAAATATCAAGAAGAATTTATTAGAGATATATATTACGCAGCAAATATTTTTTATTTAAAAGAACGAACAAAATTTAGTTTAAAAAAAGAAATATTTATAAATCAAAAATCACAATGTCGTATTATTGGTTTAACTTTAGAAACTCGGCCTGATTGTATCAATAAATATGAAATTAAACGATTTCGTAATTATGGATGTACACGAGTTCAACTTGGTATCCAACATATTGATGATACTATTTTAAAAAATATTGAACGCGGATGTTATACTAAAGATACTATCAATGCTCTCTACTTATTAAAACAAAATGGATTTAAAATTGATATTCATCTAATGCCTGATTTATATACTAGTTCTTATCAAAAAGATAAACAAATGTTTGATCAAATATTAGGTATAAATAATATATCACAAAATAATAAAGATAATTATAGATATTTAATTTTACTATTTCCAATATTATATTATTTTCCAATATTAGGATTATTATTTTTAATAATATTTTGGTTCTATTATCCTAAATATAAAATATATAATTATAATTTAGTAGCACCTAAATTACAGGCAGATCAATGGAAAATATATCCAACAGAAGTTGTCAGATGGACTAAAATATATGATTTATATTTTAATGGTAAATATAAACCGTATGCGGAAGATATTAATCCTTTAACAGGAAGAAAAAAAATAATAGATTTATTAATAGATGTAAAGTCAAAAGTATTTCCATGGATTAGATTAAATAGAGTAATTAGAGATATTCCAAATACAGAAATATTTGGTGGAAATAGTAATATTAGTATGCGAGATGAATTACAACGATTATTAAAAGAAGAAGGAAAAAAATGTGATTGTATTAGATGTAGAGAAATTAAAAATAGGAAACTAGATAAAAATAATATTAAATTAGTTATTAGGAAATATAATGATAATCAAGCTGATGAATATTTTATTTCATATGAAAGTAAAGATGAAAATATTATTTATGGATTTTGTAGATTAAGATTAAATAAAACAAATAATAATATTTATTTTAAAGAATTAATTAATAGTGCGTTGATTAGAGAATTACATATATATGGATTAATGGTGCCTCATAATTCATCTAATAGTAAAACACAACATTTTGGATTTGGTAAGAAATTATTAAAAGTAGCTGAAAATATTGCTAAATCTAATAATTTTAAAAAAATAGCTGTTATCTCTGGTATTGGAGTAAGACAATATTATCATAAAAATGGATATTCTTTAGTTAATAGTTATATGATAAAATATTTATAATTTTTTTTTTATAATAAATATAATAAATATAATAAATTAATTTTTTGATATATAAACAAATATATTTATTTATTAATAATATGGATTTAACATTTGAGGATTTAATTAAAGAATATTTTCCAACATTAGATTATGATAATTTACCTATTTTAGAATGGGATAGTAATTGGATAGGACCGACTGAATACATTGATAATATTCAAGTAGATGATATATCATATCCAATTATGAAAGGTTTTGATAAATATAATAGATCATATATAACATTTTTATTAAATATTAAAAAAAATAATATAAATAATAAAATTGTTTTTACATTATTTCAAAGATATAGTGATAGACCATATCCAATAGTATTTGGAACTTGTTATTATTATAATATTCATAAAACATTATTAAAAGAAGAGGAAATTGAAATATATAATAAACTAATTAAAGGTTCTATTATAAATTCAAATAATTATACTTTATCATTAGTAAAATATTAATAGATTATAAATTAAATTTTTAATTAATAATAGTTTATTAATAGTTTATACATACAATAATTAATAATCAAAAATAATAAAATATTAATAATTAATATTAAAATAATATTTACTTTTAATCTTAAAAATAAATAAAATAATGTAACAAAAAATAACCATAAAAATCCTCCCATTATAGCAACAAAATTAGCATTAGTTGCTTTCTCTTTTCCTTTAATAAAATAAGTATATAATATAATAAATAAAAAACCCAATGGTAACGCTCCATTTAATTGAGCAGCTATAGCCGATGACCAATATTTAATTATAATAGAATATATCCCAATAAATATCCCACCTACTATTCCAGATTTAAAAAATTCTTTAATAATTTCATTCATATATATATATATATAAAAGAAATTATTAATTGTTTAAAATATACTTATATAAAATGCCACAAAAAATGTTTATAATGTTCAGAATATGAAATTATTATTATATAAACATAAAATGTATATATAAATATATAAAATAATATGACAGAATCATCTATACCATTGCAAGGTATTGTTATTAATGAAAAATCAATTAAATTTGCAAATAAAAAATATAAAATATATCCACATGGATTTAAAAAAATTATGGTTATTGGTAGTGTAGGTAATGGTAAATCATCATTAGCAAATAGAATTGTAGAAAAAAAAAATATATTTACAGAAAGTGACGATGCAGATAGTGAAACAAAATTAACAATTGGATATAATAGTCTATTTATGGGAATGCCAATTCATATGATTGATACTCCTGGATTAAATGATTCAGATGGCATGGACTCTAAACATTTAAAAGAATTAATATTATATTTACAAAAATGTAAAGATATTCATGCTATTTTATTGGTATTTAATTCTCAAAGCGTTAGATTTGATAAAAATATCAAAAGATTAGTTAGATTAATTACAACTTTATTTAATACACAAGATTTTTGGTGTCATGTTGGTATTGTATTTACTAAAGTTTATAGTGGTATTCAATGTAATAAAGAAAAAAAAAGAACTCAATATAATGAATATATTAATAAAATTATAAGTGAAACAGGTATTACAACAAAAATTAATATTCCTAGTTATTTTGTTGATTCTCATGATTTTGAAGATCCAAATACATTAAGTGAATTAAAATATTTGAATACTTGGATTTCAACAAAAGATCCAATTTTAACAGATAAATTAAAAGAACCAGATATTAAATATATGAAAACAATTAATGTTGAAAAAAAAAAATTAGTAGATACTAAAACTAGTCAATCTAAAACTCCAATTATGGCAACAAAACGCAAAAGTGGTATGGCAGGTATGTTTGGATGGAAAAAATCTTATATATCAGGATATACTACTAATACAACTTATGCATATACTTATGTTATTGAAACTAGAAATGAATATACCTTATATGATAATAAATCTGTTATATTTAGTGATTGGAAAACAATTAAAACATATATAACTAATTCCAAAGAAAAGGAATATGTAAAAAAATTAGAAAAGTTATGGTAATTTTATATTATATAATTTTGTTATATTTTGACGACAATAACAACACTTATACATGTTTTTTGAATATAATATATGAATACAATTTAAGCAATATTGATGCTTACAATTGGTAATTATATTTGACTTTTCATAACATATACAGCATATATCAGGTATAATATCTTTATTTATATTTATTTTTTCAATAATATAATAATTTATTATTTTATTATTTTTTTCAATATAAAAATAATTCTCATTTTTTAAACACAATAATTTTATTACTTTATATTGTTTATCTCTAATAGCTGATTTAATTGCTTCATGATTATTATAATCAAAATTAATTTCAAAATTATTTAATAAATATTTTAATATTTTAATATTATTATAATAACATAATGTAACAAATAATTCATCTTTATCAATATTATCTAATAAATTATAATTAATAGTTAATAACCATTGTAAGATTATTAATTGGTTACTATAACAAACTTCTAAAATTATTTTATCTAAATTAATATATTTATTATATAATTGTTTTGCTTTTTCTATTTGTCCTTTTAAACAAGCTAAATTAAAAGGATTTAACATATAATATTAAATAATTAATATTATAATAATAAACCAATAAAAATTAATAATTGAAAATTCATTTATTTATAAAATAATTATTTAATATATTATAAATAAATGGTTGAAACAAAAGATGCAATTTATTTTAATAAAAAAAAAAATGAATTTCAATATATGAGTATGTTTTCTAATTCAAAATTTAAAGAAGATGATGTAATATTTAATTGTTGTTATCAATATGTTATTTATATGAAATTATTATTGTTTGACCCTTTTAATAATAAATTAATTGATAAATTATTAAAAGAAAAAAACCCATCTAATTTAAAAAAATTAAATAAATTAATTAAAAATATAGATGATGAACTATGGGAAAAAAATAAATATGATATAATTGTTATGGGTTATGAACTAATATTTAATCAAAATGTAAAACTAAAAAAAAAAATATTAAAAACTAAAAATAAACAATTATATAAAATTAGTAAAAATGATAGAGAACTTGGTATAGGTTTTAATACCAAAAACGCATTAAAAACCGATAAAAAAGAATATGGACAAAATTTATTAGGCAAAGCATTAATGGAAGTAAGAAATGATTTTTATTTTATTTATAATTTATAATTTAAATTTTTTTAATAAATTAAAACGATAT
>ERZ807291.9874-NODE-9874-length-10206-cov-21.606935_pt1 | contig 10206 bp, 11 predicted proteins | sample MGYA00521257_ERZ807291 | MGnify/ENA primary metagenome ERZ807291 (study PRJEB31413, sample SAMN03169783) | marine metagenome | biome: Marine; feature: Water; material: Subsurface seawater | place: North Sea | collected 2011-04-28 | depth 1 m m ... | reverse complement strand
TGTCACCGGCCGAAGTGGTCAATTTATATTTTACATATAGAGACAACGAAACTGCATATTTGGCAAATTTAGTAGGAACCGGTACACTATAGGAAAAAAGGTCATAGTAAGTGAGAATAAAATGAGAATATATTATAATACATACTATATCCTATAACATGTCAAATAATTTTATTGTTAACAAATATGACAAGTATCAATTAAAAATAAAAGCCAAACGAAACAATGAGTGGTATCCTCTTAAAATTACAATTATAACTAATTTGAGTTCTACATTATTGGATAATTATAATTTTTCAATCGATGATTACGAAGAACGAATTTATGATTTTAATGTGGATTTTACGTCATCTTCCTTCACTATTCGTATTGAAGGAACAACACCAGCATATGGCTCCGCATTTATTGACCATGCTAAACTTTTTGTATACTACCACCAAAGTGATGAGCCAATTAGTTTGACTCAAGTCAATATAGAAGGTTCCGATATGGATTCGGCTGGTGGTTGGACAACCACCGGACCTGGCTCATTCGGTTCTGGGTATTATCAAATAGAAAAGGATGGAAAAATAGAAAAAACTATTACATTCAATGATTATTCTATTATTACCGGTAGTTTATTTGCTGCTATCAATTATAAAATTCAGAGAACATACATAGACACTGGTAATACTACAAGTAATATTCTAACATTTACTAACTATAACAATTATTTCGCATTTGAATACATCAGTGATATTTTATTTCTTATAAATGGTAATACTGGAAATAATTTTTCTTTCAATGAAAGTGGTATTACTCAAACCAATACTATATTAGGTCAGACCACACAGATTACGGTAATTGGTGAATGGCAAAATCCAAGTACCACCACTAGTTCTATCTCTGTAACGGCAACCGATGAAACTGATAGTACTAACACAAATACTTTTCTTAATCTGAATATAACGAAATTGACTCAAAATTCATTCGATTTGAGTGGTGTTCGTGATTTTTATGACTATACAGATAATATTGAATTTGATACTTCCGGTGGTTCTTCCTCTGGTAATGTGAATTATGTATTAAAGCACACTGAGTATGGTACTATAACTGTACCCGGTGATACCTTGACACAAGACATTTATGTAAGTAGTACTCCTTATACTGTAATTGCTACTAAATTAGGGGATGCAAATTATAATGACATTTCAGCAACTCATACGTTTACTGTACAGAGAGTTAATCAAAGTTCATTCGATTTGAGTGGTGTTCGTGATTTTTATGACTATACAGATAATATTGAATTTGATACTTCCGGTGGTTCTTCCTCTGGTAATGTGAATTATGTATTAAAGCACACTGAGTATGGTACTATAACTGTACCCGGTGATACCTTGACACAAGATATTAGTGCCAGTAGTACCACATATACCGTAGTTGCTACTAAATTAGGTGCTATAAATTACAACGATATTTCAGCGACCGATACGTTTACTGTACAGAAAATAAATCAAAGTCCTATTACAATTACAAATGATATTTCCTATGTATATTCTGAAAATCAAATCATTGATATTACTACCACCGGTGGATCTATTAACGATGATATTGTCATTACAATAAATGATGTTGCTGATACACAATTAGTCAATCCTGATGTGGGTACCTATACTATTGTAGCATCCAGTGCCGGAAATATAAATTATAACCCAGTAAGCGATTCAATTGATATTGAAATTAAACAAACATATCAAGATTTATTGCAATTTACGACACAACCACAATACGTTTATAGTCCGGATCAAACCATAAATCTAACTGCCACCGGTGGTTCAGGAGACGGTGAGATTACATTTAATGTAACTACAACCAATGGAAGTCTAGGTACTATAACCGAACTAACGAATCCGGATGTAGGTGAATATACTATAGAAGCAATCAAACAAGAGTCGAATAATTATTTTTCTACAACCAGAACCACTTCAATTACTATTATTAAGGCAACACAAGACCAATTAGTCAATGAAACTACTACAGAGTTTACCTATTCTCCCGAATTAGTCATCGATTTATCGGCTTCTGGTGGTTCAACCAATAATCCGATTCTATTTACAATAGACGGTACAGAAACTACACAATTAATAACCCCATCTATCGGTAATTATTCTATAAAAGCCACTAAATTAGGGAACCAAAATTATGAAGACGTATTGTTGAATTTCTCTGTAAACGTAACCAAATCTACACAAGATTCTTTATCACTGTCTCCATCTATAGTTTTTTATGAACTATTATCTGGAACAGTTCAATTGACAATCACAGGTGGGCTTGATACTATTGATCCGATTGTAACGACCACATCGAAATTCATTACTATAGATGGAACTATTCTAACTTACACTAGACCAGAAATTGTTACTTTGCATGTTACGAAGCCTGGAAGTGAGAATTATAGTGATGTATCAGGTGACTTTCGATTTGAAATTGTAAAAAGTATGGATCATTTGAGAAATACCCTTCATACAAGACCACGGGACTTATTTAATGACCCAAATATTACTACAAATGATATTCTTAATTATTACACTGTAGAAGAATTACTGGATAATAACATTACCAATGTATTAGTTCCGGATCCAAGGAATGGATTTAGTGTACGTGAATTACGGGAAATGGGAGTAGGAGCATGTGCGATTTACAATACAGGTAAAATCAGATTAATCGACTTACAGCATGCAGGATATAAAGTAAAAGTGTGCTTGCATTAATTTTTTTACCACATGAAATTAGCAGAGTATACTGTAGAAATAAACAGTAGGTGTTTGAAAATTGAAATTGGAATTAAATGTTTCGTATTCCACTAGTAAATTAAGAATCATCAACCATGAATCACAATAATCTATCAAAGAAAAGCGAACAAAACAGGATCACAAACTACTTTAAGTCGTCTATCCAGAAGAAAGACTTAAAAATTCCACCCAAATCCATGTTTATTGCATCAAATTGCAAGAACAAAAGATTTGGTTTGACTGTCTCTACAGTAGCATTCTGCGACAACAAGCCATGCGAGTACAAAACAATGACCACTTCACTGTCTCAAATTGAATCTTTGAAACGTGCCTTCAAGTACACCGTGTCTAAATTGCACCATTACGAGTCCAATACAATAGTGATCTTCAATAGAGAACTATATACATGGGTCTCTAAGTTAAAAAGATTGCCATTGGGGGTCAAGGTTATTTACATAAGAGACATAGACACTTGTCAATTATCGTCTCGTGACAACCAGAACATCAATTATGCAAAGCATCTTGCTAACCGACTCCTTATCTAAATAAAAAAATACAAAAAAAAGTGAAAAAATAGAAAAAAGGGTGGCTCCTTTGCTGCCCTTTTTTTCGCGTGGTTGAACAATAGAATATATCTAAATAAATACAATACTGTAGACTATTATATTTATAGAATGTATGCATGTCACTCTTGTCATTTAACATACTTTCTCTTTTGGGAATACACATATCATCTTTTTGTACAGTGTCCCAATAAAGAACATTGGAAAAAAGAATCCATTAAACGTGATTTCCCCCGGTTACCTTATATGACATCTAACGTTTGCTACCGGTGTGGGCGCGTCGGGCATTATTCCCGTAGAAATAAGTGCTCTGTTGTGTACGATGTATGTGGAAATTTGATTACATGGGGGTAATTATAATGGATATATAATTGGGTTTTATTCCACTACAATTATATAGTAGATTTTATGTACTATATAAAGAGTGGCACCAAAAAGTGTATATTCTATTCCTCCTCTTTTTTCACCTTTTCAAACGATAACCAGTTTGAAAAGAAAACCTAAGGTTAAATTATCAGTCTTGTACTAAAATATTCTCTTTTACTATTCTATTCCAGGGGGGGGGAGATTTTTTTTATACAAAAAGTTCTTTATTTTTGTGAAAATCCCAATGAACTTCCATATATTTTTCTATGGTCGATCCATTTGGATGGGTGGATGATGGGATTTCTACAAAAAAGGGGCCGTTCAGTGGGTTTTTTGGTATTGGAGAGAAAATTGAATGAAATTGACCACTACTATAATGGTAAGTAAATATAACTCAGTATACCATATACAACAATGACAACAACAATGACAACAACAAATAACTACTTCTACAGTCTTCCTGTAGAACTACAACGGCTTATCTATGATTTTGATCCGACCTACCATTTAGAGCATCAACAGGTACTATCTACTGTAAAAGAAGTGGCCCATCTGATGACGAATCGCAAATTTGTGGCAATAACGGACAATATAAATGGGTTCAAATATAGAGATGTACTTGAACTACTTTCCGATTTACGTTTTTATGCTCCAAGTAGTCTCCAAGATGATAATTCTGAGGTGGTTGATGATTCTACCGACCAATGGTTGGATACTATTGATCCGGAATTATTATTTCATGTCGACCCTGATTTCTATTATTCATTCACACTTCATAAATGGCCATTTCGTAATGTCCTAGACTTAATGAGAGACTCTTATGATGTTATTTATGATGAAAGTAAAGCCCTAGGTATGTTCAAACACATGAGACTTGAAATAGAAGGCCATATCGATGTAAACGCAGATTACGACGAAGCAGAAGAAATTTACCAGCGATACTATTTATAATCTTTTTAACAATCTTAAATAAAAATCAAATGGAGAGAAATCGAAATCTCTTTTTTCCTCTTACTGTAGAAAAACTACATAAATGCAATAATCGCATTGAAAATACCAATAAGATTATTTTTTATTCTATAACTATATGAATAATTATTTCAAAGTCAAGTATAGGGATTTCCCCAAGGGTACATATGCTGTACCGTACGGTAATTATAGTGATAAATTCGGTACTTGTATACCTATATTAGAACTGGACCAAATTAACCATTTATATGAAACCATGGCCTTTTGGTCGGCCGGTGAACAGATTATATTCCACCCCAAAGTATGGCACGAAGGGACCACTATTAATTTATGGCGAGTCCAGTCCAAACAGACGGCCAAGAACTGTACAAAATAACCCTTTATTCAACATCCATTTTACCACTATCGTTCGATCGAAAGGATCGGGTTCTCCGTTTATTGCTTTTTCTTGTACTGTTTTCGTGGGATGAAATATAATCCAATACATTGTGGATTTCTTCGGTATCTTGTTCGGTAAATCGACACGATAAAATATGAACATCGATTTTATCGGGACTTATATCCGGACAATGTACAGTTTGCAATCGAGACAACATAATCATCAATGTTTCAATATTGAACCCTTTTTTCCATTCCGGGTGCTGATTCAAGGCATGACTGTCTACTAATTTGGTGACTTTACCGGTTTTTTTCTTCGGATTACAAAAGTAAATACCAATACTGTCTACCAATACTTTCATATCATTTGGACCAGCCGGTGAAAAGGTCATATTTTTCATATTCACCGGTTTACTGTTGATATGATTGATTTCCGCATCCATTAATTGTTCTTTGATCAGTATTTCTTGCTGTTCATTAATTTGGGCTCTTTTCTTTTTAAAAATATTTTGCCGGTGCATTTTAACTGTTTCTACGGGATTAATATAACCACTGCATATATATTCGGGTAATTGTGGGACTACATCTGTGGGTACACTCATAAGGTTCCCACTATTGGAATAAAATACAATGGATTTGAAAAAAGGCAAATAAAAAGTGGACTTTCCTTTATTGTTACCGCCATGTACAATCACAATGAACCGGGGTTTGCTATTTGGTTTACGGTTTTTATTTTTGATATCGAGTTCCATTCTACGGGTATTCATGTTTATGGCCCTTCTATGTTTGACATCAGTCATTTTACGAGCCAGTACATCCCGGTCGGAATTCATTTTACGGGTGAATTTCCCTTTTATGATAACCCGCTTAGCCTTTTTAATCGGTTTGGGCACATATTTTTTGGGTTTATAATAAGACTGTAGAAACTGATCTATTTTTATTATTTTGTCCAATTGATCCGCTTGGATTTTCTCTAAATTGGATAATGTAGAGGGCATTTTGTATTATTAGGGTTTTAATTGTAATTTTCTATACAATAGCACTATAGAAAATTAGTTATTATTTATTTACGGGTTCTACGTTTACGGCGTGATTTACGGCCTTTCTTGGAAGACTTTCTTTTGGATTTCCTTTTGGATGATTTCTTTTTGGAACGTCTTTTACCGCCATTGTTTTTATCCGTACCCGAACCCGGGGTGGTTCCTGGTACAAATTTCCTTCTTATTTTATTCTTATCTGCTGTATTTTGTTCTGTTTCATTTTTTTCCATTTCTTGTAATTCTTTAACTGTTTTGTATACCGGCCTTACATGATTACCATAGGAGTCAATACCATCTGATTTTACAAAGTGAGATATTTCATTAAACGCCTCTCTCCCACGTCTATTTTCTTCTATTAGCACATTTGCACAGTATTTTTTCTTATCTTTACATTCTTGAGACTCATTTCCTTTCTCTCTACATATTTTATTTTGTTGTTTTTCACAATAATAAAATAGTTCTGGTGCATCTTCTGTATCACTCATGATTCCTATACATATACACCCGAAAATAAAACTCCCCACCATCTCTAAAAATCCCCCCTAAAGTTGTCCATTGAATACCAATAATTCCACATCATTTTTCACGTTCCGTAAAGTATTTTTGTCTTCGTTTTCATATTTGTCTTGAAATGCTTCAAATCGGTCCTGTTTACGCGGGGGAAACCGATCCCGGTTCTCTCGATATGTTCCATCCAACAAAGTATATCCATGGTCAATCATTTTATCAATCGCATCTTTCCGGTCCACATATTTCCATTTCTGGTCATTTCCCATTACTGTAGCATAAGGCTGTTTTTTATTGGGTATTTTGATATTGTGATTTTCAGGATGTTTCGGGTTAAAATGAATCGTTTCTACAATAGCCGGTATGGATTTATAGACTTCATTAATGCACTTTACAATGGCCTTGGTATTCAAATAATCGGTGTTTTCGTTCCCAAACGCATTGATCACAATCTGAGTACCAATATTATTATTGGAATTCGTGTTATTCGTCGTATTTAAATTCGTACTGTGGTCATTGTTTGTCGTATGATGGTTCATTGTAGTAGGAGCAGAACTAGCACCAACACCACCAACCGGCCCTTTACAAGTCCGTTCCAATAAAAGAGCAATCTGGGCTTTCATTTCGTCGTGTTCTTTTTTGTATTGGATGCGTTCTTGTTCGTATTGCTCCAACTTTTCCCGCATTTCTTCTACAGTCTCACTATCTTCTACAGCCTGTACAGAAACGGCTTTCACCGGTGTACGTGTACATTTCTTTTTATGATGTAACAAACTCTTTTTGTGTTCGTATTTTTTCCCGCAACAATCACACTGGTAAAAATGGATAATATCAGACGTACGCATAATATGTTTCCGCGATTTCATATGTTGATTGTATTGCGTTTTTGTAGTGAAAAAACACTTACAGGATTCACACTCATATTTAGTCATGCTTTATTATAATAAAAGAAGAATAAAAACCGGTGTCTAAACGATTCCAATGGAATATTTTATTCTAAAGGCGATTCAATTTCTATACCAATTCTACAGTGGAATATCTATATTACTTTCGGACTAACTTTATATTATAACCGGAATCGTTTAGACTATCTATTTTATTCCGTTATACTATTAAACAATAAAATCTATATAGTACATAGCATGATGTCATCATATCAATATACTGCTGTAATGGTCGAACCGCGTAAACACAAGGCCATTCAATTTGTGCTGACCAATTATTTGAAATGTCTAGACTTGAACTGGTGTATAAAAATAATGGTGGGGGATCATAATGTGGACTATGTAAACAATATAGTAGACCGACTACAAGAATCAGATCGCGCACGAATTGAAGTATTGAATTTACACTTAACTAATCTAAATAGCCAGACGTACTCACAATTTCTCGCCATGCCTTTTTTCTACAGTCATATACCTACTGAAACCTTTTTAGTATTTCAAACAGATAGTATGATTGTACCACAATACAAAGATAAACTAAATCGTTTTTTACAATACGAATATGTGGGTGCACCGTGGAAATTCAATAATCAAGTGGGCAATGGTGGTGTTTCATTGCGTAAAAAAAGCAAGATGTTGGAAATAATAGAAAACCAAGGTCCAATCCGCTGTAATGAAGATGTCTATTTTTCACAATATCGATACTGTAAAAAGCCTACCGCCCCGGAAGCAAGAGAATTCGCAGTCGAAACGATTTTTTATAAAGAACCATTTGCACTCCATAATTGTTGGAATCACATTTCAAAAGAAGACTTGGAATACTATAAGAAATCTGTACCAGGATTAACGGAATTAATCAAGTTGCAAGCCGCGGAATAAACTGAATGAAAAAAAAATACATCCATATACTATAAAAAATATGCTCACATCAAATGATTATAAATCCTCCTTCATTGGACTAATCACCGGTATAGTGGCTTCGTTTGTCGGTGGTGGAGCGGAAATTTTAATCGCCCCTTTATTAATCTATTTCAATGTATTCCAAGATTACAAAACCGCAGTAGGAACCTCACTTGCTTCTTTATTATTACCTATAGGAATCGTGGCAGTGTATTTTTATTCTACAGTTCAATGCAACGATAAATCTCACCGGACGAAATCCTGTGTTCATTGGCGATATGCTTTATTGATTTCCCTGTTTTTCGTATTGGGCACATTTGCGTCTTATTACTCCGTACAATTGGACAATACACTGTACAAAAAGGTGTTTGCTGGTATCATGATTATATTGGGTATCATTTTATTACTGGAATAAGGGCCCATATTTCTCTCCATAATCTACTTTTTTCATAATCCAGTCTTATTGAGATAAAATCCCCGGATATTATTTTCCCCCTTTAGAACAAAATAAAAATGAACCGATTGCTCATCCTTGGATTATTATTCGGTGCTACTTTGTCTCAAGCAACTCTTTTCAATTGCTCTATAGTGGAGTCAGTGGAGGATCGACGCCCCGATAAAAGCAAATGGACGATCGCACAGTACAACGTAGAGTGGTTATTTACGGAGCCCTATGAAAATTGCCCCGGTGATGGGTGCGCGTGGAATTCCACGGCCCAAGAATATGATCATCTACAGTCGGTAGCCAAAGTCGTGGCCGATTTGAACGCCGATACTATACATATGTGCGAAATACAGAGTTGTACCCAGTTGACTCAGTTGATTGAACTCTTACCGGACAAAGAGACATATAAACCGTATTTAATCCAAGGGACGGACTCCTACACCGGACAAAATGTAGGACTCATAACTCGTATTGACCCTGTACTGCCCTTAACCCGGACGGAAGACCGGATGACCTACCCAGTAGATGATAACAGTCAGTGTATGTATACAGGTTCGTCCGGTACGACCGGTGTATCCAAACATTTAATCACAACTTTTTCTCTCCAAAACGGAAAACGCAATATTAGTTTAGTAGGGGCGCATCTATTATCGAACCCGAATGACCCATTGGCGTGCGTAAAGCGCGAGGCTCAAGCCCAAGTTTTGCAAAACACGATTGTTTCTATTCAGAACTATTATGATGTAGTAGTATTGGGCGATTTCAATGATTTCGATTCTACAGTACCCGATATGAACAATAATAAACCGAATTCGCGTGTATTATCCATGCTAAAAGGACAAGCCGGTAGTCATGCAAATCAATATAATTTATCTACAGTAGGTGAACTTGCCGAACAATCAGACCGGTACACCAATTGGTACGACCCCAATTTGGATTGCCAAGTAGAAACTGAAGAATTGTCTGCTATAGACCATATCTTACTGTCACCCAATTTATTGGATAAAGTCAAAAGCGTGAATTATTACCACGGATATGAAGAAGGGTGTAATATAAGCAACAGTGATCATTATCCTATAGTAATTTCATTAACTGGACTGTAAAGAGTCTAAGAAACCAAAAAACCAAAACAAATATACATAAAATAGTTGATGTATATTTTTCATATTATCTCCCGTGGCAAAAAGAAAAACCAATCCCATGGCAAAATTGTAAGAACACTATCCCCGTGGCAAAACGCGGAGCAGGGGGTAAGGGGGATGTATCCCCCTTAGACAACTGGAAAGGATGGTTGCATGGCAATACCGCAAGTTCCCTTGGTCT
>ERZ807291.9870-NODE-9870-length-10209-cov-5.632460_pt1 | contig 10209 bp, 11 predicted proteins | sample MGYA00521257_ERZ807291 | MGnify/ENA primary metagenome ERZ807291 (study PRJEB31413, sample SAMN03169783) | marine metagenome | biome: Marine; feature: Water; material: Subsurface seawater | place: North Sea | collected 2011-04-28 | depth 1 m m ... | reverse complement strand
TGAGGTACTCGTGGGGGTTCTGGGCCATTCTGCGACGCTCGTCGGTGTCAAGGAACACGTAATCGACATAGAGGGAAGCAGCAACCAAGGACTGGTTGTAAGCGATGGAGGCAGGAACGGGTTTGCCAGAGGCAGCCTGTCCAGACTGGGTGACAGCACTGCTGGAAGGAGCATCGCTGTTGCAGTTAAGGGTAGTCACAGCCCACAAGCACTCGTCAATAGGGCGGATATCAAGGTTGATCTTGACCTCGTGGTACTGAAGAGCAATGAGGGGAAGGGCGAGTCCGGGGTTGGTGCAGAACCAGAACTGGAGGGGCACGTAGAGGGTGGTCTCGGGAAGAGCGTTACGGGGAGCGCACACCTGGCGAGGAGCCTGGGAGTCGCAAGGTCCGTCGACATCAGCGAAAGAGGGATCAGTGATGAAGGTGAGCTGGGTGGTGTTTCCAATCATCTTGAAGTAACCAGCCTGCTGCTCGGCGGTCATGGTGAGCTGGTTCCAGATGTGCATCCAGTCGCCATACTGGCGATCGATGCGCTGGCCACCAATCTCAACCTCAACCTGGGCGATAATCTGCTCTCCAGGGAAATCCAACCAACGGGCATACACGCCAAGGGCGTTAGTTCCGGTGCCAGAGTAGGCGCCAGATCCCATAAGCTGGTTAATCTCGGGGAGAGTCACCTGGAGGTAGGTGCGGTAGGCAAGATCGCCGTTACGACTGATCGTACATTGAACGCGGCGACCGAAATCAGCCTGTCCGTTGAAGGTTTGCTCGATAGATTCAATAGCAAAGTTGGTGTAGCGTCTGTAAGTAACCTTCCAGAAAGTGATCTGGGGGTTGCCAGTAAGGTATACGTCTTGTGCGCCGTAAGCGACTAATTGCATGAGTCCGCCTCCCATATTATATTATACTATGGCTAAAGAAAAAAAAATGAGAATAATTAATTAATAACGTTAATTAATTATATTTATATGGGACACACCTATTTTTCGATTTGTGAGGAGATTAACTTATCAATGCCCACATTCGATTTGATAAAGTTGGTCAAGTAGGAGTCAAGGAATACTTCCTTTTTTCCCTCGTGGGATTTGGAAAATATGTATTTGTCCCCCTTTATTTTCTTAATGGACCATCCATCGTTCAAGGCATTGTAAAAAAACACCATTTTCTTAAAGGTAATATTGTCTATTTGGGACGTGTCGTCCATGTTAATATGAATGTCCATTTATAGATTGGTAGAAAATCGATGGTTCCTTTTAACATATTATTTATTGTTCCAATTACAAATTAAAAGGTATGGCAGAACTACATTAAATGTCTACAAACGGGTTCAAGCCTAAAACGGCTAAAAAAATAAGGATACACAAAAATAGTAACATAACGCTGGATAGTAAACACAATGAATTCGTGAATAAGTTTCAACAAGAGGAGACCGAGAAGATCCCTCATCTTAAAGAGGAGAAGACCAACCTGGTTCATAAGATAAACACCGCCATCCTGGGTGTGGAAGATCGGCTAAGTATTCAGGATCGGATCGAGGAGATAAACACCGAAATATGTTCTATTCGCCTAAAAAAAAAGGAATACTTGTTAAACAATTCAAAACACATCTTTGATTATTTCGAAAACAAGAAAAATATCTCTAATATGGATGCATCCTCCTCCACAAGCAAAAACAACAAGGTGGGCAATTTCTTCAAGTTGAAAACAGATGAGACATTTTCCACAAATACATCTAACAACATCGTCAAACAATACCTGAGCAACATTGATGAGTCCTTCATCGACGTGAATGCATTTGTAAAACCATCTAGCATATGTCAATATTGTAATTCTGGCGAAATGATTCCATTGGAAGACGAAGGTGTGTTGATATGCAACAAATGTTCGCGCAACATTCCTTATTTGATTGAGAATGAGAAACCCTCCTACAAAGAACCGCCTAAAGAAGTGTGTTTTTATGCCTATAAGAGAATCAACCATTTCAAAGAAATTGTCGCGCAATTCCAGGGCAAAGAGACTACCCAGATTCCGCCAGAGGTCATTGCAAACATCAAGCTACAAATAAAGAAGGAGCGCATCGACATCTCGCAAGTAACCAATATCAAAACAAAGGAAATACTGAAGAAGCTGGGCTACAACAAATATTATGAACATATCCCCTTTATCAAAGACAAGTTGGGCATCAAGCCTCCTGTGATGACCCCCGAATTCGAGGAGACGTTGTACAACCTCTTTATGGAACTGCAGGCGCCTTACTCCAAATTTTGCCCGGACGACAGGGTGAATTTTCTAAACTATTATTACACGGCATACAAGTTGTGTGAGCTCCTGGGAGAGATTCACTATTTGGAGCATTTTCCAATGCTAAAGGACAGGGAGAAGCGGATAGACCAGGATAACATCTGGCGACAGATATGCCAGGAGCTGAACTGGGAGTTTATACCAACAATCTAATTGATGTCCTGACCTCTCATCATATTTTTGTTTTCGGTACGCGACGAGTACCTCTGCCGTGCTTGCGCTTGGACTTGGTTGCCAGTTTGTATGCGCGCATAGTGTGTTTGCATCCTTTTTGGAGGATCTTGTAGTCCACTGCTGCGGTTTTTCCCCCGGTAATTGCACTGGCCAATCGAGCGAGACCCCAGGACCTGGCGGTTTGATTGGGTCTTGATCCGGATGAGTAGTAGGCGCCCTCTCCTTTTCGCACGATGTCTCTCATACTCTTGATGGAACATCCTGTTTTTTTTGCCAGCTCCCGAGACGGAACAATCTTGTCCACCTTGTAGAGACGCCTGGCATTGCGCACGTGCTTGGACGTCTTGGATGTAAAAGATTTCACCTTTTTGCGTGTAAGATATTTCTTGTTCTTGTATCCTTTTCGCGAAGAAAGTAACATTTTCCGCTGCGACTTTCTGTCGCGTCGCGTGAGTCGCTTTGGTAGGTATTTCACAGGAACTTTCTTGCCGTTGCCGCCTTGTAAGTCGTCGTCATCATCATCATCATCATCATCATCATTATCATCATCATCATCGGTATCCGCCTCGTTGTCTGTGTACCCTGATTCAGCATAGTTCCGCATGTTGTCCAAGAAGTCATCGTGGTCCGTCTCGTACAACGCTATCATCTGTGACGCGTCAATGTTTGACAAACGTGTGTTTGTCTTGATGTCTTGCAATAGCTGAATGTCTCTCTTGGACATACCGACGTTCCTAAATGATTCGAGTTCCGTCGGGGTGTATGGAATTCCGGCACCCCGTTGTGTGCGCTTGTTCATACGTGTCATACATTATCTATATAAAATCATAACGTAAATGTATATGATTTCATATGATCAACCTTGAGTGATTGAGTGATCGAGTGATTGCGTGATGGTTGTTGCGTGTAAGTGACTGACTCGCACACCGACTCAATCGCAAACTGGTAGCAGGATGGAGATTGGTCAGTCAGATTAGAATCCGCCCGGGAATCCAACGAGGTTGGCACCGATACCGAATCCAGCACCAGAACGGGCAGTTGCGCCGATGGTGGGGATGTAAGTATCCAAGATGCTGAATGTGGCGGCCGCGGCAAGGGCAATCATGCCGATTTCCTCTAAATCAAGAGACTTCTTGGGGATGGCGTAGGCAACGAGAGCAACCATCAAACCCTCTACCAGATATTTGATCAATCGCTTGATAAGTTCGCTAACATCAAAGACACGAGTCATTTATACTAATATGACAGAAAAAAAACATACCATTTCTCTAAAATAATACGAAAATCTGAGTCCCGGATATTGGATGCGTTAATATTAATGTGTTATAACTTACTTAAAACTACTTTGACTACTAAGGATATATGTCGAGCACGTCACAATCGTTTGAGAGAAAGATGAACCCTGATGGGACACCCAACGCCAAGTATGTGGACTTGTTGGATGAAGACAGACCCATCGCCGGGCAGAAGTTTGTATGCGTTTCGTTTGTATCGCCCGAGTCGATCTTGAAACAGAAGGAGATGTTCCGTTTCCAAGAGTTTGTTAAGTCGTGGGACCTCAACAAGTCAATGGAGAAGTATGTGCAGTTTCTCAACTTTGTCTCGTACAAATACAAACTCACCTTTGAGGATGTAATGGCCGATTTCCAGGAATTCGCTAAAGATGAAAAGGAGAGTATCACCGCCAGCTCTATCGAAGACGACTACAAAACCTATATTGACAAGAACGAAGAGGATCTTGACAAGAGATTTGGTGTCGCACACAACTTTCAGACGCACACGCGTGGTCTGAAAATTCGTGGGGCGTACCCCTCGCAAGAGGAGGCAGAGATGAGATGCAAACTTTTGCGCGAGATTGACCCCCACCACGACGTGTTTGTTGGTCCGGTTGGTATGTGGATGCCTTGGGACCCAGAGGCGTACAAGACCGGAAGGGTCGAGTACATGGAAGATGAGCTCAATAAGCTGATGAGTGAAAAGACTAAAAACGAGAGCACCGCCAAGGAGTCGTTTGAGCAACGTATCAAGGAGACGAAGAAGCAAGCAATCGAGGAGAACATTGAGAACGCCGAAAAGTCTGGAAATACCCTTACTCAGACCATCGACAAGGACGGCAACCTCGTTGGCGTGGGCGTTGCAAACACGCAGGAGAAGAGTCTTATGGCGAGCGGCGGCGAGGAAATTTCTACAGCCGATATTCGCAAGGAATTGTTCGAAGGCGAGAATATCGTTCTCGGCAAGAGCGACAATGGACAGAGCGAATTGATTAGCGGACCTTTTGCAACACCCAAGCCAAAGGCGGTTTCTGCAGAGAGCAAGGAAAAGGGGGATTAATCAACCTCAACGCGCGAATCTGTTAATATGAGGCAAATGAAGCAAATGAAGCAAATGAGCCGATCGTGACCATACTATAAAATTATTATATTGAATCAATATAATAATATCCGTTGCATAGCCACTAGATGAAGCAAATACACGTTGTATGCGGTATCATAAGAGATAAATACGGACACATACTAATGGGGAGACGAGTCGCAACGGGATCCGAGCCGGGAATATGGGAATTTCCAGGAGGCAAAAAAGAGGATCACGAATCTTTACATGAATGTCTCGTGCGAGAATGGCGGGAAGAACTCGGCGTTGATATTCAAGTAGGACATCTGTTTCACTACGCCAAAAAGGAGAACGTTCACTTGTATTTTTTTCTAGGAAAACTCGCCACACCCAAACTGGAAATAGAGATGAACGTGCACGACAGGCTAGGATGGTTTCACATAAACGAAGTGCTACAACTTTCGTTGTTTGAAGACGACAAACAGATAGTGCGCAAACTGCAAGATCTGACTAAGATATGATATGAGAGCAACCAACCAAGGGCATCGGGTCCGCCATCTACCTAGTGCTGTTTTGAGGCAATTACTCGTTCGATGGTGGTCAGAATTTTGTGCTGCTCGTTGTAAAAATCTCCGTCGTACACCCCACCTCCATCAACGAGATTGTTGTTTGCATAGACCACAAAAACACTCAGGTCATTCGACGCAAACATTGGCACGACCTCGTGTTTTCTCGTCTCGTTTTTGACAAGAACGAAAAATATCCCGTGGGCATTGGCCGTCTTCGTTTTGAACGTTTCGACAAAGTCGATAAAATAAAGGAGCAACGACGGCGACTGGGATTCAAAGTCGTCGACCCCCAATAGCGGGTGGGAATACAGATAAAATTTCTGCTGCGACAATGCCAGTATGCGTTTGAATCTATCGACGCACCTCTGAAAATACCCCCGATCCCTCTCCTTGCGAATATCATGGTGCGTCAGCGCAAGCATTCTTCCGTACGTACCCGTATTTTCACGTGTATTGGGATACTTGTCAATATCCGTCTCAGATGTGAATGGATAGTGTTCATAAAAGTCATTGTACACGATGTTTTCGTAGCAGATATGCCTCTTCACGCCATCACACAGATTGAACGTCTCGCTCTTTACCTCTTTGTAGTTCTCTGGCTTTGTGTATTCTGCAAAATCGGTTTCGATGCAATGGATCACCACTTCCAACTTCGAAACGACCCAATCAAACGGGTAGGATTCGAATTTCAAATGCAACTCCTTCACCAAAGACGCAGAGGTGCATCTGTGTCCAATCGAGAACAGGATCACGTTGTTGGTCATATTGTCGTTATCTAGTCCGGTATGAATATCATCGCCCATATAATCTCTAGTATAGTTTATTTGTATAGTTTATTTATATAATTTGTCATATCAATAAATTACGTTACCATTTGCTTTTCTTGACGCTTATTTTCGGTCCAGCTCCTCGTTTTTGCATTTTACTTGGATCATATTGTTCGTCCTCGTCGTCAGAGTTCATACCCTTGGACAACTCCCAGAACTCCTTGGATCCCAGTCTGAAATCATGGTGCGAATCTGCCTTGTACCAAAACACCTGGTCCTGGAGTTTGTTGGATTTGGCGTTGTTGTCCACAACTAAACATTCATAATTTTCCGTGCATTGATCCATTACTTGACAAAACGACTCAAACGTAGGGAACATTCCAGCATAGTTCTCGAAAATCCTTTTCCTGTTGGCGATGTAAGGTTCCCTCAGGATAAACACGTAGTCAATGTTGGTTCTCAGTGCTGGGGGGATGCCCAGAGGGTATTGCATAGTGATGATCAGCATAACTTTCCAGTGACGACCATTCATGAATAACAAGCGCATCATCTTGTCTCTTGACCATGTGTTGTCATATAAACAATCATCTAAAATCACAAATGCACGCGGGTCAATCGTGCTTTTCTTGTATGTCTCCACTTCCTTTTTTATCTGTTTGAGTACCTGTTTCTGTCGTTTTAGGATATTCTCGATAATGGCGGTGTTATACTCTCCGTGTATGAATAATTTAGGAACCATACTTCCGTAGAAGCCGTTACCTTCCTCGGTTCCGGATATAACAGTTCCAATGGGGATGTCTTGGTGATAATATAGTAAATCTCTTACCAAAAAACTCTTTCCTGTATCACGACGTCCAATCAACACAACCACTGGCCCCTTGCTTTCGTTTGGCTTGAAACTGATACGTCTCATGTTAAATTTTTTTAGTTCTAGCGACATATATAGTAAAACGATAAAACAGGAAACACGGTAACGCAACACCCGCAATAGAACGCTAGAATTGCGTTGAGGTCTGTACCATTTTCTAAATGTTCAGTATATGTCTATAGGTATCAACTATGAGAAGAGAAAAAACCAGAAGCTGTTTACTAATTTAGAGAAATTTGACTGCACAAACACACAGAATTACATTCCTATATACAAGAACTTCTTCTTGTTGAACAGCACCAACTACAACCTCATCAACTGGAACCACACGCATTATGTTGATAATATTACCAGAAAAGAAGATGAAAATACTTATATATGCGATGTTGCAAATGGCGATGCCAAGTCCCGAAGTGAGCGAGTTTTTTTCAAGTTTGCCCCCTTAATCGATCCAATAAAGGTGATGATCGGAAAGTATGCAAATGCCACCAACCTGACAAACCTCCCCCAGCTTGAGTCCGACGAGAATGTTGTGAACCCCAAACTGCTAGATCAAAACAACAGCGCCTATGTCGACGGCGGGTTTTCGTATTTGTCTAATCAGTTAATGGCGGCCCATCGGTTTGTACATGGCGTCAAGTTTTATGGATCGTTTCTCAGTGTAAAGAAGAACTTCAAGTTCAACGTGTACGACGACATCGAGTACTTGATAAAATCTGACTATTTTAACAAGAACAAAAACAATCTCTTCTCGGTGGAGAACTACAACGGATTGTTTGAAGACGATGCGAGTCGAACGAATCTACCTGTCATTCAGATCACGTCGGATAGTCTTCCCCTACACGCAGAATCCTTTGATAACTCCGTATTTGAAGATCTCTTCAAGGAGTCCAGCATTGACCAAGAGACCGACGACTCGGTCGAAATAGTGGACCTGACATTGGACAATATTCACGAACACAATCTCGAGATACAAGGTTCGGGCGTGTCTCGGTCTATGCGAAGCGACGAGAGTTGTTCTTCTCGAACAAGCCACACAAACTCCAACGACAACGATGAAAACGACGATATGGACGCTTTATCTGGTACAAACAATGCCGGGAAGCACGGCGATCATCGTGACAATGCGGATGCCGATGGCGACAAACGCGACGATGACGATGACGACGATGACGACGATGAGGATGATGACGACGATGACGATTATTCAGACGAAAGTGACGATGAGACGCTGTATGCAACGTTTAAAGAGTTTCCGGTTCAAATTATATGTATGGAATCTTGCGACGACACGCTTGATCAACTGATCGCCGACGACAGAATGACTGAAGTGAAATGGCTGTCGATGTTAATGCAGGTAATAATGACACTGATCGCCTACCAAAAGGCGTTTTCATTCACACACAACGATTTACATACCAACAACATAATGCACGTGAAAACAAAGAAGAAGTATTTGTATTATCGGGTGAAGAACAAGTGCTACCGGGTTCCCACGTTCGGCAAGATATTCAAGATTATCGATTTTGGTAGAGCCATCTACAAACACGACGGAAAGATTATGTGCAGCGACAGCTTTGGCCCAACCGGCGATGCAGCAAGGCAGTATAACATCGAGCCCTACTACAATCCCAACAAGCCTAGGTTGGAGCCCAACTATAGTTTTGATTTGTGTCGGCTGGCCTGCTCCATATTTGATTATCTGGTGGAAGATATGAGCGAAATAAAGGATCTTGCCGCGTGTGATCCGGTGACCCGCATCATCGTTGAATGGTGCATAGACGACAATGGAATCAACGTATTGTATAAGAACAACGGCACTGACAGGTACCCAGACTTCAAGTTGTATAAGATGATTGCGCGATGCGTACATAAACACACACCCATGGCGCAACTTGAGAGACCCGAGTTTAACGCATTTATGTTTCAAAAGGACAAGATACCCAAGTCCGAGGACGTTATGAATTTAGACGAGTTGTAATCGATCGGATGTATGAAATAAGAACAAATGCGTGTTGTATTTGTTCTTATACGATGTTTTGGGGTTAATATTCGTTTTTTTTATGCACTTATACATAATATATGACCTATGGATTTATTTTAACTAGACACGTCAGAGACAAAACGACGAACGAGTACTGGAATCGATGCGTCAAATGTATTCGGACATTTTATCCAGACAAGAAGATTGTTGTTATAGACGACAACAGCAACAAAGCATATGTCGTCCCAGATTTTGAATATAAAAACATAACCTACATCGAGTCAGAGTATCCCGGTGCGGGAGAGCTTTTGCCGTTTTATTATCTATTAAAACATGCATTCTTCCCGCAGGCGGTTATTATACACGACAGCGTGTTTTTTCAGAAGCGCGTGCGGTTTGAGCTGCTCTCAAATGTCAAGGTGATGCCGTTATGGCATTTCGATTACAACGAAAACGTGTATGATTGTCTTCAATTGGCAAACGGGCTTACCAGATCAGACATCGTTCAAGAAAAAATCAGGGTAAATCCAGTCGAATATTTCGGGTTTAGACCATCCAACAAATGGTACGGCTGCTTTGGTGTGCAATGTTATATCAGTCTTCGTTTTTTACGACATATCCAAGGGAGGTACAACATAAACGCGTTGCTGAAAGTTGTTCGGACAAGACGTTTGCGGTGTTGTCTCGAGAGAATTTTCGGAGCCATTTTTCATATCGAATGCCAAGAGTTGAGTAGTCGGCCATCTCTCTTGGGCAACATTTGGAAGTACGAAAAATGGGGGTACACCTACAGAGAGTATATTGCGTCCTCAATGTATAAGAACAACCCGCTTGTCAAGGTCTGGACAGGGAGATGAATGTGGCTGGGGTGTCGGATACAACGTCAACCAATCTGACCATCTATTAAAAATTAGGGTTGTCTGTAAAAGCAACCGACCCCCGCCCGGACATCTTTGCAGTCTCGTTGAGCATAGGCGTCAGTTGGTCCATTAGAAAAAACCCAATCACCGACGCGATAAACACAATGATGGAGTCTCGCACCATTGTTTTGAGTGCAATCTCGTCCTTTTTGATGACGTTGCGCTCAATGTACTTTATAATAAAATGAACAATCGCTATTGTAATAGAAAGTACATAGATGTTTTCCATTTTATTATATTTACTGAAAATACTGCATTCAACCATACGCATATATTATTCACTCACCCAC
>ERZ807291.9868-NODE-9868-length-10210-cov-8.845987_pt1 | contig 10210 bp, 9 predicted proteins | sample MGYA00521257_ERZ807291 | MGnify/ENA primary metagenome ERZ807291 (study PRJEB31413, sample SAMN03169783) | marine metagenome | biome: Marine; feature: Water; material: Subsurface seawater | place: North Sea | collected 2011-04-28 | depth 1 m m ... | reverse complement strand
TCATTTGATGAATCATTTGGAGAATCATTTGGAGAATCATTTGGAGAATCATTTGGAGAATCATTTGATGAATCATTTGGAGAATCATTTGATGAATCATTTGGAGAATCATTTGGAGAATCATTTGGAGAATCATTTGAAGAACTTTTTGATGAACTTTCAATTTCTGAACTAGGTATACTATTATTGTATTTTACTTTACTTGTATACTCAATATTTATATTCATTGGTTTTTTATTAATAATGCCATCAATAATAGTATCAATATAAGTTAAAATTTTATAATAAAAATCTATATTTAATTTTTTCAAATTGTGATTATTACTTATATTTGTAAAAGTTGCAAGTACTTTACTATTTGTATCTTTAATTACTTTCAAGTTATTAGTAGATGATAATATAGATACATGTAAATTAATATAATTTTTTAAATCGTCATATGATATTGTAGTACTATTATTTTGTAATATTAGTCTATATATTACGTTATTCATTTTATCAGTTTTTGATATTAAAGTATTTGCTACATCAATATTTTTATTATTAATTTTTAATTCCAATAATTTAATGTTATTTAATATTTCCCATGTTAAATTAGATTTATTAATAATATTATTTTTGTATTTTATCAATTCTACTTTATGATTTAAATTTGTAGTAATTAAATTATTGTACTTTTGTTCATTATCTACAAATAATTTTAAATTATTTGAATCTGTTAATGATAAATTAGTATTAACGTGATTAAATAATTTTATAAATTTATTTAGGTTAATATTTAAGTTATCAAAATTTTCAAAAATATTATTAATATTTTTATATTTTGTATGATTCAAATCTTTTATATCTTTATTTAAATTATTTAAAATAGTCATAGATTCTAATTTAATAATGTAATTAATTGTATTTAATTGAGATTCTAGTTCCATCTGATGATTATTATCTAAAGTTGGATGTTGTTGTTTCATCTTATCTAATTTTTTTAAACTAGATTTGATTGTGTTTTTATTATAGATTAGTATATTATTTCTTGATTCAAAGATTGTTGTAATACTATTAATTGTATCTGACCAATTTATTAGAATATTATGGTTAAAATTAAAAATAGTATTATTGTGTTTATCATTGTTTTCTAATAGAACTAAATAGTTTAACCAATATATTATAATAAATAATTTTAATTTAAGTATCTGTATTTGATTTAAACTTGTATCTTTATATTTTGATATCTTAAATATCGTATTAGGATTGCTAATTAGTTTAATTATAGTATTTCTATTCAAATTTAAATCAGAATTTTCTAAAATACTTAACCAATTAGTTTCTTGACCGATACTATTTTTATTAAATGATTTATTATACGTTTGGAAATAATTCCATATTGTGTTTATATATGAATTTAAATCTAGAATTCTATTATTTGTATACATTTATAATAATTTAGATTTTTTATTCTTATAAAATCTTTACGCGATTTTATAAAAATAGGAGGTTAATATTTGGTTTGGAACCATAATATCATTTCTTTATAATTGTTATTTTCTTTTTTCGTCTTCATTGTATCTAAATTATAAACAACTAAACTGCAATTTATTTTAAATGGTTGACCATAATTTTTAATAGCATATAAATTTTCATTCCAATCTGACATCCATTTTATATAATTTTTATTTACATCTAAATAACTTTCGTTCATAGTATTCCAAACATATCCATAACCACAACGTAGATGACATATTTTTGGTTTATTTAATTCTAATGGTAAATTAATAAATGATGGGATAACTTTTACTTTATTATCTTTATAAATTTTATGATTAGAAATTGACCAGTGAATTTTATTATTTTTATAAGTATCATTAATTATTTTAAGACATTTATTATCTACAAACCAATCGTCACCATCTAAAAATACAATTAAATCATTATCATTGCATTTACTATATTTTAAGTATCTATTATATCCAGCATACATTCTTTCATTATTTTGTATAAGATTTACACCAAGACTTGTTTTAATAATATTTAATTTAGGTTCTGAATTATCATCAATAACTGTAACATTAATTAGCTCTTTTGGATAATCTTGTCGTTCAATTGACTCTATACATTTATCTAAATATTTTTGACATTTATATACAGGAATTATAATTTCAAAATGATTCATTATAACTATAAGTTTACCAAATTTTTAAATTAGTTATAATAGTAACTTAATAACTATTATGCCTAAAATATTTCATTTTGAGAATATTAAAAATAATATTGACTTTACATTAGAATGGGAAAACGAAGTACTTACAGAATATAAATCATATCAATTTATTAAAAATTTATATAATACAAGTAAACAGTATACATTACCACTTAATTATATTGCCTATCCGTGGGCTCTTTTAATTGATTATTATCAGATTAAATATAAACGTATTTATCCATCTTTTTATCAGTTTATTAAACAGATTGGTTTAATTGAACAACTATATACTAGTACAAGTCATAGTATTACAGTTGTTCAATCATATCATTTTAAGAAATATTTAACTGATTTTAAGAAATTAGGAATCAAATATATATTTTCACCACATATTACAAAGAATGATTTCTTACAAATATTCTATACATATAATATAATTGTTTTTCCATATTATATATTTCCATCTATTACTTCAAAAAATAAGTTAGATAAAAGTATTTTATATAATTTTATTGGAAATACTAATTATTCAATTAGTAGACCAACTACTGTAAGAAATAATATAGTTGAATTAAACCATTCAAATAATTGTTGTGTAAAAAAATTAGATGAATGGCATTTCAATAATTCAATATATTGCAATCAGTTAAAATTATTAAAAAATAATGATATTAGCAATAATAAATTGTCTAGAGAAGATGAATACAGAAAAATAATGAGTTCATCTATATTTTCTATATGTCCATTAGGCATTGGTCCAAATTCAATTAGACTATGGGAATCATTTACTTATAACACAATACCTGTATCTATATCCAATGATTTATGGTTTCCATTTTATATGGACGTAAAATGGGACCATCTAATTATTAATATAAAAGAACATGATTATAAAAATATACTTGAATTAAATAATATTAAAAAAGAACAAATTGCCGATTATCAAGAAAATATAGAAACATTTTATGATACATATTTTACAGAAGATTCTTTTGGCAGTATTATGTTAGATGCATTTAAACCATATGATAAAATTAATTTATTAATGCCATGGTTCAATCATGACGATACAAATTCGTTGCGATATCAAGAAATTCATATATGCTTAGAAAAAAATTTGCAGAATAACAAAATTAAGCAAATAATATTTTTTTATGAAATTGATGATGTAAAAAATATAAATTATGATCTATATAATAATCCAAAAATTAAGATTATTCCTGTAATAACTGAAAATAAGCGTGAAATATCATTTAATCGAATTGCAAGATTTGCAAATGAAAATCTAATAAATGAAATATGCATAATATCAAATAATGATATTTATTTTGACAACACATTAAATAATATAAGTAAATTAGACTTTTATAAATATAATTATTTTATATCATTAACAAGAAAGAATTGTGATGATTATTTGGATAATAGAAATAATATGTGGAAACCACATTCAGGATCACAAGATAGTTGGATATTTGTTTCTCCTATAAAGTTAATGAATAATGAGATAAATCTAGGCTGGGTTCAATGTGATAATATTATTTCTGAAAGTTACCATTCTCTTGGCTATAATGTAATAAATCCACATTATTCAATAAACTCTTGGCATTTACATAAATTTAATATTACTAATTTTCTATTAGACAATTTTAATTACAATTATAAATTTAAAATGAGAAAGATACCTTTAAAATCAATAAGTGATATAATAGATTCGAGTGTTTCTAATGAATACCTAATTCTTGAAAATATAGATACAAATATTAATACAAATACAAATGTTAATACAAATATTAATACAAATAATAGAATAAATATATCAAAATTAGGTAGATTAAAAGAAAAATGGTTAAAAAAGATTTAGGAAAGAGTATATTTATGTTAATAAATGACTAAATTAATTGTTAGTTATTGCAATAATAAATACCCTGAAAATTATGGAGGGGTTGCAAGGTTTGATTATTGTTTATCATTAATTTTTCCAAATAGAATCTTTTTTAAAGGACCTGAAGATATAAATTTATTATTAGATTTTTGTAAAGAAAATAATAAAGAAGATTATATTATAATTACAGACAATCATCTATCATCACAAATACCAGAAGAAATTCCATTAATTGTTGTTCATCATGGTGTTGCAAGAACACATCTAGAAAGAGAACCGGATTGGGATATTAAATGGAAGAACTTGTGTATATATGGTCAAGATTTAATGTTTCATTTAAGATCGCCAAAAAATACAATATTTATTTCACCTACTATATTTTGTAAAAATGAATTTGGTAGAATATATGGTAAAATGTATAATACATATAAAAATATCTATATAACACATGCAAGTGAATTAGATGAACTCGTATATAAAACAACATTTAATAAAAAACCAGTTATTGTCGGTAATTGGATACAAGATTCAAAAGGAAAACATCTAATCGAAGAGCTTAAACTGTTATTACCAGAGTTTGAATTTAGACCACTCAATTTAGATTTTAAAAATAAAACAATAGAAGAATATAATAAAGAAAAACAAGATTATTACATATCAGGTGATATATATTTATGTCTATCATTAGTTGAAGGCTGTTCTTATTCCTTACTAGATGCAATGTTAACTAACCTATTAATAGTATCTACAGATGTTGGTATAATGGAAAACGAAGTAAATAAGAGAACATTTGTAGATTTATCTTGGAATAATTTAGATGTCAATATAATATGCAATAAGGTTAAATATATATGGGAAAATAAGAAAGATTATTTTAATAAATCTCGAGAAGAATATTTTAAAATAACATCATGGGATAAATGGAAAAAAGAATGGATTAATATATTAAATTATGATTTTCTTGTCCAGGAAACAAATAAATCTTTAACTATTTCTCCATTTTGATCTGGCATTCGTTCTATGTAAGTTGGAGTATCACAACATCTAAAATATTTCATTAAATATGTTGATAGTCTACGTATATCTTTTATATATTTTGTTCCTACTTTATAATCCTCATCAACTATTTTTGCAACTACTTCATCATTATTAATATTTGGATTAATAAAAGAGAAACTATCTTTAACTACATTCGTTGATATAGCATCATCATATATATATAATCTATTTGTAATATTTCTTTCATAAATAAATTTAATTAATTTACCATATGCAGTTTTACTAATATCAACTACATCTTGATTAGTTACCCAACGCATTCGACCGTGTAGGTCAATTGTGCGCATACCGGAAGAAACACCCATATGATGAACAGTTCCTCTGTCTATATATATAGAATCAAAAGTTCGATTTTCCAATATATTAAATACATCAATCCAGTAGTTTTCATTATTGTTCCAACTTCCTAAATCACTAATTGGATCATCTCCGTGAGCACTAATGCCAATAAAATTAGGATCAATTTGAGACCATCTATAAATATCGTATTCATAATCAATAGATGCACCAATTACTAAAATCTTAGCTTCTTGTGCTCTAGTCTTAAACCTTTCGTTACGAATTTGTTTTTTAGATTCCTCGTCCATAATTACGGAAGCACCTCCTTTATTTATAATATTAGATAAATTAATATATTTATTTTTGTACTTTAAATATTTAAGATAATAATTCATATATAAATATTTATATTAAATATTTATATTAAATAAATAATAATTTTTTTTATATATAGAATAATAATTATATTTTATTAATTCATTATTAAATGGAGTATAAATGTTATCAAAATTAATAGTATCTATATACTCTATATTTGTATAATTTACACAAGTATATATTTCGGAATTTAGATTATTTATTGTAAAATTTTTATCAAATAAATAGTTATATCTAATACAAATATTTTTATTATTTGTAATTTCTATTTGTATTTTTGGATATTTTTCTTCAGGATTTATTGGCATAATTAATACATTGTCATTATATTTTATTTTTAATATACCTGTATCAATATTAGGATATGTTTCTATATCAAATAATTTATCATTTAATATGTTATTCTTACCCACATTAATTATACTTATAGTACCAATAGTCCATTTTTTTAGATTAATTGTTAATATTATTTTTCGATTACATAATGATGTTAACTCCGACATTATTAAATTTGTTAATCCACTTGTATAATTATTTTTAAAATGTTCTATTTGATTAAAGTAATATAATTCTCTTGATTTATAAAAATCATTATTCTTTTCCTTAAAGTTCCAATAATTATATTTATTATCATGTGTTAATTGATTTACTTGTGTATTTTTACTATTTAATTTAATATGATTAGACCTATTTATAGTAACATTATGTTTTTTACACCTGTCCTCTAGGTCTCTATCTTCGCGTCCCCAATTAAAAAAATTATTATTGAAACCATTTATTTTTATAAATGTATTTTTATCACAACTAAATATACCACCAAGACAATATTCATATCCATATATGTGATTAATTTCATTTTCATTAGGGTATGTAAAGTTAGTAGATAATTGTGGATAAGTATCAGCATCATTAAATACAAAGTATTGATAAAATTTTTTTAAAATATCAAATCCTATATTGCATGTGACACCTTTATTCCAATTCCCAAATTGATTTTGTTCGATAACCCAAATATCGGCATCTAGATTATGATATTGAATATATTTATTAAGATTACTAATAGTTTCTTCTAAATGTTGATATCTATTTCTGAAAGGTATCAAATATGCAATATTCAAAGTACTTTTATCCATATATGGATCCATATATGGTTTCATATAATTATCAGAGTACAAGTTATCTTCAATTATTGTATCAATAATTCCAATCCATTTAAGATATCTATTTTTTTTAAAATAATCAATTAAACTCTTTTCTATATTATCATTAAAATTCGCAGTATATTCTTTTTTTATAATACATGGTCCTAATTTATTTAATAGATTAATTTTATATGAAGTTATGTCATATAATTGTAAAATGCATTTATCATTTATATTACCTAATTGTAAACAGTTTTTAATATCAGAAGAGTGAATTAAGAATATTCCTTGTATATTATCATAAGCATTAAATACATGCAAGTATTTTTTCCAATTAATATTATAATATGTTAAATAATTTGCACTTTCGTGATTCATATTATAATATTTTTTATTTTCTTAAATTCTTTCTATTTAAACTTTCTAATGTAGAAACATTTTTAAGTATTGATAAATCTTGAATAGCTGTATTTGGTAATCTAGAATACCATTCGTTATATTGTGGTAAATACTTAGTAAAATAAATAAAACCATAATATCCAGCTCCAGAAAATGATGACAGTAATACAAGTATACCAATTACAAGTAATATTTTTTGTAAAAGAGATCGAGATTTAGTTTTCTGAACTGGAACAAGTTCATCGTCGTATTCATCGGCATATTCATCGGTATTTTTAGTTGATTTTGTTCTAGTACGCGAACTAGCTATTAAAATTATACCAACAACTATACCAATAATTGCTAAAAAAAGATAAAGTTGTTTACTCATTTTTCCAGTTGGAGAGACATAATTATATCTATTTGCTAAATTTCCATACTGAGAAATAAATCTTTGTGTTAAAAGACTTGTCATTAATATATTAGGTTTAGAAAATTATTTATATATTTATTAATAATGATAAATTTATTACATTATAAGAATATTTATTTTCCTAACCAACTTTTTATTTCACAAAATGATTTATTAGATAATTTTCGAAATATTGGAATTAAAAATAATCATTCTATTAATCCAGAAATCAATAATCAATATAATGAATTTAAATCAATAGATTTGTTAAAATTAGTATCAGATAAAGTATTTTTCTTTCAAGATAATTTGAATATAAAAAATTCATCAATTAAAAATATGTTATATCAAAATAATTTATTCTATCAAGATTTCTATAAAACCTCCAATATTGAATCTTATTTATATCGACTAATAAATGAAAATGTAAATAGAACATTAATTTTTTTCACAGAGGGTGAGCAGAATGAGTTCGCTCAAAAAAATAATATAAGTAATATAACAATAGAACAAAAAACAGAACTAATAAATAATTTAGATAATGATATTATATATTTATCATCTAATATTATTTTAATAAGATATCAAGTTTATTTACCATGGTTGTGGGTATGTAGAATTAATCCATTTGAAAATTTAAAAAATTTAAGTAATTTAGATAGTAATATTAATACGTATTACCTAAAAAATAAATGGAATTTTATGAATTAATCTTTTAATTTAATTTTTCCCTTATTGCTAATTTTACCTGCATATTTACCTTTTGAATTATTGGTAGATAAATAATATAATTTTCTAGTTTCTATATTTTTTAATAAACGTTTGTCTTCAAAGTTAATTATTTCATAACCTATATCAATTTCTGATTTTTCATCAGAAGAATCTTCTATTAATATTTTTGTAGATTTTTCTATATTATTTGCAGAAACTTTTTTTAGATTATCAATTTGTTTATTTAAAAAATCAATTTTATTATTTCTTTCATCTAACTGTCTTGTTAACCCTGCTACAAGTGATACTTTTTTCAAATTATTTAATTCATCTGTCAATTCTGTATTTTTATTCTGGATATTGCGAATTTCATTATCTTTATTTTTAATTTCATCGTCTTGTGCAATTATTTTTGTTTTAATTATATCTAAGTAGTTTATTATATCTGTTGTCATTGAAATTATATATAGATATTGTTTTAAGTCAAATATTTTTTCTTAAAATAACATCCTGGTAAAACTTAGAATAAAACACACAGTGCGATTGAATAAAGCAATTTAACAGTTAGTGCATATCTTTAATCTTCGATTAAAGATATACAATAAAAATTGATATAATATATATTAATTAAACAAGTTTAATTATTATATATGGAAATAACCGAAGATACTATTCAAAAACTAGATGCAGAATCTGATAAAATTTATAAAGAAAGATGTTGCATTATTGAGACAATAAATAATGATATAGATAATTTAAAAGAGTCAATTAGATTATCTAAAATTTGGGTAAATTTTAAATATAATAAGTGTCGGTATACGCCAGAAGTTTATCGAATGATAAAAAAATATATTTAATTTATGATGAGTTTGTTTGATCTAAAGCCCATTTCTTATTAATTTTGGTATTTGAAATTACTCTAGAATCATCCCAATCTTTCAAATTTAAAGGATAACCTTCTGTTGCTGTGGGGCATACTTTACATGGACCACTACTAATACAAACAGGTGGTCTTGATTGAGGTATTTGCCATTTATCAGTATTTAAAAGGGTATATTCATTATCCCATTCATTTGCAATTTTATCACCAAGTGGTTCGTAATAGTTGGCGGGTAAATCAGAATATTTCATATCATTTTGTCTATCTTTTGGATTAGCAACGCTCTTAGGTTTACCAATAGATCTAAGTTTTTCTAAAGATTGAATTGTTTCATCTGTAGTTACTGCACCTGATATTAGTTTAGCATTAATATTTTCTACGTCGTCTCTGTCAATAATTTTATTTCCTAATAATTCAGCAATTAATACACTCATATATTTTTTAGCAAATGGTGATTTATCATCCTTAGAATTTTTATTAGAAATTTCTTGTTTTAATTTAGCAATTGTATCTTGTAGTTCTCTTCTCATTTTAGATACTTCTACTTCGCAATTAACTCCTGATTTTTCACTATAGGTTTGTAATTTTTGTTTAATATCATCTTCTAATAGTTGTCTTTCTTCTCTTATAGTATTAGATTCACTATTATATTCTTGACTATTTTCACGTGTTTCTCTACGATTTTCACGTTCTTCTTGATTATTTTCACGCATATCTCTACGATCTTCACGTGTTTCTCTACGATCTTCGCGTGTTTCTCTACGATCTTCGCGTGTTTCTCTACGATCTTCGCGTGTTTTTCTAGGATCTTCACGTGTTTCTCTACGATCTTCGCGTGTTTCTCTACGATCTTCACGTGTTTCTCTACGATCTTCACGTGTTTCTCTAC
>ERZ807291.9864-NODE-9864-length-10217-cov-5.220823_pt1 | contig 10217 bp, 10 predicted proteins | sample MGYA00521257_ERZ807291 | MGnify/ENA primary metagenome ERZ807291 (study PRJEB31413, sample SAMN03169783) | marine metagenome | biome: Marine; feature: Water; material: Subsurface seawater | place: North Sea | collected 2011-04-28 | depth 1 m m ... | reverse complement strand
CAAATCCACTAAACCATCAGTCATTTAAGTATGAGGAAAAACGAGGATATTTAGAGAACTTTATGAGATATTTGCATGAAAAGGATTTTAAAATAAAACTTGCTAAAGATTTTGGTATTGGTTCTAGTTTTTTAAGTGGTTACCAGGTAGTAGTTTGGGGTAAAAAATGAATAGCTCTAACAAGATACGTAATACAATCATAGAAATTGCCAAAAAATCTAAAGAAGGACACATTCCAAGTAGTTTTTCAATTGTTGAATTATTATTGTCAATATACTTAAAAGAAAAAAAAAAACATATCTTTGATCCATCTTGCATTGTTTTATCTAAAGGTCATGCAACATATGCATACTATGCATTTTTATATTATATTGGATTAGTTGATAAATCTGAAATTGAATCAGTAGGACAGTTAGGTAGCAAATATTATGGTCACTTACCTTATATTCATGAAGATAAAAGGTTTCAGTTTGGCAGTGGTTCGTTAGGACATGGATTACCATTTTCTGTGGGTTTAGCACATGGAAAAAAAATTTTAAAAAAATCAAAAATTATTTATTGTATTGTAGGTGATGGAGAGCTTAATGAAGGTACTTTTTGGGAGTCATTATTACTTTTACAAAAGTTAAAAATTACAAATCTTAAAGTTTTGATTGATTGTAATGAGTCATCTGAAAGAGCAATTCCTATAATAGATACTTTAAAAAATTTAAAAGGTGCATTTAAAGAGCTTGATTTTATAAAGGTTAATGGACATTCAACTGATGCTATAGTTTCTTCAATGAGTAATATTAAAAAATCTCAAATTTTATTATGTGAAACTATTAAGGGATATCCAATTTCTTTCATGCAGCATAATTTTGCGTGGCATCACAGAACTCCCAATGAAGATGAAATTTTAAAAATAAAAGAAGAGCTTAAGTGAGAAAAAATTTTTCAATTCACCTAAAAAAAATTATTTCTGAAAAAAAAAATATATTTGTTCTCCTAGGAGATATTTCGGTTGGATTATTTTTAGATGGAGCTGAAAGATTATATAAAAATGTACTAAATCTTGGATTAGTAGAGCAATCAATGATATCGTACGCTGCAGGGCTTGCGCGATCTGGTATTATTCCTTTCGTTCATACAATCTCACCTTTCATTATTGAGAGAGCTTATGAGCAAATAAAATTAGATCTTAGTTACAATCATTGTAAGTGTATTTTGGTGTCTGCGAATGGGCCTTTTGATTACAGTAAGCTCGGACCAACTCATCATTGTTCATCAGATGTACCATTGCTTTCACTATTAGAAAACATTGAAATTTATCTACCTGGCCGTGTTGAAGATGTAAAAACTTGTATAGATTTATCTCTTTTGAGCAGTTCCTCAAGTTATATTCGTTTAAATGGACACCCAATAAATAATGAAAATATTACAAGTGGAACGCTGATACGCAATGGTAATAAAAATAAAAATTTAAACATTTATATAGGTGAAGCTATAAATTTACTTAATAGTAAAAATTTAAAATTTGAAAGCTCAGATCATCTTTATATTTTTTCATATAATCATATACCAAAGAATTTGAGTTTTTATGAAAAAATTATATTTTGGGAACCATATTCAGCACCAGTTTTTGGACAGAAATTTAGAAACGAAAGAAAGAGTAGGCAAAAAATTATATCAAATATATATCCAGCTAAAATTGAAAAGGGAATTTATTCATTTCCACCTGATTACACAGAAATTTTTGTATAAAATGTTAGACAAGAAAACTTTAAGGAAGATTAGATTAGCTTTAAAAAATAATGCATTAGTAGTTGAAGGTGCAAATGGATCTATGAGCTTATCGTTGTTAAAAATATTGATAGAAAATGAAATTAAAGTTCCAAGACTACTTTTAACTACCAAAAGTAGTATTCCTGATAAATTATGGAATAAAGTTTCAAATAAAATTGAACTAATTCATGCTTCAAATAATTCTTTTTTGAATAAACGTAATAAAATAATTACTAGTTTTACAAAGTCATTTAACGTTTTCTATGGTGCTGGTTATGGACGTCCAAACCTTTTTTTAAATGATCCTAAATCTGTAATTTCTGCAAATATAAAAAATTTAATTGAATATTCAAATTATAAAAATTTAAATCTATTTGCATATTGTTCAACATCAGAAATATATAGTGGTAGTAAGGGTTCTGTAAACGAGGATAGCTCAATTGTAAGCTCAACACAACAACCACGATCTGTTTATATTGAAACTAAAAGATTGGGTGAGGCAATTACAGCGAATATCATATCTAAAGTAGCTAAACGTGCTGTTTCATATCGTATTGCCCTTGCGATTTCACCAAAAATAATTCCTGCAGATAATAGAGTACTTGCGGACTTAATTCACTCAGGAAGAACAAAACGATGTGTGGTATTGAATGGTGGTTCAAATCTTGTTCGTCAATACCAATATGGTCCTAACTCTATTTATAAAATATTAGGATCTCTAGTAAATGGAGATGCTACTCTTTATAATAACGCTGGCTCACATATAATAACATTGGGTAATTTAGCTAAACTAGTTGCTAAAATTTTAAAAGTTAAGTGCAAGATACAAAATCAAAATGTAGACAATACATCTCCAAAAAAAGTATTAATTAATAGTGACTTGATTGATGCACACTCAAAGTATCAAATTAAAAAAGAAAAAAACTTAGAAACTTACCTCAGGTTAATCTTATGTTAAAATTTAAATTAATTAGTCTAGATAAAATTGTGAGTATTGGATTAAAATTACATCATCATAAAAAAGTTGAGGATGATAGGGGCTATTTAAATATTGAAACAGAAGCTAATATAAATTTAACAGATAGTGTTTCAATTAAAGAAAGTTTTTCCAAACCTTTTGTAGGTAGAGGTATGCATTTACAAGCAAGCTCATCACCTCAAACAAAGATTATTCAAGTACAGCATGGAAAAATATTAGATATAGTGTTTGATCCAAAGGACTCTTTGAAAACTGTATTTGGATTCTATTTAAGTGACACTGATCATGTTTCAGTCATGATACCCCCTAGGTTCGCTCATGGATTTATAGCGATTCAAGCTACAAATTTTAAGTATACTTGTTTTGGCAAGTACTCAGAAAAAGATGAAATAACTTTTAATATGCTTAGTAGTATATCAAAAATTATGAGTTTTGGTGAAATTAAGCTTTCAAAAAAAGATAAAACTAGCCCAAAAATTGAAATTTTAAATTCTTAACAATACTTTGATATTTTAATAAATCTAAGAAAAAGTCATTTATAGAAATAAAAATATAGTTTATAAAAAAACTGTACTAACATAGGTAATTGAAATACGTCACACTATAAACATAACAACATAATAAAATTAATTTTTTAATGACAGCGTTACTTATTAATCTAAAAATAGATCAAAAAGAAAAATTTGATTTTTTTAAAGTTACTTTAAAAGATATAGAGAGTTTATTTAACGAATGTCACATAAAAATTCGTGGCAAGTTAAAAAATGAATGTGTTGTATTTTCAAAAGAATTACTATCTGGTCGTGCAATTTTTTATCAAGAGCTTCAAGAAGTAGATTGGGTTGCTGCAACTTTAATGATGACAGAAAATATCAAATCTCGTTCTATTTTTCATTATTTAGAAGATCATAGATTAATATCTCCTATGAATGATTTGGGTGAAGTTTTAAAGGAATTCGAAAAGTATCAATTGGACTATTTATGCTATTCTTTTTTTAAAGCATCTCATTTAGACATAAACAATCTATTACCTTTAAATCCTAAACAGAGTCAAAATTTTTCGCGATTTACACTAGATAAAAATAATAGTAAATTGATTAGAAAAATTTCCCCACGTTATTGTAATTTTTCTTTGGCTAGTATTTGTTCATTAGATTATTTCAAGAAACTACTTCACGATGAAAATAAGAAATTCAAAATTTATTTGAGAAAGTTATCTTCACTTTTAACCATTATTTTTAGATTCCCTAAATATAGAATTATTATTAACTACATAAATTTTTTACTTTCATATATAAACTCAAGATTATGTCTTCACCCGGCTGACTCACCTTTCAACATGGAGAGATTAATTTTAGAGAAAAATTTCAATAAAATAAATTCATCTAAAAATAAATATGAATTTGGTATTCTTAAAAAAGAACTTTTTGCAAACTTTGATGATGATAATAATGCGTATGGCGAAAGTTTAATTAAAAAAGGTCTCTACCCATTAAATATTGAAGAAGAGTTGAAAGTTACTAATCAAAACTATATTAATTTTAGTATTAAACTTAAAGTTAGAGAAGTTTATGATTGTACTTATTATAGTCAAATTCATAGAATAAGAGACTTGCCTAAGATTTTTATTAAAGTAAATTATGGAAAATTATTGATCAAATATAATGGTAAAAATATAAAATTAATTGAAGGTAGTAATCAAGGTTTTTATACAAATTTATCTCCAATCATAAATTGTTTGGAGGATTCCGAGGTGCAAGTTTCGGTTTATGATGAATGTTTTTAAATAAAATAGTTATGAAAAAAAATAATCAATATATTAATTTTTACCAAAAAAAATGTATCAAACAAAACTTTCAAATTGAATTAGTTAAAATCAAACAATCGTTGTTAATTTTTTATTTTTTATGAATAATTTAAAAAAAATATTTGCAATTCTTTCAAAAAATGAAAAAAAAAGTGCATTTCTTTTATTTATTTTAATTTTATTTTCTGCAGTATTAGAAGTATTAGGCATAGCATCTATACTCCCTGTAATGGCATTATTGTCTAATCCTAGTTTGATAGAAAGCAATAAATTGATTAATAATTTTTACATATTTTTTAACTTTAATGATTCGCAAATTTTTTTATTTTATACAGCTGTTTTTTTTTTCATATTTTATTTAGTTACAATGATTGTCAAAGGATTTGCAACATACTTACAGATTAAATTTACAATGATGTGTGAATTCAGTATTGGTCAAAGATTGTTGCAAAATTATTTGCACCAACCTTACAGTTGGTTTTTAGAACGTCATAGTAGTGATTTGACAAAAAATATACTTTCTGGTGTCAATCAAGCAGTTAACCAAGGCTTAATTCCAGGTTTTAATCTTTTATCTAGAGGGATATCTGCTTTATTAATTATTTTGCTTTTAGCAATTGTGGATATAAAGTTAATACTAATTGTAGGATTAGTTTTAGTTGGAATTTATGTAATAATTTTTAAATTTTTTACCAAAATACTTAGCAAAATAGGTCAGGAGAGAGTAATTAATGATAAAGGTCGCTATGTAACTTTAAGCAACTCTTTTGGCATTATAAAAGAAACAAAACTTAGGAGTCTTGAAAATTTTTTTGTTAATACTTTTTCAAATTCAGCAAAAAAATTTGCAAAAAATCAATCTGGCGCATATATGATCGGTTTTTTACCACGCTATTTTTTTGAAGTTATAGGTTTTGGAGGTTTGCTAATGATGATTTTATATATGATGAAAAATAATAATAATTTTAATTCAGCTATTCCTATTTTATCGCTTTATGCTTTCGCTGCATATCGTTTACTTCCATCATTACAACAAATTTATAGTGCAATAGTTTCACTTCGATATTCTGGTGCTGCAATTAATTTGTTGAGTCAAGATACAGAATTAAAATTTGACAATAAAAATACTAGTATTAAAGAAAAAATAAATTTTAATCAAAATATTTTGTTAAAAAATGTTTCATATCATTACCCAAATTCAAATAAGTATAATTTAAAAAACATTTCTATTAAAATTCCTGTAAAAAGCACTGTTGGAATAGTTGGAGCGTCAGGTAGTGGAAAATCTACTCTAGTAGATGTCATTTTGGGTTTGCTTAAACCTCATTTAGGGAGCATAGAAATTGACAACAAAACATTGAATAATAATAACCTTTCTTCATGGCAAAATATTATTGGATATGTGCCTCAACAAATTTTTTTAACTAATGAAAGCATATTATCTAACATTGCTTTTGGAATTGAAAGTAAATCAATTGATTATACAGCTATTGAGAATGCATCAAAAATTGCTAATTTACATGATTTTATAACTAAAGAATTAAAAGAAAAATACAACACAATGATCGGCGAAAAGGGAGTTCGTTTATCAGGCGGACAGCGTCAGCGTATTGGTATTGCTCGAGCATTATATCATAATCCAAAAGTTCTGATACTTGATGAGGCGACAAATGCATTAGATGGTTTGAATGAAAAAGAAATCATTGATACTTTGTATAAATTAAACAACAAAATTACCATAATTATTATAGCTCATCGTCTTAATACTATTAAAGAATGTGATCAAATTCTTTTAATGGATAATGGTGAGTTAATTGCCAATGGAAATTATAAAGATTTAAGTAAATTTGATCATAAGTTTAAAAAATTTATTATCTAATATTATAAAATTAATAAAATGATCTAATTTTAATAAAGTTAAAATTACTAATAAAATGATAATTAAGATTATATCTTTAAAAAATTCGACTGATAGAAGAGACCATATTTCTAGACAATTATCAAATTTAGATTTGATATACGAATTTGAAGACGCGATTGATGCTACTAATTACGCAAAAACAATATTAAATTTTTTTTCAAAAAGATCTGAATTTCGCTATGGTAAATCTGCAAAACTTGGAGATATGGCATGCTCTTATAGTCATTATCAAGTTCGTAAAAAATTTCTAAATTTGTCTATTCCAAAATCACTTATGGTGTTGGAAGATGATGCTGAAATTTTATGCAATAGAGATGAATTATTTTCGATTGAAAGAGTTTTTAAAAAATCAAACTTTGATATTTTGATTTTAGGATTTTCGAAATGTGATGACAGTTACGAGAGGCATGTGAATATAATCAATCCCATACTTCAAATTTTTAGAATCAATGATAAATTTAGTATTGGACCAAGATATTTAAAGTCTACGTCTGGTACAGTGGGCTATTTAATAAACCATAAGTCTGCAAAAATAATGAACAAAATTTCCTTAGTTTCTCCCTATGCTGATGATTGGGATCATTTTTCAAAATTAGGATTAAAAATTGCATATATTAGTCCAATGATAATAAGGGAAAATACAACAAAGTTTTTAAGTACTATAGATCACAATAATCATTATTTGTCTCAAATGAAAAGTAAAAATGTGTTAGTAAATTTTTTAATATATATTAGAAAATATATTTATGGGTATTTGCGAAAAATATTTTTGTTATTAAAATACTATTTAAAATGATTTAATTTGAAATATTTATATATGCTATAAAAAAAAATAATTAAAAATGAAAAAAAAAAATGTTGTATTTGAATATTATAATAGCAAAGGTTGGAAAACTGGGCCTAAAAGTAATATCACTTTGGATGAGGAGATTAATGCAAATAATAATTTATCTTGTAAATTATATAATACAGCCACAAGACAGAGAGTACTTAAACTACTAGATCAATTAGTAGGTAAAAAAGAAAAATTACTAGATGTCGCTTCTGGCCCACTACACCTCAAAGAGTTTTTAGAATATTCAAAATCTTTTAATGAAAGACACTGTGTTGATTTTAGTTCTATAGCTCTTGAAAAAGCAAAATTAAACCTAGTAAAATCTGGTCAAAAAAAGAGTTTTTTTTATAATATTGATTTTTTATATAGCGATTTCGAAAGTAATTTATTTGATGCTGCGATATCTTTACATACTCTTTATCATGTTGAGATCAACAAACAAAAAGATTTTGTTGAAAAATTAATTAAGTATGTAAGACCCGGTGGTATAATTATTATTGTTTATTCAAATCCATTTTCCTTACAGTCAATTTTAACCACACCAATCTATTTGTGGCAAAGATTTAAATCTTTAGTAAGGTCTATTCTAATAAATCTATCTCTATATAAAGATAAAAAAAATGATTTATATTTTAAAAGAAACAGTATTTTTTGGTGGAATGATTTTGCAAAATATGGTGATTTAAAAATCATAGCTGAGAGAACTTTTAACGCTAAGTTTGAAAAAAAAATTATTCCAGATAATAATTTTGGAGAAAAAATATATAAAATTTTATATTCACTCGAAAATTTTTCTTTTTGGAAATACTTTAGTTCATATCATATTGTTATTATAAAAAAAAAAATTTAAAATATGTCAAATCACGCGTTAAATTTTCCAGATACCTTCAAAGTTAAACAATTTCAAAATAATCCAATTACTAATAATTTAGTGAACGATGTTGTTTCTAAGCAACTTCAAGAACCTGGAACTGGTAAATTAAAATTTAAACTTAAACAATTTATTAAATATATTTTCAAAAGAGGTATTTTTAGGCCCAATCTTTATTATGATAGAGTAAGTGACTTTGCATTTTTTCCTAGGCCAAGCCAATCATGGATTAATAAATATTATGCTAAAAGTGGCAAATCACTCAGTTATAATTTAAAGGATAGAAATCAAAGTTATAATTCAAATACACTTTATAAATGTGCAAAAATGATAGTAGATTTTTCAAATGTTAACAATTTTAAAGGAAAATATGTTGATTTAGGTTCAGGTACAGGATGGTTAGCTAGGGCAATTTATTTAAATACAGGCGGAAGTATAAAAGCTGTTGATATATCGATGGATGCAATGATTCATATCAAAAAAAATAAAGAGAATATAACTCTTGAAACCTCAGAGTCTTTTTTTTCTAATAATGATAATTATTTTAATTGTCTTTATTCTGTTGATACTCTTGAGCATATTATTGATCCTTTAGATTTTATGAAAAAGATTTATGCAAAAGCCCACAAGGGATCTAAGGTATTTGTATCGGTCCCAAATTTTGCTAGTTATTTTTCACGCATCAGTCTTGGATCTCATCCGTATTATCATTATCCCGCACATTTAAATTATTTTACCTCAAAATCTTTAAGAATAGTCTCTGAAAATGCCGGTTTTACAGTTGTTAAACAAGCTACTATCACATTTCCATATGAGGCTATGTACGTAAGTAGATGTTATAATAAAAATTTACATCCCCCATTAAATAGTTGGCAAATAAATGATATTCTTAACAACGGGACTGATGGAGAGCGATTATTCATTTTATTGCAAAAATAGATTGGTTAATAGTTAAATTTAATTTTGAAAAAAATTTAAAAAAACTGATTGTTTTAAAAAATTTAATTAAAATAATGTTTTTAAGAAATGCTATATAAAACTATTAATATTTGATTTAACTAAAGCGACGTGAGATTGAATTTAAGATTTGATCAAATTTATCAAAATAATATTTATCTAAATTAGAAATGAACAAATGTAATTGAACCATTGGAGTTTTTTCGCCAGTTCTGTATGGGTTTTCAAAATTATGTAACGCATATAATTTTAAATTTTTATCTTTAAGCTCAATTTTTTTTGTTTTGGATATTTCATTAAATTCTGTGATTGCTAAGGACTCTCCAGCGAAAGAACTATATGTCCACAGACTCAAAACATCATCAAAATATAGAACAGTTGCAGGTAATAAGTGATCTGCTCTTAAATTTATTAACCATTCTGTGATAGGTTTAGTTGAACTATAATAATCAACATCAATAGATGCAAAAGCAAGTAAATTTTCACCTAAATTAAAATCTTTTAGTGTATCCTTTACATCGCCTATAACTAGTTCGCCCCCCATATTTTTTGCAATCTTTTCAATTGAATCGTAATAAGTTCCCATTTCGTACTGAGATGATTTCCATACTTCAGGATGATCACGATACCCTTTTGGTTTAGGGAGACCACTTCTGTTGTCAAAGCCAATAACTTTTACATTAATTGCCATTTTTTTACGTATAGCATCAGCAACATTCATAAGAGTTTTAAACCCTATACCTTTAGCCACACCAAACTCAATTAAGGTAATTTTATTGTATCCACAATATTTTGCTTGTAGTGCTCCCAATATTGCACCAATTGCATAATCTTTTCTCATATCCTTATGTAAATTTGCAGACAAAAGTGCCAACAAAGCTTGCTTGTAATCATGTCCATACACTTCTGCAGACATTGATTTTATCCTGAGATAATTAATCATTATACCAATAAATTTTAAAATAAAAAAAAAGAAACGCAGAGATTTTCGTAAAAGAGATTTAAACATATTTTTATTATAAAAAAATTTTTTAAATTATTAATTTAATTTTAGTTAGTAAAAAATTTATATTAAAAATTAAT
>ERZ807291.9862-NODE-9862-length-10218-cov-5.113254_pt1 | contig 10218 bp, 15 predicted proteins | sample MGYA00521257_ERZ807291 | MGnify/ENA primary metagenome ERZ807291 (study PRJEB31413, sample SAMN03169783) | marine metagenome | biome: Marine; feature: Water; material: Subsurface seawater | place: North Sea | collected 2011-04-28 | depth 1 m m ... | reverse complement strand
ACCCGCCGCTGGAGCAGGTTGTTGTTGCGCCGCTTGATTGAGTTGATCGATAGCCGCACTCAATTCAGGTTGCTGTTGCTTCAAATCTGGTACCAATGCTGTGATGTCTCTATTGAAACGATTCAACACATTTTGTATTTTTTTCTGATTAGCTGCGGCTTTCGGATCTTGTAAATCACCGATCTTGCCACGTGTGACACCTTGAGCCATAGCGCCAACATTTTTCATAGCAGCTCCGGCTCCGGATAATGCACCAGCCATTCGGTCTTTTGTTCTGGTGGCTAAACCAGCCAGACCTTCGTCAAACCTGGCTTGTTCAACACAAAGTTTTAAATTGTGTTCCAAACAATCGATCGATTCTTCGATCATTTTTTGTTGATACACTTTGTTGTAATGTTCAGAAAGTAGTTGATAATCATTTCGGTTACTAGATCTCATATATTTATTTAATAAAAAACACGTTGAAAACACTAATTAAAATGGTTATAATAAAATGTATGAAGAGAAGATGTGTGTTACCAATCAGTGGAGGTTTAGACTCAACAACTATAGCGTACATGGCAGCAGATCAAGATTATGAGATACATGCTCTCAGTTTTGATTATGGTCAACGACACATGTCACGTGAATTGGAATGTGCCAAACACCACGCTGATCAGCTTGCAAAATCTCACAAAGTGTTGAACATACAATTCATGCGAGAGATTGCTAACACCAGTTCATTGACAAATGACACAATTGATGTGGCAAAAACACGTGATGTGTTGGGTGATCCTCAAACTGTCAATTATGTACCCAACAGAAACATGATGATGTTGAGCATCTGCACCGCATATGCGGAGAGTATTGGTGCAGACACTGTGTTTCATGGTGCTGCTCTGGTTGATAGTCAAGCTGGTTTCTGGGATGGTAGCAATGAATTTTTACAAGCGATCAACAAGGTGAATCGATTGAACAGACGCAATGTTGTTGAGATTGTAGCACCATTGATACTCAAGAGCAAAGCGGATATAATTCAAACAGGTAATGACCTAGGAATGGATTTCGCTAAAACATGGACTTGCTACGAAGGTAAAGATCAAGCATGCGGTGAGTGTACAGCATGCAGCAGCAGAATCAAAGGATTCATTGACAACAAAATGATTGACCCTGTCACATATGCACGTGACATACCCTGGAAAAAATATGGATGTAGATCGATTACTTGAGATAGACAGAGCATACTTACAGATGGCTCACGTTTGGGCTCAATTGAGCAGAGCACGTAGACGCAAAGTGGGGTGCATTGTGGTGAAAGACAAGATGATCATAAGCGATGGGTACAACGGTACACCAAGTGGTTTTGATAACAATTGTGAGTATGAAACCAGGTTCGGTTTAGAGACACGTAACGATGTGTTGCATGCAGAATCAAATGCTATTGCTAAACTAGCGAAAAGCACACAATCCAGTGTCGGAGCAGATATGTATCTGACATTGAGTCCGTGTATCAATTGTGCCAAGTTGATCATACAAGCTGAGATCAAGCGCGTTGTTTATGCTGAACAATACACGTGCATGGAGGGAGTAAAATTGCTAAAAAAAGCTTGCCTTAAAGTTGTTCATATACCATTATAATAACATGTGCGGTATATTTGGATCAACTGAATTTAAACATTTTGAGAAATTGTATCTCGCGAACCGAGAACGAGGTGACTTTGCACATGGTTTTATGTATGCGAAGAGAAACGGTGAAACATATGTATGCAAAGGTGAAGGCACCACAGAAATGACTGGTGATTATGCCTTCAATTATGATTCACAATATGATATGTTCTTCGGTCACACACAAGCTCCGACATCATCTCATCGATATTTTAAACCATGCACATCTCATCCTTTTGACCATGGTAATTTTGTAGTGGCTCACAACGGTGTTCTAGAAAATCACATGGATCTAGCCAGAGATCATCGTATAGACACTAACATGATCAATGTTGATAGTCAGATAATACCAATGTTGATGGATGACCTGTATGTAGGTAGTGATGTTCTAGCCATAAAAGAAGCATGTAACATGTTGAAAGGCATATATGCATGTTGGATATTTTGCAAGGAAACCAAACTAACATATCTGGTCCGGAGTGGTTGTACATTGTATACAGACGATGATAAAAATTCATTCTCATCAATCAAGGCAGGTGATGTGAAACATGAACTCGACTCTGATGTGATATATTGTTTGACACCAGAAGGTTTGACTCCAGTTGGTGAGTTCAAATCTGACAATCCATTTTTTGTACTATGAAAAGAAAGCAAGTGTTGATAATAAGCGCTACCCGCGAGAAAACCAAACAAAATACTTTGTTATATAAATCGCTAGATGCAATATCCACAAGCAACATGATTGTAAAGAAGCAATTTAAATTGCATATGTACACCGACAACAAAACATCGTTATCAAAAATTTATAACAAACACATAAACAAGCAAACACTCAAAAAACATGATGTTGTGTTGTTTGTTCACGACGATGTGTTCATTGATGATTTAGGTTGTTTTGATAAACTGTACAGCTCGTTATTCATGTATGGAAATGATATAGTGGGACTTGCTGGTGCTGCTCAAGCAACAATAAAAAAACCAGCATTGTGGCATATGATGAGTGACAGAAAACATCATTCTGGTTCAGTAGCTCATATGGATACACAACACGATGTGATGCAAATGACCTCGTTCGGACCATATCCGCGTCGTTGTTTGTTGTTGGATGGATTGTTTCTAGCTGTGAATCTCAAGAATGTATTAGATGTCAATTGGCAATTCAATGATCAATTTGAATTTCATCATTATGATCTTGCTTCATGTATAGATGCAAACAAATTGAAGCTCAAACTGAGCACATGCAACATACATGTGGTGCACGAGTCACCTGGATTAAAAGATTACCATGACGACAATTATCAACGATCAGAAAAGAAATTCTTGCAATTATACACTAACTGATATACAATTTAGCTTGTGACTCAACATATTGATTGGAATTTCTATGAGAATGTAATAGTGTATAATGCACTGACCAATCGTGAGTATCTTGCTAGTGTGATTGATCAAGCAGAACCTCACTATTTTAACAACAAGGATATTCAACGCGTGTTTGGTGTTGTTAGATCATTCTTTGAGAAACGTAACGAACCACCCACGTTGACTGAAGTCAAATCATATCTAGTCGATGAAAAAGACAAGATGTCATTCAAGAATGTAGTCAAGAGCTTCAAGGATCTCGGAAAAAAATACAATCGTGAAGAGTTGTATGAGAACACAGAACAATTTTTAAAGGAACGAGCAGTTTATACAACAATGATGGAAGTGGCGGATAAATGCTCTAAATCTGAGGTTGACACAGGAGACATCTACGAGAAATTCAACAAAGCGTGCAACATATCATTGTCAATAGACAAAGGTCATGACTACTTTGATGATATTGATGAACACATTGAAGATTTAATGACAGTAGATGGAACCATCTCAACAACATGGCCTTGGTTGGATGAAAAAATAGGTGGTGGTTATCTTGAGAATGGTAGAGCCATATACATATTCGCAGGTGAAACTAACATTGGTAAAAGTATATTCTTAGGCAACACAGCAACCAACATAGCCAAGCAAGGAAAAACAGTGTTATTAATAACATTAGAAATGTCTGAACTGATGTATTCCAAAAGACTCAGCAGTGACATAACAAAAATACCAATGCATCGTCTGCATGAGCGTGTTGATGAATTGAAAGATCGTGCAGAGAGCTTCAAGAACAAACACAAATCAAAAATATTAATCAAAGAATTCCCACCAAACACAGTAACCTGTGGACAAGTTCGATCGTTTATAGAGCGAGTTTTCAATACCGGCATAGAGATAGACGCTGTTGTAGTTGATTATGTGAATCTTTTGAGATCAAACAGAGGCACAAATTCATATGAACGTGTCAAATACGCAACTGAAGAATTAAGAGCTCTTAGTTATGTGTTTGACTGCCCCATAATAACAGCCACACAATTGAATCGTTCTGGTTACAATGAAGTTAGTCCTGATCTAGACACGATAAGTGAGAGTATAGGATTGGCTGCTACTGCGGATGCTATATTCGGAATATGGCAGGAAGAAGAAGATGCAGAGCTCGGCATAATCAAACTAGGAATCATGAAAAATAGATTTGGTCCTAACTTCGGAAGCACAACACTCAACATCAATTATAACACTCTGACTATAACAGACGATTTTGAACGCGAGACACAACATGGAACGATGGATATAAATGAAGCAACATCAGCATTATCATTGCTATCCGATTGATTTTCGTGACTCAACAGTGTATATATAACCAATAGATGACCACAAAAAATAAACACTTTATTTTTACGGACTGTGATCTAGATGGAGCCGGTAGTTATATCATGTGGCCATGGTTCACTGGAACATGTCCTGATCGTCAAGTTGTTCGAGTAAATGATTTTGAACCTAAATATAAAAACTGGTTAGCCGCCGGTAATTTAAACAAATATGATCGAGTGTTCATATTGGATCTGGACATATCACGTGTGGATTGTATCGATTTAGTTGATAATGAAAAGGTGACCGTCATTGACCATCATCAGACACATGTGGACAATATTGATGTGTACAAACACGCAAAAACAATTGTTAGTAAAAACACCAGCTGCACCAAAATGGTTTACAATTTATTCAAACGTTCTGGCAAAGAGTTAGACGACATGAAGAAAATGTTCGTGGCGATGGTTGATGATTATGATAGTTACACATTAAAAATGCCTCAATCATATCATTTGAACTTGTTATTTTGGAATTATCAAGGTGATAGATTGCAAAAATTATATGACGAGTTCAATCAAGGATTCAATGGATTCAGTAAAGATCAGCAGAATATAATCAATTTTTATCAGAGAAAACTCGAAAACATAAAAAAGGATTTAGATGTACATTGGGCAGAAATACCTATTGGGTCCAAAAAATATAAATTTGTGAGTGTGTTCGCCAGTGAGTGTATAAATGAAGTAGCAGATCATATAATTAAAAATTACAAAGCTGATGTTGGACTTGTTGTAAATCTCAAGAGCAACAAGGTCAGTTTGAGAAAGAGTACCAAATGCACACTCAAGTTGGGTTCCCTTGCAACAAAACTGTTTGATGAAGGAGGTGGACATGACGAATCTGCCGGTGGTATCTTGTGTGATAATTTCCTTAAATTTGCTTCAGTGTTTAAACCGATGAAACTCAAAATAGGTTCTTAATCAGCATGTCAGGTGTAATACAATTTATCAAATCAGGTGATCCTGTGGAGCGAGCATATCATAGAGAATATAGACATAGCTTTTTGAGCTTTTGTACATTGGTCTGCATGCTCAAAAATAAAAAACTCAACCTAGCAAATATTTTCTTAATAATGTTGCAGGAACCGAAAATACGCACTATATTTAAAAATATGTGTGATATAGATAATGATTATGATGCTTTAAAAAAATTCTTGGAGTATGATGTCACATTACACAAGTCAAAATATATAAAAAATTTCTTAGATTCAAGCAACTTCAAACTTTAAGTTGAAAATCAAACCAAAAACCGTTATAATACAAATATAAAATTATGAGTACATTCACATCAACTATGTTCGACAGCATCAAAAGCGCCTTAAACAACCAAACAAAGACTGGAGGTTTAGGTGATATTCTTAAAACAACACCTGGTAATACTTACGAGGTGAGATTACTACCATGCATCAAAAATCCTAACAAAACATTCTTTCATTATTATGCACATGGATGGACAAGTTTCGCTACCGGTCAATATGTAAATGCATTGAGTCCTCAGACATGGGGAGAACGTGATCCAATATCTGAAACACGTTATCAACATTACAATTCCGGTACACCAGAACAGAAAGAAAAAAGCCGCAGCATCATCAGATCTGAAAAGTGGTTAGTCAATGTTTATGTGGTTAATGATCCATCATCACCAGAAAATAACGGAACAGTCAAGGTGCTCCGATTTGGAAAGCAACTACATAAAATTATAATGGATGCAATTGATGGTGAGGATTCAGATCAATTTGGTCCTAGAGTGTTTGATTTGAGTAAGAATGGAGTCAATTTCCGGATTAAAGTTGATAAGCAAGGAGATTTTCCATCATATGTTTCAAGTAGATTCCTCATGCCTGGTGAGATTGATAATTTATCAAAAGAAAAAGCTCAACAAATGTATGACAATGTACATGATCTTGAAGAAGTTTTACCGAGAAAAAATCATGAAGAGCTGGTCGCGATGTTGAATGAGCATTATTTATGTATCGATCCTGCGGCACAACAAGAGCCATCACAACCTTCTCAACCATCATCACCTCCTGTAACAACAGGTGCCGCGGCAGATCCTGGTTTGGAAGAAGATGTTCCGTGGGGTGCATCATCAAGTGAGACCACTTCGAGTGAAGTCAAGGATGACACTGGAGAAGTTGATGATGACACAATCAAGCAATTGCTTGACGGGTTAGATGATGACTAATCAACAAGAATCTAGAGAGGTAGATACATCACGTCATGAACAGTCTTATGAGCTGAAACGTGATGATGCAATTGATATAGCATTATTAGCAAACGTTGTTGGTTCTGAATTGACTAAAGTTGACAGGAACGCCATAGATAGTAGTTTCAAAAAAGCTACAAATATAGACAAACAAAAAATATTCTCTAATCAACACACCGCTACAGAACCAACACAACAGATTGATGGTGACATTAAATCACCCAACCTAAAACCTGTTGAAATATCATCAATTCCACCAGCTAACCCATCTCCAGTTGCCTCTACAAGACCGGTATCAACAATTGACTTGACACCAGTGCTACGCAAATTGGATAACCTAGAGAAGAACATGTCAACCTTGCAGTCGACATATGACACAATCTTAAACAAATTGACAAACAACACCAAGCAAGTAACACTCACAATTGATAATGATAAAAGTCGATGATCTAAATACATTCAATCATACATTTCTGTCACTAACGAGCAAAATATGTGACAGTGCATGTATAAAGGTTGACGCTAATAAAATATTCAGTTTAACATGTAGCAGTGACAATACTATTGTTATATTCTCTACCTATAAGCAGTCAAATGAAATTGACGGTGTGTTGCATCTCAATATACCAGATCTGAACAGATTGTCACGCACATTGAGCTGTATCAGAGACAACAGTATAAATCTAGATGTTGATAGTAATTGTATACGATACAAATCACCAACAGTTAGATTCAAGTACCATTTATTAGAAGATGGTATTATAGCTGTACCGTCGGTGAGTATAGACAAGATTAAAAATCTTGATTTCAAATATTCATTCAGAGTCAACAAACCAGATATACTGTCCTTGATCAAAGGTAGTTCTCTAGTGACAGACGTGGATAAATTGTATTTTTATGTTGAAGACAATCATGTATACGCTGAGATAACTGATAAAGAGACAAGCAACACAGATTCATACACACAAAAAATAGCAGATCAATACACTGGTGAAGATTCTTTTGAGCAAATGTCAATAAGTTTTGAAATATTGAGAATCATAAGCAGCTTAAAGTTTGATGATATATGCATCAAAGTCAATACAGATGTTAATGTTTTATTGTTTGAAGTTGAGATTGAAAATGTTAAGCATAATTTTATATGTACAACCTATGTACGTTAAACTATGAAAAAAAATAAAATTACAACACTAGGATATTTCACCAAACGCTTAAAAGATAATAACTTTGTTGTTTGGAAAATATTCAACAAGTATGGTCATCATGATCCACGTATATGGACTGTGTTAGTAAATCCTGGGGAAGAGTCTATGTATATCACGTGCTATATAAACACAGATGAGCTTGGATCGATACCAGTCTTTGAGTTGCACGATGGTGTGTCTGTCTTTCGAAATTACGCTAAGATACAGACAAGAAGCATGGAAGTCATTATAAAATATCTTTTGGATCGTGGTGTTCAACCAAATAGTGAATCATACAGACAACAACCCGATCAAAACATAGCCATACAATCATCGCATGAGTGTAAACGACAAGCAACAATCGGAGGATGACGAACCTCCGAAGAAGAGGAAAAAATCGGTGAATAAAAAACAATCGAGTGATTTAACAAATCAAGAAAAATTCTTCAAAGGTGCAGTACAATCATATATAGATTCATATGCAGAAAGAAAACGTATTTCACAAAAAGATATAAACACAATTGCCTCATTTATCGAAGAGTATCTTCAAGCATTTATAATTGTGGGGTACAATCATGATGGTGAGACAATAACTCACGTGTCTGCCAAAAATCAGGTTCAGTCAGACGCGCTAAACACATGCTTGTGTCGGTTCATCACACAAAAAGATAGAGATGATGGTGAGGATGACAACTGGTTGAGAAACAAAAACCAATAACGATTGACAGAACCACTCAAATTTGATACAGGTGATACATATGCTGTAACCACCGGTAAATATTTAGGTGAATTTTTTGTTTATATAGAGAGTTGCCAGAAGAGTAAATGTTTCTTATCATTACCTAAAATGATAAACCGTCGCATTGAAGAAGAGAAAATTGATCACGCGATCAACAACAACATATTGGAATTTCAGGAAAAATTACCACACAAAGTGAGACGTGTTTGTGTTCAACAATATCAACAAAATGAAAAAAATATACATAGACGGTAGCAATCTAATTCACAGATCACATTGGGTGGCAAAAAACGCCAAAATCAGCAGTGTGTATTTATTCCTAGCGAGCATCAAAAAATATGCTACTAAATTTAATAGCACTGACATATACATCATGTGGGATGATCGACGTGACCAAGAAACAGTAAATCATAGAAGATTGTTAATCGGAAAAACTTACAAGGGTACTCGTGACAAACAAAAAAATTACGAGGCATTTAAAAATGCTGATCATGCCGCTAGAGTTTCATCATATCTGGGCATCATCAACTTGTATCCAAACATACTTGAAGCTGATGACATAATCGCTTGGTTGGTCCGGGAAAAGTTTCCAGATGAACAATCGATCATCATAACAACAGATCAAGACATGCTACAATTGATAAATGAAAATGCACGAGTTTACAACCCAACAAAAGACATCATTATTGACAAAGACAACTTTGAGGATGTAGTTGGTGTATCACATGAAAAGTATATACAATACAAATCGATAATTGGGGACAAGTCTGATAATATTGATGGTATACCTGGAGCCGGTCCGAAGCGTGCCTTGAAGATACTAGAACAAGGTGTGTCAAAACAAAAACCTGAACATATAGATCTTGTGGAGCGAAATTTCAAGCTGATGAGTCTCGACTGGAGTTTACAACAAAATCCAGATGAAGTAAAATATTTAACTAATCATCATGATCAAGAAATCACAAAACGCAAAGTTGATATGAAACAATTCGAAAGCGGATGTAAATATTTTAACATGGTGAACATCATGAACGGCATGCATGATTGGAAGCAGATGTTTGATATAAAATCAACAGACTCTGCTATCAACGCTGCGGTGAACAACCTAGATTTCTTACAAGGTTTCGATAAATAACAGTACATGAATTTTGTTGAACCAAAAAATATAGCTTCTCCAATCACCGGTAGTTTGAGCAGACCCAGAATAATCACAACAACCCGAGGTGATAAAATATATGAGGAAGCTCATTGGTACTGTCCAGATTCCGGTCAGTTCTTCTTGAAAGGTGTTATAAGTGTGAAAGACAAAAAAACACAAGAAACATCTCAAGATAATAGTGTTGACTAACACATCATTATGTCATATAATACTTGTGTGATACCACAGGAGTATATAATACATAAATTTTACCAGTACGCTGGTTATCCTAAACATAAAAAATCTACCAATGTGTATGAAGGTGGTTGTGGTATATGTAGAGAAGGTAACAACTGGGGCAGAAAACGTCGACTGTATTACCTAGTAAAAGACAATATAATCTGTTGTCATAATTGTGGATGGTATAGTTCACCTGTTGATTGGGTGAGAGAGGTTTCCGGGTTGAGCTGGAGAGAGATATACAAGGAGACTGAAGAATATGATATTTTGCCTGTCCAAGAGAAACAAGAGATACAGACACATCAAACACCTGATTTGCCACAGGATTGTATAAACATGTTTGA
>ERZ807291.9861-NODE-9861-length-10219-cov-5.175030_pt1 | contig 10219 bp, 1 predicted proteins | sample MGYA00521257_ERZ807291 | MGnify/ENA primary metagenome ERZ807291 (study PRJEB31413, sample SAMN03169783) | marine metagenome | biome: Marine; feature: Water; material: Subsurface seawater | place: North Sea | collected 2011-04-28 | depth 1 m m ... | reverse complement strand
CTCCCGCTCCCGATTTTGAAAACCCAACCGATGAGAATGGGGATAACCAATATCAGGTAAGGATAATGGTGAGCGATGGGGAACTCACCGCCGAGCAGGCGATCTCGGTGACAGTGACCGATGTAAATGAGTTGCCCTTTGAACTTAACGTCACAGCACCTCTCACCCTGCAAGAAAATGAACCTGTGGCCACGCTTGTGGGGCAGTTTACCGCTTCCGATCCGGATGGTGATGCACTTACTTTCCAACTCGTATCTGGAGATAATGACAATTCTCTTTTCGCCCTGGAAACGAATGGCACCCTAAGATCGGCAACCATTTTTGATTTTGAGAGTAATGCATCGACCTACTTCATTGAGATGGAGGCGAAGGATGGTAAGAATGGGTCGGTCGATGGGAACTTTACGGTGGTACTTACCAATGCCAATGATGCCCCGGTCATTACTTTTCCTGACGAGAGCAATGCGAACCTGGCGATTAAGGAAAATCAAAATGCGGGCACAGCAGTTGGTGAATTTAATGCCACTGATCCTGATGGTGACGAACTGACATTTTCTTTGGTCAGTGGCTCAGGTGATTTGCACAATAGTGATTTTACTCTGACAACAAGTGGTGAGCTACAAACTGCGGTAGTGTTTGATTTTGAAAAGATACAGAGCCGATCGATTCGGGTGCAGGCAAGTGATCCGCATGGTGGGGTGGTGCAGGCAGAATTTGTCGTACAGGTCATGGATGTATTTGAGAACGAATCTCCCAAGGATTTAATTACTACTGTACCACTGAGTATAAACGAAAACACACCGGTCGGTTCATTTGTAGGTCAATTTTCGGCCTTCGATCCAGATGGAGATGAATTAACATTTTCATTTACCAGTGGGTTTGGTGATATGGATAATTCGCTGTTTAAACTATCCGAAGATGGGCAGTTGACCACTTCGACTGTGCTGGATTTTGAAGAAACACCAGGAAGATCAATCCGAGTGCTGGCAAGCGACCCTCATGGTGGATCAATTTCGAAACAATTTTCAATTGTTGTTATTGATAAAGAGGAGGAGGCTGGTAAAAATCCACCAATAAATCTCGCATCTTCCGCACCATTAACTGTGGTAGAAAACGGGCAGATTGGTTTATCCATCGGTTCCTTTACCGCGACAGACCCTGATGGTGATAGATTAGTATTTTTCCTGACCGATGGAGAGGGAGGGGATGATAACCACTTCTTTAGACTAAGCGGTGGAGGGCGTCTAATCACGAATAAGTCTTTTAATTTTGAGGAAAAAAATAACAGGAATATTAGGGTGGGAGTAAGGGATGGTAGAGGTGGTCAGATTTCAAGGAGTTTCATTGTCTCTGTTACCGACCGGAACGATTTTCCAAACGAACTGAAACAACTTGATCAATTACAGGTAATAGAAAACCAACCAATTGGCACTGTAGTTGGGCAATTTACTGCCATGGATGAGGATGAAGATGAATTAGCTTTTATGTTTGCCAGTGGACCAGGAGATACAGGAAACAAAAATTTTACAGTATCTCAAGACGGAGTTTTGAGCACAGCAAGAGAGTTTGATTTCGAGCAGGAAGTTTTCCAATCAATTCGCATTAGTGCGATCGATGGAAGGGGAGGCTCAGTCTCGGCAAGGTTTGGAATCAGAATAATTGATCAATTTGAAAATGATGCACCGATTAATTTGGACGCGACCGGTGTGCCAAGTATTGCTGAAAATGCAGATGTTGGTACTTTAGTTACTCAGTTTACTGCTAGTGACCCAGATGGTGATGACATTCAATTTTCTTTTGCCAGTGGAGATGGAGATATCGATAATAGCCTATTTAATCTATCTGAGAATGGCCGCTTGACCACTGCGAGTGTTCTAGATTTTGAAGAGGCTCAAGTTAGATCAATACGGGTAAGGGTGAGTGATGTACATGGAGAATCAATATCCAGGAATTTTACCATTCGCGTGGTTGATCATGAAAATGAAGAATTAAAACTCGAGGTCACAGAATTTGTTAGTGATGGAACAGAAGGTTTCCTTGCCCGACTGGTTGTTTCTGGCAGAGATGATGTGGCATTTGGGTTAGGACCAGATGAAACCGGGGGCATGCACATGTTCTTGCTTGATGATGATGGAACCCTGAAACTTGCTGAGGATGCAAGAGCAAGTGTAACATTTGTGCTTTCGGTTCTTATTCTCAAAGATGATGAAATTTTAGGAAAGCAACCGGTAACCGTTCATATTAACGCCCCGCAACCGGAAAACTTTCTTGAGGCAGATACAAGCGATTCAATGTATCATGAAACTGCCCTTATGATTCGTGATCTTGATGTCGTCCTAAAAAACGATCGCAATGGCCATAATCCCATTCTGCAGATTGACGAAACAGAAACGGGACTGTTTGTTACCACCGCTCAGCCGCATGGGCGGGGTACTGGTGACTCGGTGGTATTGTCTGGTGTCAGAGGTTTACGTATCGACGGAGTAAAAAATTGGAATTTCCTTATCGATGAAGTTTCGGACAGATCGTTTCGATTGCGAAAGTTTGGTAAAGATTTGGAGGGTAGATTTGACGGTTCACTCGGAGAGTTGGTTCGTGCAGAAGTTGGTACCAGTTACACGCCCACTGGGACAGATTACTTGCTGGGGCAGTGGACATTTGGGCATCTGTTGGGGAATATGGTAAGCGAGGAAAATGATCCACTTGATTTTTATCATCACTTTGCCAGTCAGTGGGAAAAGGAACAAATTGTAAATGGTTGGCCAACGGATGCCCGCCCAGATACCAACTCTTCTTTAGTTCCCATGAGACAAGGGTTGACTCTTGCTAACTTGCCTTTCCGTCTATTGGCCATTGGAAACCGGATCGATCTCTTTCATGCAAAATCAATAACCGATGTGGAAAATGCGGGAGAGGGGAGATTTGTATTTACACTGACCCAAGGATTTCCGGTTCCTGTAAATGATCAGTCTATTTGGAAAATTCATGAAAAAACCGAAGATAACAGCTTATTTACTTTAATATTTGAGTACGGCCAACCGGCAGGTGACTTTGTGACACTCGCAAATTGGGCAAAGGATTGGCACAAATTGGAAAGAGAAAATCTCAATGGTTTTGATGAGGAATATTTCAAGAAACTTACTCAACTAACCGATCGATTTAGTAAACGTGGTTCTGCGCCCAATAAGCCAAATGGTAACCCTATAAATCAGGTTAGAACCAACGATTTTATTTCATTTATTTTATGGCAGATGCGAGAGTTTAATCTATCGGACAAAGAGACTGCACATGGAGTAAAAGCTTTACCTAATATACCTACAGTTCTTACTCCGGATCCTACACTGGAGCACATTGATATTGCACTTTGGACTACTACCACCAAGAACAACCCAATGGTCCGCTCCGACGGCTTAACTCGTCAGGACAAATTAGAAATGCCCTTGGCTCATTGGATTAATCAAAGAGAGAGTCATATTTTAAGTGCTGAGGTCGGCCCTAATGCACCTAAGTGGATGGAAGGTCCAGTCGCCAATGAACCATTTGGTTTCTCTTACAATTTCAACGACCACGATATTCGAGCAAACCTCGCGAGGCACAAGTTTAGCTTATCCACATGTAGCGGTTGCCATACCGGTGATACCAATACTTTCTTCCAAATGGTGGTATCAAGGAATCCGCCCAATTCTATTGCAAAGGCATTTTTTGCACCCTTTATGGTAGGCGATCGACTAGGTGGTACGCACAAGGTTCGTGATCGTGTAAATGAAAATGAGGTTCATGAATTTTTTGATCTTAAAGCCCGTGAAGAGATCGCCAGAGATGTGCTTAGCATAGCTCAGCAGGTAGATGCTGTTCGATTGAGATTAACCCGTACCGAGATAAAACTGAATGGAAAGGAAGCCCACACACATGTGTTCATGCATGGGGGTGTAATTGGAAGTTGGCAGTTTGATTTACCGGCAGGTAGGGAAGATAATGATTTATACACTTTGAACTCAGCAACTGGTGAGATTTCAATTCGAGGAAATGGTGAGCAACCTTTGCCAGGTACCAGCAGCATATTCTTGCGAGCACTAGCCACAGACGGCACCGGGGTAGTGTTGGAGCGGCCCTATTCCTTATGGGTTATGAATCCGGAAGATACGCGACTGCATCAAGACCTTGACCCAAGCATCCAGGCGGGTGACTTGCCAACCCTAGTAACCCCTCGCCCAAACCGTACGCATTGATATGAATACATATCTGGATAAGAAAACTGCAGTCATAGGTTACATGGCGTATGCATTCCGCTGGTTACTTATTATTCTACTACTTGTGGTTACTCAATATTCTCAACAACAAGCATGGGGTGCTTTTGATAAATTCGAGAACTGGGGCTTTGATCAAGGAGGTGGTTTGAGAACTGGCGATTTTATTGGACAGGATGCAGAGTTGGTTGGTGTTTGCATGTCGATTAATTCAGATGCGACACGACTCGCTATTGGTGGGGCGATGCATGAGACATGGGCAGTCAGAGTTTATGAATTACAGGATACAGGTCCTGTTTTGATGGCGGACTGGAATGGGAGCCAGAAAGATGGACTGGTATTTGCCACAATCACTTCCATGGACTGGGCTGGCAATCAACTGGCGTGTGGATTTCAGAGTCTAAATGGAAAAACTATGCAAGCAGGTGTTCTGCTACTTGACCCTAACAACCAAAATCAGGTCGAAGTTAAACATTTTAATGGTTGGGAAACAGTCGCAGCAATCAGTGTGGATCCTGCAAACATCAATTCACTTAAGGCATTTGGAACAAAATTAAATAAACGGGAAGTTTCATTTTGTTTAACCTTAAATATTTCCAGAAAAACAACCACAGAATTTGAAGTCAAAGGTCTTGCTATTCCCAGATTTATGATCTTACACGATAGTCGCTTAATATTTTGTGGAGAAAGACAGAAGGGGCGTACGGCAATTAGAGTTTTTCAACGATCCAGATTCGATAACACAGAGTTAGATCTAGAAAGAGGATTTTTTGTGTCTTCCATGAAGATATCAGGTAATAATATTTTTCTCACCGGTAGGAAGATTTCCCCCAATGGCGGAAATGAATTGGAAGATTTTGTACTTACATGCCTGATATGGGACAAAGCACAAAAAACTATAGAAGAAAAGTGGTCGATCGAGAGCGAAAGCTTTCAAGGGCAAAGAGACAGGGAGATAGGAATAGGGCTTTTGCCCCTATCAAATGGAAGTGTTTTAGTAACTGGAAATTTTCGCCAACATTGGAAGCTTGGACCCAGCAATGAAGGCAGGCTTGCCTTGTTACCCCCTGATGGTGCTCAAGGTTTGAATTTTGAGGCATTTCTTGCTCTTTATGATCAAGAAGGAGATTTGCAATGGGCACAGACCTCAGAACTGACAGGTGACGATTTTTCAGTGGCAATTGTTGGGGATGGAGAAGGGAATGCACTGCTTTTAGGCAACCGAATAGTCGGGAGTGGTTTCGGGCCTTACCTTAATAAGGTCAGGCTTGCCGGACACACTGAGCTAAACACAGCCCTTGTCGCAAGGGATGTTACCAGTTCAATTGTGATTTCATGGCGGCCTCCGAAAACTCTACGCTTTGGAGAGCCAATTGACTCTAGATATCTATCCGCTCGCGCGGCGGTTAGGGGTATATTTGAGTACAAACTAGACGGAGGAATTTTAAAACTAGGAGATCTGCCACTGTTTGAACCTGGAGAGATGGAACTCTCTACTCGATTGATTAGTGGAGGTGCTGTGAATGGTGCGGTTCGTACAATTAAAGGGCTAAAGGGTAGGCCATACTTAAAGGTTCATCATCAACAGGTCGGTAGTGAGATACGATTTTCCGGGGAACTCTCTGGGTTGCATCCCGATCACTTTGCCGATCTCCCCAAAAACGAGCTCTTACACAAAAGTATAGAATTCGAGTTAGTTAAGGATGGGGGCAATCAGATTATTGCAGATGGAAAACTTGTCGTAGAAAATGATTTTACTGGCCGATTTGAAGTGGTGGCATTTTTCCCGAGTGATTCCCAATACGAGTCTGCCAGTCGAAGAATCTCTCTGCAGGCCAGAAATGGGGTTGTGTTTAAGCCAGGTGAAGAATCATCGAGTACAGTCACCATCCAAGTAAAAGACCTCGATGGATGGCAAGCCGAACGGATTGTACCAATCGGGGAACAGACATTTATTTCGGCTACTCAGGGTTTTGGAAGAAAGAGAAAATTTAAGAAGTGGGTGGAGTTTTCGGAAGAAGATAAGGCGCTTACGACCGCTCGCGTACAATCTCCTTTTAATTTACGCACCGCTTTGATTGCAGAGGAGGATATGACACTATTTGCCAAGTACAATTTCACTTTTGCAGGAGCTGCGGTGAATGGATACCTCTCAGGATCGAGTGTTTTCCTCGATTATAATTTAAATGGAGAGCTCGATCGCGATGAGCCAATTGGATTTACCACGAATAATGGTGGATTTGAGATTGAAGTGACTGAGGAAGATATTGTGGCAAATGATACGAATGGGAATGGATTTATTGATATAGAAGAAGGTGTGATAGTTGTGCTTGGAGGAACCGATCGGTCAAGTGGCTTACCTCTTGAAATTTCTTATAAAGCACCTCCTAGTTACTCAGTTATCACAGCTGTGAGTACTGTAGTTGCGGAGATTGCTTTGACCGGAAAGAGTATAGAGGAGTCCGAGAATATACTTTCCGAGTATCTGGATCTGCCCAAGGATATTGATTTAGCAACATTTGAACCGTTAGATTCTGTATTTAGTAACGAAGATGCAGCACAAGAATTTTTGCTACGAGCTACTCAATTGTCGAACCTGCTAAACGAGGGCTCCAGGTATTTGCAGATGACCACCGGTAACCAAGTGAGCAGAACGCAAGGAGCCAGTTTGATTGTTTCGGCAATTTCAGAGGAGATACTTGAGCGTTCTGATTCATCTGTTCCGGTGGAAAATAAGAAGCTAAGTCTGGGAGACCCAGTACTTCTTGAAGAGGTCTTAGCCGATGCTGACCAGCAAGCGCGAGCTATTGCGGAGCAAAATTCTGATACCGAGGAAGCTTTTTATCAAACATCATCAGTTCGTGCACAACTTACAAAAGTAAATCCAGAAATTACTGAAAATGGGAACCTTGAGATGTTGGAACGATTGATTAGCCAAGTTACCTCAGCAAATGTTGCTCTCGAGGAATTGGCAAATGAACCTTCGATTTCAGCCCAAAACTTCAAAGCTTTTGCAAGCACTTCTCAAAATGTGCTTAATGATCTGGGGGATTTTGCTGTAAATACTTTGTCTCCCCAAGAAGTGGAATCATTGCAGCAGAATACAAGTACTGAGCCAATCCTGATACATGATATTATATCTTCGGCAACCTCTGTGGAGGAGATTCTTGGTAATGAAGAGGAGAGAAAACTAGAACGAAAACAAAAATTTAGCCTAAAGGAACTCGAGGAACAAACTGTCAAATCAAACACCAATGTCTATGCCCCGAGATTAATTAACACCAAGATTTCTGCAGAAGATCTCTTCACCGATAATTTGATTATTGGAAATTTTGAAGCAAACGATCCAGAAGGAGGCGATGTGATCTATTCATTTGTTGGTGAAAACCCAGACTTAAATGGAGATGGTCTTTCTCTACTCCATATTGATGAAAGAATGGGGCAGGTTCGTATTCAGGACTACGACGAACTAAAACTTATGATCACTAATGTGGTACGACCAATATTAAGGGTTATGGATACCGGTGGTATGTTTGCTGATCAATTAGTGGAAGTCAATATTGCTGAATGGACATACCTCGCAGGGAGGAAACGTCTGGCAGATTTTAATTCCGAGGAAGGTTTGTCAGTGCGGGAAAAAATGCCTGCGGGTACATTAGTTGGTCAACTGGTTACTAATGATCCTGATGACGGTGAACTTTTATTTTCAATGGTGGCAGGCGATGGAGATAGTGGTAATTCAAACTTCAGTATCAAAGAAAATGGGGATTTGGTATCCAATAAAAAATTTGATTATGCAACCAATCCATTTCTGAGCATTCGAGTCCGTGCAACCAATCAAGATGGCAAAAGCCATGAAAAGAAGATTCAAGTAAAAATTACTGAAGGATTCTCTCCTATCTTAGATACATCCATTCCATATTACTATGGTAGCGGAAGTTATTGGGTGGGTGGAAAATTACTCGATGTGGGAATTAGAAGGGAAAGCGTTGAGGTTGGTATAATAGTTAGCAGCAATCCAATAATTGTTGGCTTGGATGAGGGTCTAAAGAAGTATGTTCTCCAACTTGATTCTGCTGATTCTTTTGGAATGGAATTTATACCAGACTCTAGTATGGGCACTCTTTACACATTGGCATATGCAAAGAACGAAAAGGGTACGAGCTATGGACTCGTAGAGAAATTAACCATTAATGATAGGGATGCAATTACTCCCGACTATCTCACTGTTTCTTCTCCAATAAAAGACTCTCCAGGTTGGTGGCTCAGTCCTTGGTTTGGAACCTATTATTTTACGGAATCAAATGGGTGGATATTTCACCTTGATCTTGGGTGGTTGTACCCAAGTAAATCCGCTAATGATGGGCTCTGGGTGTGGAAGAATTCCCTCGGTTGGTTATGGACGAAGCAGAACATCTATCCATTTCTTTTTTCCAACGACAGCGGTTCATGGTTATATTTTTATGGGGATTATAACGAGACGAGACTGCTCTACGATTACGCAAGGAGCAAATGGATTGCAGTTAGTGATGTTCGCTAAGTTGAAATCGTGATTTCTCTTTATATCAAAAATTTCCTCTTTATTTGGGTAAGCATTTTGCTCATTCTGCCCACTTTTTTGCAAGCACAGCAAAGATCCTTGTCCCTAGTTAGCAAGGATTTGACTTCTTCTGATGTAAAAGAAAAAGAAGATGACACAGATGAGCAAGGCGATAACTCTGTCGAAACTGATCAAGGCTCGGTTGGTGATGGAGCTTCAGATTCCGGGCTGAAGATAAATGGAGTCCCCAAAAAACGAGTTGAAGAAAATGACAAATTATTAGTTAAGGGAGATAAAAATGGAAAGATTTCTTCAACAAATCGATTCAATAAAAACATCCAGAGAAATACACCCCAAAAAGTGAATTTGGGGAAGAAGCTTGGAACTGGATCGGTCATAAACAGCAGAACTTCATCGATTAATATTTCCGCCCTTAGAACTATTATTCTAGAATCAAACCCAGAACTTTCTCTTTCAAAAAAAATCGGCAGGGTAGATGAGAATGCCAGAGCTGTTTTGGCATTAAATCTCAACCAAGATCAAATTGACCGTTTTTATTCTCTGTCAAAGCCAGTTCAGCAAAGCTTACTCAATTCTGAAAAAGCTACGGTAAGGAGATTTTTGTCAATTGAGGGAATTACTTCAAGACACGCTAGCACTTTCTTATCTTACAACTCCAATACGAAAGAATTAATTCTTCAATTGGAGAGCGAAGTAATACCTCCTTTATTGGCAGAGAACTTCGATCAGAATTTACTTGATGAAGCATTAACCAAAATGAACATATTATCATCCCGGGAAAAAAACCTTCCTGAGATTCCAAAAGTTAATGATTTGGAGAAGCGAACATTGGCCCTAAGCGATCGTCTGCGCGTTTCTGGGAATAACCATGTTTTTGAAAGTATTCATTATCTCTCCAGCGGATTAATCACTGAGGAATGGCTAGAGATTGGAGAGGTCGCTGATTCATTTTTACAAGATTATGATCTAGGAAAAAAACTACCAAAATCAGCTTTTCCAGCTAATGTTTTATTTGGAAATCCATTTTTTGATGAGGCAAATGCATTGTTCGAGGAATTAAAGCTGGATGAATTGATTAATGGAGAAAAATCTTCCGCTCTAGCAGGGAAGAATTTGATTGTCCGGGAAAACGCTGAGTTTTTGAATTCCTTTTTTTCTGCCGATGCCTCCGACCTTGTTTTAGTATCAAATGAAGAACTATGGATCCAAAAAGACTTCGTTCCGAATTTTGAAGAGGGTGCCAATAAAAGAGTGGCGATCATGGGAGGAGGAAGCCTCAAGGTTACACCTAATTTACAAATCGGATCGGCTCTAAGTGATTTGCTCATATCCACCAATGCAAACCTTCAAATGGAGTCAGTTGATTTAGTTGCGGGAAGAGAAATGGCTATCAGAGGGTATCGAGATGTTA
>ERZ807291.9858-NODE-9858-length-10221-cov-4.111647_pt1 | contig 10221 bp, 7 predicted proteins | sample MGYA00521257_ERZ807291 | MGnify/ENA primary metagenome ERZ807291 (study PRJEB31413, sample SAMN03169783) | marine metagenome | biome: Marine; feature: Water; material: Subsurface seawater | place: North Sea | collected 2011-04-28 | depth 1 m m ... | reverse complement strand
ATACAGGGGCTTGGACGTGTTTTTTATGTGGTATCATCATCATAGCAGAATCTAAATAACATACATCACCTTTTATGTTGAACATCATTGCTATGGCCTCACGTTCCTTTATTTTTACATTTAGACTTCCGTTAAAAGAGACCCAAACCGTACTTTGTTGGATTTCTGGTAATCTATTTAATGCTTGTTCTAACTGCGTTAGTGAAATATCAGAAGCGGGTCTCCCTATAGGATTGCCAATTATTTTTTGAATTTGTTCGCTAAGTTCTTGATTGTTGAGAAACTGGAATTCGGGTATCGGGTTTTTAATATCTATTTCAATTTTAGATACAATGCGATTCTTACCGGCAAAATTTAATTTGGTCCATGAAAAAACCAATAAAACTATGAGTATGACCAGTAAGCTAATCATCCATTGTCGTTTGCTGAAAGCCATTTTGATTTTATTCATATATTTCCATTATTGGTTCACGTAACGTATCAATATCGCCTGCACCGAGTATTAGTAATACTTTTGGCTTGTTTGCTTTTAAGACATTTAGGACTTCTTCTTTGCTTAGAACTTCTGCGTTTTTAGAAGTCATTATTGATTTTAAATAATTTGATGTAATTCCAGGAATTGGTTGTTCTCTTGCTGGGTATATTTCCAATAAAATAGGAGTATCTAATTGATCAAGAGCTATTGCAAATTCTTGGGCGAAATCCTTTGTTCTCGAAAAAAGATGTGGTTGGAAGATGCCCGTTATTTCGCTATCGGGATATAGGTCTTTAACGGAGTTGATGATCATGTTCAATTCCTCTGGATGGTGCGCATAGTCATCGATTACTATGCCGGAATTGCAATTTTTTAGATATTCAAATCGCCGTCTAACACCTTTAAAATTGGAAATTGGTTGGATCAAATCTTCCATTGATATGCCTAAATATCCGTGACATAAGGCTATTGTAGCGCAGGCATTCAATACATTATGATATCCAGGAAGGCCTGCTTTGAATTTATATTCTTGATTTTTGTGTTTTACGGAAAATAGGTAAGCGCCGTCCTTTATCTCTACATGCAATAGCTGGTAGTCCGCATGTTTGTCGTATCCATAAAAATGATTGCCAGTATTTGGCCAGTTAAGTTGACTGTTTACGAATAAATGTGGTTGTTGTGATTTCTTAACCTGTTTGGCAAAAACATGAAAGGCTTCTTCAAATGCTTCTTTTGTTTGGTAAATATCTAAATGGTCGGCATCTATTGCAGTAATAATGGCCGCATCGGGATACAATCGGTGAAAACTGCGATCGAATTCATCAGCTTCCACAACGGTTATATGTGAATTGTTGTATTTTTTTTCGCTGGTATGGTGGATATAATTAGTGCCGAAATTGCTGGAAATCCCTCCTAAAAATGCACTGAAATCCCAATCAAGTTCTCTTAAAACATGGGCCAATAAAGTCGACGTAGTGGTTTTCCCATGTGTTCCGGCGACTGCCAAACAAATGGTATTTTGTGTTATTAAGCCGAGAATTTCAGATCTCTTAAAAAGAGCAACGCGCTTGGATTCAAGCCATACTTTTTGCGGATGGTTTTGCGGAATAGCGGGTGTAATAATAAAAAGTGTTTCTTCCAAATTATTGGTGATCAATTGGGGTAGTGAACCTACGGATTCATCGTAGGTAACTTCAATGCCCAATTTGACCAATTCACCGGTGAGTTGTGTTGGTGTTTTATCGTATCCAGCCACGCGCATATTTATTTCCTTGAGATATCGGCAAATCGCACTCATCCCAATACCTCCTATACCGAGGAAATATGCTTGTTTATATTGGTCGATAGGTTTCATAAATGGTTTATGATATCATTTACAATTTCTTCAGTCGCATTTGGTTTTGCTTCTTTGATTAAAGCTTGTTGCATCTGTTCTAAGAGCACTTGATTATCTAGAATATCGATTACTTTTTGGCCCAAATCGCTTGTAGCTTCTTCGTTTTTGATAATTATACCACCGCCACTTTTAATTGCCTTTTGCGCATTTTTTGTTTGATGGTCGTCTGTAACATTGGGTGAAGGAATAAATATTGCGGGTATGCCACATGCAGTAATTTCAGAAACACTCAGAGCACCCGAACGTGAAACGACAATATCGGCTAGATGATAAGCGAACTTCATTTCTTGAATGAATTGATCAGACCAAACATTCTCATGTTTCTCCTGATTTTGATATGATTTTCCGGTTTGCCAAATCACAGCATAACCCTTTGCAATCCAGTTTTCTAAATGGATGCTGACGGCTTCATTAATGCTTTGGGCTCCAAGGCTACCTCCGATAATTAAAACCGTTGGCTTTTTCTGATTGAATCCAAAGTAAGCCAATGCATCATTTGTGTTAACGGGTTCTAATAATTCCTTTCTAATTGGGTTTCCTGAATGGATCCAATTTCCATGAGGAAATTGTTCATCCATTTCATCAAAGCCACAATAAATGCGTTTTGCAGATTTATTAAGAAGCTTATTGGTCAATCCCGCGAATCCATTTCCCTCCCAAATGAATAAAGGGATTTTTTTATTCGCGGCTGCCATACATACGGGTAAACTTGCAAATCCACCTGTGCCTATCACCACATCTGCCTGGAATTCATTTAATATTTTTTTAGCTTTAAAATAACTGCGAATTGCATTTGCAATAACTGAAATATTTTGAGGAGTAAGACTTCTTATAAGTCCTCTTACTGGTAATCCGGTTATGGGATAGCCTGCGTCAGGAACCCGTTGCATTTCCATTTTGTCTAAAGCTCCAATAAATTGAATATTTACATTTGGATATAGCGCTTTCATTGCATTCGCAATTGCAACCGCAGGGAAAATGTGCCCTCCGGTTCCGCCTCCTGTAAATATGATATTATTTGCCTTCATCTTCACTTTCAATTACACTTCCGGGTCCTGTTGTACTGGCTTTGAGCTTTTCCTCTTGAATATGACGACTTATCCCAAGCATAATTCCAAAGGCAATGCTATTGAATAATATACTTGTTCCGCCCATACTCACAAGAGGTAATGTTAAGCCCGTTACAGGTAATCTGCCTACGCTGACTCCCATGTGAACAAGCGCTTGAAAAGAGGTGCTAAACGCAATCCCAAGAACGATTAGTGCTGCCAGCGATCTTTGACTGTCGATTACCATTTTTAAGGCCCGTAATATCAATAGAATGAAACATGCGAGGAGGACCAATCCTCCCAATAAACCGTATTCTTCTACGATTATGGCAAAAATGAAATCGGAATAGGGGTGAGGTAGATAATTACGTTGGCTAGAATTTCCGGGACCTTTCCCCCAAAAACCACCGGTAGCCACGGCTATTTTTGCTTGGTTTTTTTGATAATTACTATCTCCACTTTTGTCCTGGCCGAAGAAACTATCTATACGGCGTTCCCATGTTGGTAGTCGCGTATGCTGGAACTTATTCATATCAATCATTTTTAGAAATCCATAAAAAGAAACAGCAGCAATGAGTCCCATTGCTATGAGCAGAAAAATAAACTTAAGCTTAATACGTCCAATGTACATTAACATCGTACTGGTAGTCATTATTATGAGAGCGGTACTGAGATTCTCAGGAATAATGGGAATAATCACCAATCCAATTACAAGTAGTAGTTTTAGGAAGACTTTGAATTCGTGAACTCCGTCTTGACGTTTACTTAAGTAACGTGCGATATACATGACTAAAAATACTTTTGCCATGTCCGAAGGTTGAAAGGTGAAGCCGAAGATTGGAATTACACGTTGAGCATTATTGATATTATATCCAAGTTTTAAGGTTATGAATAATAAGGCAATAGACACAAAGAGTAAACCATTGGATACCTTAGAATAGAATCGGAAAGGTATATTATGAACCACAAACATGATGAATAAACCCACCACGATAAATCCAAGATGTCGCAACAAGAAAAACTCGGTATTGCCTTGTTGTTTAGCAAACGCGAGATTGCCTGTAGAGCTGTATACTGCCAATACACCAATTACTGAGAGAATGAAAACAATCGCCCAGATGTATACGTCTCCTTTGAATATGGATTTAAATGTGTTCATAATTCTATTTATAAGCTGCGAACAGCATTTTTGAATTTGCGACCACGATCTTCATAACTGTCAAATAGATCGAAGCTCGCGCAAGCAGGTGAAAGTAAAACTGCATCACCCGAATTAGCCATTCTAGAGGCCACATGTACGGCTTCTTTTGCACTAGTTGTGTTAATTATCATGTCAACATCGCTCTGAAATGCACGATGTATTTTGATATTATCCAAGCCCATACAGATAATGAGCTTTACTTTTTCTTTTACTAGGGGTTTTAAATCGGCATAGTCGTTGCCTTTGTCAACACCGCCAGCTATCCAAATAACAGGTTTGTCCATACTTTCTAGGGCATACCAAGTTGAATTAACATTTGTGGCCTTACTGTCGTTGATGTATTCTACACCGTTTACTTTAGAGACGGACTCAAGGCGATGTTCCATATTTTGGAAATTGCTCATGCTCTCTCGGATACTGTCATTACGTACCTCTAAAATGTTTGCAATTACAGCTGCAGCCATGCTGTTGTACTGATTGTGTTTTCCTCTTAAATTAAAGTTGTTCATATCTATGGTGTATTGATGGTTATTTCTATTAATTATGATTGTTTCGTTTTTGAATCTCGCATGGTCAGTTTCTCTTGGATTGGTGCCAAAACTGATAATGTGAGAATGCAATTGATTTGAGCTAATTTCTTGTTGAAGAATCTCGCAATCGCTACCATAAATGAAGTAGTCCGATTCTTTCTGATTTCTGCCAATCCGAAATTTGCTTGCGATATAGTTGCTCATTTGACCTTCGTATCTGTCTAAATGATCTTCGCTGATATTGAGTATGCATGCAATATGAAATCGGGTTGTATACGTTTCATCCAATTGGAAACTGCTGATTTCAATCACGTAATATTCTTTTGGATCTTCGGCGACCATTTGCGCAAAGGATGTGCCTACGTTTCCAACACATCCTACATTAAGGCCTGCTTGTTTCAACAGGTGATAAGTAAGAAGTGTGGTGGTTGTTTTACCATTTGTCCCGGTGATGCCGATCAGGGTAGCATCTGTAAATCTAGATGCCCAATCTATTTCCGAGATGATTTCGATTCCCGCAGAAATGAGTTCTTGGACAATCGGTGCAGAATTAGGTATGCCAGGGCTTTTTACGACGAGATTGGCTTTAAGAAGTATTTCTAATGAATGGCCGAACTCTTCAAATTGAGCACCAATTTCAATTAGCTTGGTTTTAGTTTCATCCTTAATGCTTCCGCTATCTGAAACAAAAACAGACCATGATTGGCGCGTGCCAAGAATAGCAGAACCCAATCCGCTAATTCCAGAACCCAATATGGCTAGTTGTTGTTTCAAGTTGGTTTTATCTAAGTTTGATTAATGCAAGTGTGGCTAAAACGAGAATTACGGTTATGAGCCAAAATCGAAGGGTTATTTTACTTTCTGGCATTCCCTTTTTCTGATAGTGGTGGTGTAATGGAGACATCAAGAAAATTCGGCGGCCTTCCCCGTATTTCTTTTTGCTGTATTTGAAGTAACTTACTTGAAGAATTACGCTAAGGCTTTCAGCGAAGAAAATTCCACACAAAATGGGGAGTAGGAGTTCCATTTTGATAATTATGGCTACGGCGGCTAATGCTCCACCTAAGGCCATGCTTCCTGTATCTCCCATGAAAACTTGTGCAGGAAATCCGTTGTACCAAAGAAAACCTAAACAGGCTCCAATTAACGCAGCCAGGAAAATCACAACCTCACCACTGTGGGGTACATAAATAATATTCAAGTAGGATGCGAACTTTACGTTACCGGTTGCATAAGCCAGTATGCCAAGACCAGCACCAACTATGGCTGTGGTTCCAGCCGCAAGACCATCTATTCCATCGGTAAGGTTAACCGCATTGGTTAATGCCATCACAATGAAAATGATAACCGGGATAAATATCAGCCACGCGTTGCCTTCTCCGGGAAGAATGTCTGAATAATTCAGCCTGATTTTGGTAATAGGCAAATTGGTTTCTAATGGGATTTGATTCAAATTATGGGTGTAATCAATTGTAGCGGCAATGATGATACCTAGAATTAATTGGCCAATTAGTTTCGTAGTGGCCTTCATGCCTTCCTTGTTCTTTTTAAAAACCTTTATATAATCATCAATTCCACCTATTATGCCCATCCATAAAGTGCTCAACAGCATGATTACGACATAGATATTCTCGAGTTTTGCAAACAATAAGGTTGGAAGAATGATGGATAGAATGATGATTACGCCGCCCATAGTAGGGGTGCCTTTCTTTTGCATCTGACCTTCAAGGCCTAAATCACGGATGGTTTCGCCAATTTGTAATTTTTGCAAATATTCAATGATTTTCTTCCCGGCAATTAGAGAAAACAATAAGGCGGTGATGCCCGCTAATGACGCGCGAAATGTAATGAAGTTGAAGACACCAGCTCCGCTGATCCCTATTTCATCGAGATATTTAAAAAAATAGTATAACATCAGAAAATGTCGTTTAATGCATTTTGTGCCCAAAGTCGATCGTCGAAATCGATGCGATGACCCTTGGTTTCTTGATAAGTTTCATGTCCTTTCCCGGCAATGAGAATCACGTCGCCTGGGAAGGAGAGGGCGACTGCCGTTTTTATAGCTTCTGCTCTGTCGGTTATTTTTAACACCTTTCGTAAATTGATCGGCTCTACTCCAGTCATCATCTGTTCTATGATATCATTAGGATCTTCGTCTCTTGGATTGTCACTTGTGAATAGGCACCGTTGGCTAAACTTGCTCGCTATTGCTCCCATTTTAGGGCGTTTCTCAGCATCTCTGTTTCCTCCACAGCCTATAATGGTTATGAGTTGAGATTCGGCTTTTTGGATTTCTTTTATTGTTTGAATTACGTTTTCCAGAGCATCAGGCGTATGGGCGTAATCAACAATGATGGTTCGATTTTCAGGTCCTGATATGGTTTCGAAACGACCTGATACGCGTTTTAAAGCGCTCATGGCAACTTCGATTTCCTCTTGACCCTCGGTAATTAATGTGGCAGCCGCATATACTGCGAGCATGTTGTATGCATTAAATTTGCCAACCATAGGTGACCATATATCTTTGTCAGAAAGGCGTAAATGCATTCCTGAAAAGTCACTCTCCCAAATTTTCGCATTAAAATCGGCTGTGCCATTTAGCCCATAAGTATATCGAGTGGATCGGGTATTTTGCAGCATTACAAGTCCGTTACGATCGTCTTTATTGGTTAGGCTGAATGCTGTCGGTCCTAGATTATCAAAAAATAATTTCTTCGCCTTTATATAGTTTTCGAAAGTGCCATGATAATCAAGATGGTCGTGTGTGATGTTGGTGAAGATTCCACCAGAGAATGGAATTCCTGCTATTCTGTTTTGATGGATAGCATGCGAACTAACTTCCATAAATACATGGGTGCATCCTTCATTGTGCATCTGTTTGAAAAGTCGGTGAAGGGATACCGCATCAGGAGTTGTATGGGTACTATTAAATGATTTTTCGGCAATGCGATAATTTACGGTGCTAATTAAACCGCAGCGGTAACCCAATTGGGTGAATAAATCAAAAAGCAAACTACTCACAGTAGTCTTTCCGTTTGTGCCCGTTGTGCCAATTATAACTAAGTCATCTAAGCATCTATCTTCAAACTCATATAAAATTTGCCCCAGGGTTAATGGGACATTTTCACAATGGATATAGCAAATTCCATCCTGGCGATTTTCAATAGAATCCTCGTGTAAAATTGCCACTGCGCCAGCCTCAATCGCTTTGTCAATAAAGTTGTGTCCGTCTACTTGTGTGCCTTTTATTGCGGCATATAGTGTATTGATCTTGACTGTCCTGCTATCAAGAGTAATTCCCTCAATTTCTTGGGCTTCTAAACCATAAGCCTCAAGATTCAATTTCGATATTAATTCACTAAGTAATTTCACGGCTTGAGGAATAATTTTTGATTAAGTTTATTGTGAATTCGAGTGCCAGGTTTAATGCTCTGTTTATACACCTTTCCATAACCTTCAATGCTGATATTGAGTCCCATTTTTGTGGCTAATAGCATGGCTTCTCTTGCTCCCATATTCCTGAAATCCGGAACGAGGCCCTTTTTAAGAGATAATGGAGATAGGATGATTTTGTCATCTTTGATTTCAGCGCTCACCAATTCCGCTTTTTTGTCAATCTTCTCATACGGGATGTCTAAATCTTCTAGGAATGTTTCAATTCGTTTGGGATTGCCGTTGAGTATATTGGGCAAAGGGCGCTTTTCTTGCGCAATCAATTCGGGTTGAATTCTTAAGTGAGAACTGTATACTTTATTAGCAATATCTCTAAAAACAGGAGCGGCAACACCAGCGCCGTAAATGTCACCTGCACTAGGTTCATTGATTACGATAATGACACTATATGCGGGTTTATTTGCTGGGAAATAACCGACAAAAGAGGCCATGTGTTTATTTGAATAGCCACGTCCGTTTTCATTGATTATTCGAGCCGTGCCAGTTTTACCCGCAACATCAACCAAGCACTCTTTGAAAGCGCGCTGCGCGGTACCTTGTACCACAACTCCACGGAGCATTTGTTGTAAGGCTTTGGTGGTGGATTTACTGCAGATTTTCTTATTGATTATTTGCGGTGAAATCTTGGTGATTACCTTTCCATTTTGACGGATCTCCTTAACTAAGTAGGGATTCATCAAAGCACCATTATTAGCAATGGCGTTATATACCGTTAATAATTGTAATGGAGAAAGTCGAGTGGCATATCCAATACTCATTGATGGTAAGGTTACGCCCGACCAAAGTGGGTGTTTGGGTTCGAGAATTACGGGATGATTGGAGCTCGGTATATCAAAATTAGGTTTCAAAGTCAACCCCAATCTTTCTAAATGTGCAATGAATTTTTTAGGGTTGTCTTTGTATGCGTTGTTTACAAGTTGACTTACACCAACGTTGCTAGATTGTTCTATGCACTCTTGTAATGTGTAAGCACTTGGGATAGCCTTGTTATGTTCGTCATCTTTAAATTCAGTATCGTAGAATTTGATTTTACCATTGTGCGTAGATATGGTGTCATTAGCTTCTGCTTCACCGTCTTCTAGTAAAGCGAGAGCCGAAATTATTTTAAATGTTGAACCGGGCTCCATGAATTGATCAACAGCGTAATTCATCGATTCGTAATAATTCCCATCTTTCCCGCGCTTAAGGTTGGCGATTGCTTTTATTTGGCCGGTTTCTACTTCCATTACAACAGCACAACCATGGTCTGCTTTGTTTTTAACCATGGCTTTGTTCAGGGCATATTGAGTAATGTCTTGGAATCTTGTATCAAGTGTGGTTACGATATCTTTTCCATTCTCGGCTTCGTTCCCGGCGCCAATTTTCACGGGTCTCCAAATATTGCCAGGAAGTCTTTGTTCCATAACTTCGGCAGATTGTCCGCGTAATAAACTATCAAAAGCGCCTTCCAATCCGACATTTACGCCATTTCTGGTGTAGCCGATTGCTCTTTTGGCCATCTCTCCCATGAAGTACATACGCTTTCCTTTTTCTACAGCCCAAAACCCACCTTTGTATTTGTCTTCGCGTATCAATGGCCAGGTCTTTAGTTCGCGTACTTTATCGAAGGATACATCTGTGAGTAAAGTGTAATACCTATGTCCAATTGCCCTTAAACTCTTCAGTTTATTAGCCCATTCTTGAAGCGTACGTTGTTTGAAATTTATAGAAAGCAATAGGGCTAGCGAATCGACCTTTTCATTGAAATGTTCTTCTGTAAGTGCATTAACACGGGAATCCCACATAATATCATAGGTAGGTACGGAAGTAGCGAGTAATCCACCATCGCCGGCATAAATATTACCCCTTATGCCAAAAACCTTGTTAATGCGCGTGTTTTTACGTTCTTGCTTGATGCTGAAGTCCTTTTCCATGCCATTTTGAAGCCGGAAAATTGATACCGTGATATACACGCCAAATATGGCGACCAACGCAAAAATGATGCGGGCACGATTCAGAATTTCTTTGCGTGTATTGGGTTTATTGGTTGTCACGTATTATTTTTTTAGGGGGCGTGCTTATTTCTTTAAGGCCTTTTGATTCCAATTGTTCCGCCAAGCGTGTTTGTTTGCTGGCTT